>QMCD01000685.1_pt1 | contig 23295 bp, 21 predicted proteins | sample 1821841 | NCBI WGS metagenome assembly QMCD01 (sample SAMN01991225, study PRJNA193472) | Termite gut metagenome, whole genome shotgun sequencing project. | isolation source: worker | host: Macrotermes natalensis
TATTTGCTTTGCATAAATCTTTTCGTTCGACGGTTGTCGAATTTGCGTTCGACAGCTGTCGAATAATTATTCGACATATATCGCATAATCATTCGACAGCCGTCGAACGAAAAGATTTATGCAATCGCAGAGATAGATTTATTATAAATAGGTATTAAATGACAGGCTAAACAGAATCAGTTCATAACGATACCGGCAGGATAAACTTTTTGGGTACAGTTACCCTGAATTATTGTTATAGCTACTACTGTACGAATAATACAAGCTAAAGAAAAAACAGCTTTCTTCAATCAACCGACATAAAATACGAAAGATATTATGTAAATTTGCATAATGAATTATAACAAAGTAACACAATACATCGAACAAGAAAAGCTCTTCACCCCGAAAGACAAAATCTTGGTGGCGCTAAGCGGCGGAGCAGACTCAGTGGCTTTGCTATGTCTGCTCCTTGATATGGGATATAACTGTGAAGCTGTTCATTGCAATTTTCATTTGCGAGGCGACGAGTCCGACCGCGATGAAATGTTTGTGCGAGAGTTGTGTTTCCAACGAGAAATTCCATTGCATGTCCGGCATTTCCAAACAACGGAAGAAGCGGCAAAACAACACATCTCCATCGAAATGGCAGCGCGCGAATTACGATATGCATGGTTTGAGGAAATCCGTCAGGAACAACATGCCGACGTCATCGCTGTTGCCCACCACAAAGACGATAGCGCAGAGACCTTTCTCCTTAACCTCATCCGTGGAACAGGCATCAATGGATTACTGGGTATTCGTCCTAAAAACGGTTATATCGTTCGCCCTCTGCTGTGCCTTGACCGTAAAGACATAATGGAATATTTGCAGGAAACCGGGCAAACTTATGTTACGGACAGTACGAACTTACATGATGAATATACCCGCAACAAAATACGCCTCAACCTCCTACCCTTAATGCAAGAAATCAATCCATCGGTAAAGAAAAGTATTCTCCGTACCGCAGGATACCTGAATGATGCAGCTTTAGTATATAAAAGCAACATCACGGAAGGAAAACAAAAAGTACAAACCGAACAAGGCATCCTGATAAACGCCATACTGCAAGAACCCGCTCCCGAAACTTTACTATTTGAAATCTTACATCCGTTGGGCTTCAACAGCGCACAGATAAAAGACATTTTTGCGTCTTTGAACGGACAATCCGGAAAGATATTCCTTAGCAAAGAATGGCGTATCATAAAAGACCGGGAATTACTATTGATAGAACCTGCCAATACTGTAGATACTCCGAATGTGGCGTTATTGCCGGAAAACAACAACCCGCCTTTCCGGCTGACGATGGAAGAATTGGAAATCACGGAAGATTTTATTATTCCCCGAGACCGGGATACAGGTTGCTTTGATGCGGACAAGCTAAAGCATCCTCTCTCTTTACGATGCTGGCAACAAGGCGACAGTTTTATACCTTTCGGCATGACTGGACGAAAAAAAGTCAGCGACTACCTCACCGACCGGAAGTTTTCTATTTCCCGCAAAGAACAACAATGGGTGCTTTGCAGCGACCACCAAATCATCTGGCTGATTGGCGAACGCACAGACAACCGTTTCAGAGTAGACGAAAAAACACGCCGGATATTAATCGTAAAACGAATTATCAACTAACCTGCATTATTCAGACTTTAGAAGTTAGAGGAGCTAAAGGAGTTATCAGCCAACAAAGTTGGCTTAGGAGCTAAAGCCAATACTCCATAAGGCATAAATAAGCAAGACTATCGGCTTTAATTCCTTAACTCCTAACGAAGTGATAACTACTTTAACTTCTAAAGTCTGAAAATACAAAAATCAAAAGCAGCAATCTTTCAAATCTCTTCTAAATAATAATTCTCGGTTCTTTCTGCCTTACAAAACAGCCAGCAAGCAACGCCGCATACGGGGTATCATACGTACGCGCTTTGCGAGGACAACCTTTAACACAAGCGCAACACTTGATACACTTTTCAGCAATTGTATTACACTCGTCCCCTTTTATTATAGCACCTGCAGGACAACGCTCCACGCAGAAAGCACAATGATTACAACGCTCCGCATCTACATTCGGGATACGTGGCAAAGGTATACCACTTTTACGCAACTTTATCCCCCGGCGCAGGAATTTGAATAAAGGCAGAAAAGGTTGACGCGGACGCTGAATACGACTTACATCCACCGGATATAAATACTCCATATCCTGTGCGGCATCCAGCTTAGTCCGGATTTTCCGACCGAAAGTTTCAGCATACAGCAAATCATCACCATCAGGACGCCCCGCCGCTATCGGGTTTTGCTTCGTGCTATAAGAATGTTCTCCTATAAATGTAGATCCCGCTATGACTTTGAACCCTTGGGCAGAAGCGAAAGTATCCAGTTCCACCAAAGCATTTCCGTATGCACGGTTGCCATATACCACGACCAATACCACCGGAGCCCCTGCCGCACGAATACCTTGCAGACGTTCCATAGCCAAAGGGGCTACCTTACCGCCATATACAGGAACGACAATCACCGTCAGTGTATGTTGCGGAATATTCACTTCGGAAACATGTAATGTCAAATCGGTTACAGCTACATTCGTAAAACCAATGCCGCGAACAATTGCTTCTCCTACTTGTTTAGAAGTATAAGTAGGTGAAAAACAAATGAGATGAACTTCACTTATATCCATAAATTATTGAGTTTTTCTTAATCCATCAAGAAGTCCCCTTGAAAAAGTACATTTTATCACTTTCAGCCCCTTTCAGAAGTTCCTGCGGGCACTATACTCTGACAAAAAAGTATTTTAAGTGGATTTACCTGGCAAAGATAAAGTTTATAATTAAAAAATAAGGCATTTTTTTTATGAAACCAAAAACATTTATTACCTTTGTGCCGTCAAAACTGACTGTAAGTTCCAAAGTGCAGGAAAATTGGTCAGATTTTCGGTTCGACAATAAATACTCCATAACATTATATTATAAGATAAGGTATATTGCCGTGTAGTTTGTGATTACAATCATAGCTATGTGTACATACCAATCGGATAATAAAAAAATATTTAATCATTCACATATATACTGTATGTATAATATCATTCAATTGAACGACAAAAATTTGTCGGAACTTCAAACTATTGCCCAAGAACTGGGTATTAAAAAGACAGAAGCACTTAAAAAAGAAGAACTTGTTTACAAGATACTTGATGAACAAGCCATTGCCGGTGCTACCAGAAAAGTTGCCGCAGAGAAGTTGAAAGAAGAGCGTAAAGTAGAAAAGCAACAAAAACGTTCTCGCGTAACTGTAAAAAAAGAAAGTACCGACAAAATCTTTACCGCTAATCAAAATAGCGAATTCAGCAAACCCAAAGTAGAAACTACTGCCACTGCAACAAAAGTACAGCCTAAGGCTGTAGAAACAACCACTGCACCGGTTGCAGACAAAGCACCTGCCGCACCTGCCGAAACATCTGCTACCCAAAAACGCAAACCTGGACGTCCGCGCAAAGTAAAGAACGAACAAGCAGTTCCCGCACCAGTTGTTAAACCGGTTGCACCAACAGTAAAAGAGGAAGCACCGATAATAAAGGAAGAAGCGCCAAAAATTGCACGCCCTGAGCCAAAACCCAAAATAGAAGCGCCGAAATTTATCAAGAAAGCAATATTGGACGAAAGCCCCATTTTATCAGAAGCAGAAGATGATTTTATTCCTATCGAAGACCTGCCGACCGAAAAAATAGAATTGCCTTCCGAACTCATCGGCAAATTTGAAGCAACCAAAGCAGAAATACCCCTCGCACCTGTAGCACCTGCTACTGTAGTACCTGCACCAGTATCACAACGCCCGCGTGTACATCCCCACGAAAACAATAACAACAACTACAGTAACAAGAATCACAATAACAACAACCGTAACAATAATCCACACCCTGTACAGCAACAACATCCTGTACAGCAACAACATCCTGCTCAGCAACAACATCCTGCTCAGCAGAACAACAGTGACAATTATCCTCCCGTTCCTGAACGCAAGCCTGTAGCTGAACGTGAAAAAGTATACGAATTCGACGATATACTGAACGGTATCGGCGTACTGGAAATAATGCAGGATGGTTATGGTTTCCTTCGTTCATCCGACTATAACTATCTTTCTTCACCGGATGATATTTACGTTTCACAGTCCCAGATTAAACTGTTCGGTTTAAAGACCGGTGATGTTGTGGAAGGAGTTATCCGCCCACCGAAAGAAGGAGAGAAATATTTCCCATTAGTAAAAGTATCAAAAATCAATGGACGTGATCCGGCTATCGTACGCGATCGTGCACCATTCGAGCACTTGACTCCACTTTTCCCTGATGAAAAATTCAAGTTATGCAAAGGCGGTTATTCCGATTCAATGTCTGCTCGCGTTGTAGACCTTTTTGCTCCTATCGGCAAGGGACAGCGCGCACTGATTGTGGCACAGCCCAAGACGGGTAAAACCATTCTGATGAAAGACATCGCCAACGCTATTGCTGCCAACCATCCGGAAGTCTATATGATTATGTTGCTTATTGACGAACGTCCGGAAGAAGTAACCGACATGGCGCGTACCGTAAATGCAGAAGTAATTGCATCTACATTCGACGAACCTGCCGAACGCCACGTAAAAATTGCCGGTATAGTACTGGAAAAGGCCAAGAGATTAGTAGAATGTGGTCACGACGTGGTTATCTTCCTCGATTCCATCACTCGTCTGGCACGTGCTTACAATACGGTATCTCCGGCATCCGGTAAAGTACTTTCCGGTGGTGTGGACGCCAATGCATTGCATAAACCCAAGCGTTTCTTCGGAGCTGCCCGTAACATTGAAAACGGCGGTTCGCTTACCATCCTGGCAACTGCACTGATCGACACCGGTTCAAAGATGGATGAAGTTATCTTCGAAGAATTCAAAGGTACAGGTAACATGGAGTTGCAGCTTGATCGCAACCTGTCTAATAAGCGTATCTTCCCTGCCGTCAACATTATTGCTTCCAGCACCCGTCGCGACGACCTGCTGCAAGACAAGCAAACGCTGGACCGCATGTGGATACTCCGCAAATATCTGGCAGATATGAACCCGATAGAAGCAATGGATTTCGTAAAAGACCGTTTGGAAAAGACCAAAGACAACGACGAATTCCTCATGAGTATGAACAGCTAAGATTATCCCGCTTACAATATCATGCAAGAGCTTTCATCTACGTCTAAAAGCGTAAATGGAAGCTTTTTTCATTCTCTTCTTTTGCCTGTCTCATTTTGAAACCTATTCCGCTACCGTACCGGAAGAATAACAGCACTTTATTTCCCCGATAATATTCTTGCCCTAAAAAGAGGCGGATACAGGGATTTTTTGTACTTTTGCGCCTCAATAATAGTAATTTGTAATTCATAAAACAGAAACCATACCATGTTCGATAATTTAAGCGAAAGACTGGAAAGGTCGTTTAAAATTCTGAAAGGTGAAGGAAAAATCACCGAGATCAACGTTGCTGAAACGCTGAAAGACGTACGTAAAGCACTGTTAGATGCCGACGTAAACTATAAAGTAGCCAAGACATTTACAGATACCGTTAAGGAAAAGGCACTGGGACAGAATGTACTGACAGCCGTAAAGCCCAGCCAGTTAATGGTAAAAATCGTGCATGATGAACTGACTCAGTTAATGGGTGGTGAAACAGCCGAGATTGATTTACAGGGGAAACCTGCTGTAATTTTGATGTCCGGTTTGCAAGGTTCCGGTAAGACTACCTTCTCCGGCAAACTGGCGCAGATGCTGAAGACGAAAAAGAACAAGAAACCATTATTGGTGGCTTGTGACGTATATCGCCCCGCCGCCATCGAACAACTACGTATTCTGGCAGAGCAGATTGGAGTTCCTATATATTCGGAACCGGATAGCAAGAGTCCGGTGAAAATTGCGGAAAACGCTATTCAGGAAGCCAAGACCAAAGGTTGTGATGTAGTAATCGTCGATACCGCCGGACGTCTGGCAATAGATGAAGAGATGATGAACGAAATCGCTGCCATCAAAAAAGCGATTAACCCGAACGAGATATTGTTTGTGGTAGACTCCATGACAGGTCAGGATGCTGTAAATACAGCAAGAGAATTTAATGAAAGACTTGACTTCAATGGTGTAGTACTGACCAAACTGGATGGTGATACCCGCGGTGGTGCCGCTCTTTCTATCCGTTCGGTAGTAAACAAGCCGATTAAATTCGTCGGTACAGGCGAAAAACTGGATGCTATCGACCAATTCCATCCCTCACGTATGGCAGACCGTATCCTCGGTATGGGCGACATCGTTTCTTTGGTAGAACGTGCTCAAGAGCAATACGATGAGGAAGAAGCAAAACGTCTGCAAAAGAAAATAGCCAAGGATCAATTTGACTTCAACGACTTCCTGAGCCAGATTGCTCAAATTAAGAGAATGGGTAACCTGAAAGACCTGGCTTCCATGATACCGGGAGTGGGCAAGGCTATCAAAGATATTGATATGGACGATAACGCATTCAAGAGCATTGAGGCCATTATTTATTCAATGACCCCGTTGGAACGCAGTAATCCGGCTATTCTGAACGGTTCACGTCGCCAGCGTATCGCTAAAGGTAGCGGCACGAATATTCAGGAAGTAAACCGCCTGTTAAAGCAATTCGAGCAAACCCGTAAGATGATGAAAATGGTGACCGGCAGTAAAATGGGTAAAATGATGCCGAAGATGAGAAAATAAAGACGAGCCTTCAAGGCTTCCAAAATAAGATAAATCAGTAATTATTATATATCAGCATGACATTAATTGACGGAAAAGCCATATCGGAACAAGTAAAACAGGAGATTGCGGCAGAAGTAACTGAAATCGTGAGCAAAGGAGGTAAACGTCCCCATCTTGCAGCTATTCTTGTCGGACACGATGGCGGCAGTGAAACGTATGTTGCCGGTAAAGTAAAAGCATGTGAAGCTTGCGGTTTCAAATCCAGCCTCATCCGTTACGAAGCGGATGTAACTGAAGAAGAACTCCTTGCCAAAGTACGTGAGCTAAACCAAGATAGTGATATAGACGGATTTATCGTACAACTTCCGTTACCCAAACATATCTCTGAACAGAAAGTTATCGAAACCATTGATTACCGTAAAGATGTAGACGGTTTTCACCCCATCAACGTAGGACGCATGTCCATCGGACTACCCTGCTATGTATCGGCAACCCCGAACGGTATTCTCGAGCTGCTGAAACGCTACAAGATAGAAACTTCCGGTAAGAAGTGTGTAATATTGGGGCGCAGTAACATTGTAGGTAAGCCTATGGCAACGCTCATGATGCAGAAAGCCTATCCTGGAGACGCAACCGTAACCGTATGCCACAGCCGTAGCAAGGACTTGGTAAAAGAATGTCAGGAAGCGGATATTATCATCGCTGCACTGGGACAACCCAATTTCGTAAAAGCCGATATGGTGAAAGAAGGTGCAGTCGTTATCGACGTAGGTACTACCCGCGTACCGGATGCAACAAAGAAGTCCGGTTTCAAACTTACAGGAGATGTGAAGTTTGACGAAGTTGCTCCAAAATGTTCATTCATCACTCCCGTACCGGGTGGTGTAGGACCGATGACTATCGTTTCATTGATGAAGAATACGTTGCTTGCAGGTAAGAAAGCAATTTACCAATAAATCCGGATAACCGGAAACAGATATGAGAAAGATATTTTCCTTTGCACTCGGTTTCTTTTTTATATCGTGCTCCGGTGTAGCACAGGAACAGGTTGTGTCCAATTCTGCCGACACAATTCCTCCTGCAAGGATCACCCTTTTATTTGCCGGCGACCTGATGCAACATAAACCGCAGATTAATGCGGCGCGTACACCTGAGGGGACTTATGATTATTCCCCTTGCTTTTCTCTCGTAAAAGAACAAATCAGCAAAGCAGACATAGCCATTGGCAATCTAGAAGTCCCCATCGGCGGAAAGCCTTATGGGGGATATCCTGCTTTTTGTGCACCGGATGAGTATTTATACGCCATTAAAGAAGCTGGTTTCGATGTATTGCTAACCGGCAACAACCATTGCTTAGACCGTGGAAAGAAAGGTTTGGAACGTACAATCCTAATGTTAGATTCCTTACAGATACCTTATGCCGGAACCTATAAAAATGAAGATGAACGTCGTCAGCGATATCCATTATTTATCAGGAAAAACGGATTCCACATCGCATTCCTCAACTATACTTACGGTACCAATGGAATTAAACCGACTTCTCCCAATATCGTGAATTATATCGACAAGGAAATTATACTACAAGACATACAAGTTGCCCAAAGCTTCCAACCGGATATTATCATCGCTTCTATGCATTGGGGGAACGAATACCAATTATTGCCCAGCAAAGAACAACGCCAACTTGCCGATTGGTTACTGGCACAAGGTGTGACGCATATTATCGGAACCCATCCGCACGTAATACAGCCTATGCAATTACGTACTGATAGCATCACAGGAACACAGCATGCTGTAATATATTCTTTAGGAAATTTTATTTCCAACATGAGTAAAGTAAATACCGACGGCGGACTTACTTTTACATTAGAATTGGAGAAAGATACAACAACATCCGGAATGCCTAATCCCAATATCCGTGTCAGCAATTGCAGTTATAATTTAGTATGGACAGGTCTTCCCACACTTACCAAAGAAAAAAATTATGTCCTCTACCCCACAGATTCCATATCTATTTCAAAACTTCCCGAAATAGCACGTAACCGCCTGAATATCTTCATGAAAAACTCTCGAAAGTTCCTTCAACAACATAATGCAGGAATTAAAGAAAATAAAAAATGATGCATATTCCGATAAAATATTCCTTCAAATATTTGCAGTATCCGAGATAATACCTATCTTTGCACCGCATTTGAGAGAAGATGCTAATATGGTGACTGTAGTTCAGTCGGTTAGAGCGTCAGATTGTGGTTCTGAATGTCGTGGGTTCGAGTCCCATCAGTCACCCAAAAGAGGAATTCATTAATGATTTCCTCTTTTTTTGTTATATTTCTATATGCTCGCTCCAATATATGGGTCATTCCGAAAGTCCGGTTACATTCATTCTTTGATTATACGCACAACAACGGATCAATCTGTTTTCAACAACGCTAAGAATCAAGTAGAAATTGTTGTTGAGAGTCTTTTTAAAGCTGATTCAAATGCTATTTGAAATTACTACGTAGTAGTGTATCAACTACTACGTAGTAATGACCTAACTACTTAGTAGTAGTTAACCAACTACTAGTAGGTAATTGACCAACTACTACTAAGTAATTGACCAACTACTACGTAGTAGTTAACCAATCACTACCGGACAAGGCTGAGGGATTTACCGTTTAAAACCTTAGTACATAACAATAATTGTATCTGCCATAATAACAATTTGCATTTTTAGTCGTCTGAGAATGCGATATTTCCGCCCGAAGGTAAGGACGACTGGAAATATTGAAGTGAAAATCCGTATCTTGCTGAAGCATAGGACGATATCGAAATCTGTACATTTCTAAAAAAATGCGGAAGACGCTTTTGAAGTGATTTTTAATGGTTTATTCCTGCCGGATATTATATGACTCTACCCTTTTTCAACAGAGATTTTTTGTAAAAAAGGTAAATACTCAAAACTATGAAAAGACATTATTGTTATTCTAATATCCGGTTTATTAGATAGACCGGATACAAAATCTTTGATTAAATTAATTATAAATTAAAAAATTATGGAAATGAATAGAAAGTTAATCGCAGTCGTAGAAATTGGTGGTGATAAAGCAACTCAATTCTGGGCCAGAGCTGATGATTTAATACAAGCATACAGTGAAAAGTTAACAGGTGTAACTTATGCAGTAGTGAAGAAGCCTTATTTTGATAACCTATTCAAATTCTATGCAGTCTCGAAAGAGAAAATAGAACAAAGTACTTTGTTGAAATACAGCCGTGAATTCTTTGATGATTTATTAACACTAATCCCCAGTGAGTGCGTCAAAATAAAAGAGATAAGCATCTCATTATAAATAGGTTATATTATAATAGGTTCATAAACAGAAATATAATATATGAAACCTGGAAAGCGATTGAACCTTCATAAGGAGTAAGCTATACAACAGATGGTTAAAAAAGACCTGTTCATTTTGAAAGAATATCGTCGAGATACCCTATCTTTGTACACTATGAAACAAAACTATCCGGCATGAAAGTTCTATGGCTCGACTTGAATAGTTCTTACGCCCATTCCTCACTGGCACTTCCTGCATTGCATGCACAAATAGCCGATGACACTTCCATAAAGTGGAATGTCGTATCAGCTACCATCAATGAAAATGCAGGCATGATAGTGGATGAAATCTATCGTTGCCAGCCGGATATTCTTGCCGCTACCACCTGGTTATTCAATCACGAACAGTTGCTACATGTCATTTCAAGAGTAAAAGCACTGCTCCCTCAATGTTGTATTGCACTGGGCGGACCAGAATTTTTAGGAGATAACGAGTTCTTCCTGCGCAGTAACCCATTCGTCAATTGTGTGTTCAGGGGAGAAGGCGAAGAAATCTTCCCTGAATGGTTGATGCGTAAAGATACCCCCAATGATTGGGATACCATCCCCGGCTTGTGCTATCTCTCGGCAGACGGGCAATACAAGGATAACGACATAGCACGCGTGCTTAACTTCTCCAGCCTTATTCCACCCGAAAAGAGTATTTTTTTCAATTGGAGTAAGCCTTTCGTACAACTGGAAACAACACGCGGATGCTTCAACACTTGTACATTCTGCGTCAGCGGTGGAGAAAAGCCTGTGCGTACATTGCCCATCGAAACTATCCGGGAACGACTGCAAATCATCCACCGGCATGGCATTAAGAACGTACGTGTACTCGACCGTACTTTTAATTACAACACTCACCGGGCAAAAGAATTACTGGAACTTTTCCTTGAATTTGCACCGGATATATGTTTCCATCTGGAAATACACCCTGCCCTGCTCTCCGAAGAATTACAAAAGGAATTGAAGCAATTGCCGGACGGGTTGTTACATCTGGAAGCGGGAATACAAAGTCTGCGTGAACCGGTACTCGAACAAAGCCGTCGGATGGGAAGACTGACAGACGCACTGGAAGGACTAAAGTTTCTGTGTTCCCTCCCTAATATGGAAACTCATGCCGATTTAATTGCCGGGCTTCCATTGTATCACCTTTCGGAAATATTTGAAGACATACGGATGTTGGCGGAATTCGGCGCAGGAGAAATCCAACTGGAATCCCTGAAACTGCTTCCCGGTACAGAGATGCGGAAAAGGGCGAAAGAACTGGGAATCCAATATTCTCCCCTTCCACCTTACGAAGTACTGCAAACCCATGAAATCAGTGTCAGCGAACTGCAAACGGCACGACAACTCTCCCGCTTACTGGATGGGTTTTATAATACACACACTTGGCAATACGTAACCCGGAAACTGATTCTGGAACGTGAGGAATTCCTGTACAGATTCTTGGAACATCTCATACGGATAGGCTTAATAGATCAACCAATAAGTTTAGAAAGACGGGGGCTGATTCTTTATGAATTCTGCAAACAGCATTATCCGGAGTACCAATCAGAAGTCAGCATTGCATGGATAGAAGCCGGCATGTCACTGAAAAAACTTCCGGCGGAGCGAGTAAGAACTAAACGGCAAACCCCTCCGGAGTCTTGGAAAGTACTGTACGGAGAGTATAGAGAGAGCCTCCGGCTCTGCTTCCTACCCACGGACGAAGAGAGCAATCATGGCTATTGGTTCGGTTTTGAATCGGAGATACAGAAAGTTGAGCCTGTATTCAAGGCCGAAAGCTAAAATTAAGAACGAATATATATGGAAGACAAAGTTATTGAAAAAGTAGATTTCACCAACGAAGAACTGGAAACAAACTATTACGAATGCACCTTCGATAAATGCAATTTCTCAGGGAAAACCATTGGAAGAGTGATATTCGAAAGATGCACTTTCAAAGAGTGTAACCTTTCATTGGTTAAAGCCAGCAACACCTCCTGGCTGAATGTCTTCTTCATTGATTGCAAAATGACAGGGATAAACTTCAGCCTCAGCAACCGCTTCGGCTTGTCAGTAGAGTTCCGCAACAGCATTCTTTCTTATGCCCTGTTCACTGAAATGAAGCTGAAAGACACTTGTTTCACTCGTTGCGATTTGCAAAATGCAGACTTCATGGAAACAGATCTTTCCGGTGTCAAGTTCACCGAATGCGATCTTGCCTACGCCTCCTTCCACCACACCAATCTGGAAAAAGCTGATTTCTCCACCGCCCGCAACTATGCCCTGAATCCCGTAGCCAACCGCCTGAGAAAAGCCAAGTTTTCACGATACGGTCTGGAAGGACTACTTACAGGGTTGGGAATAGAAATTGTTGATTAACCATTGCACTGCAATAGACACATTGACCTGTAATTCTACAAAACGATTGGCAGAATAATGTGATAATTTAGCAGTAAGAAGACAAGAGTACGAATAATCACAAACGTATCTGTTTCATCTCCAGATACTTATTAATAACACCTATCGAAAGATTTTCGGGTGTAGTCAATAAAGAGTAGATACCATGCTGCTTCAATGCGGAGACAATCAGCCGTTTCTCAAAAGCGAACTTCTCGGCAATGACATGACGATAATAACCCTCCGTGTCCTTTGCAGGGGTAGCAATATATTCTTTCAGGTCGGCATCCTCAAAAAAGACCACGAGCAAGCGGTGGCGTTGATTCAATTGTTGCAGATAAGTCAACTGCCGGTTCATGCTGTCCATACCGGAGAAATTGGTGTATAAAACCAGGAAGCTACGTTTATGAATGTTTTTATTCAGATGTACGTACAGAGAAGAGAAATCGGTTTCGCCAAAAGTTGTCTGCTGGGCATAAAGGTTTTCAAGTAAGATTTGCATGTGCCCGGGTTGTCTGGAAGCCGGAATAAATGTGTCGAAACGTTCGTTGAAAGTTACGAGGCCCGCCTTATCTTCTTTGCGCATGGCAACATAAGAAAGAACCAGCGAAGCATTTATCGCATAATCCAGCAAAGTCATTCCACGGAAAGCCTGCTGCATAATTCGCCCTTTATCTATGACACTGTAAATTTGCTGGGAACGCTCGTCCTGATATACATTTACCATGAGTTCATGTCGCCTGGCACTTGCTTTCCAGTTAATCGTACGGTAATCGTCCCCTTTCACATATTCCTTTATTTGTTCAAATTCCGTATGGTGTCCTACCCTGCGAATACGTTTTATACCTAATTCCTTAAGATTATCGCTCATAGCCAATAATTCATATCGATGCAGCATCAGATAAGAAGGATATACTTTCACATCCAAAGCATCTCCGCAGGTATAACGCCGGGAAAACAATCCTATCCTGCCGAAAACAAACACACGGATTCGCCCGAAACCGTAGACACCACGGCGTGTAGGACACAAATGGTAACTAATCGTTTTGCCTTCATTAGACTGCAAACTCATCCGGAAGTTGATGTCCCGCCGCTGAAAGACGAAAGGTATTTCATCAATTACTTCCACGGAGACAGGATGCGGATAACTGCTCTCCACCCGAATCTTCACCGCATTTTCATCTCCATTGGAGAAACGGGAAGCACATTGACGAAATGCCTGAATTCCACGAATACGATAAAGCATATATATATCTGCCAATACCGACAGAAACAAGATAAACAGTGCCCACTGACCGAGAATGAAACACGGTTCAAAAACATATCCGCTACCCAGCAACAGGATAATCAGAATAAGGATGATATAGAAACGTCGGGTTAAATACAAACCAATTGTGAGTTATAAATTACACTACTAAATTAAGATCTATCTGATAAGTATGAGTTAACAATCAGCCATGAATGACCTTCTATTTCGGAACTTCAACCTTATCAATCAGTCGTTGCGTCACTTTCACCGGAGAATATCCTTCCATTTCAGCTTCAGCAGTCAGGATAAGGCGATGTTGAAGCACATAAGGAGCAACAAACTTTATATCTTCCGGCGTCACAAAGTCGCGTCCCTGCAAAAGCGCATAAGCCTTTGAAGTCTGTAACATCGCTACAGATGCACGTGGAGAAGCACCCAGATATACGGCTTTGCTTGTACGCGTCTGTTGCACAATCAAGGCTATATATTGAAGCAATGTACGGTCTACAAATACCTGATTCATCAGGCTACGGAGTGACAAAAGTTCTTCTTTGGTAATGGAAGGGGTCATATTCTCCAATTTCACCAATGAAGCATTCGTATGGTGACGCTCCAGGATATTCACTTCTTCGTCCAACGACGGATAATTCATGGTTATTTTCATCAGAAAGCGGTCCAGTTGGGCTTCCGGCAATTTATAAGTACCTTCTTGCTCCACCGGGTTTTGGGTAGCCAGAATCGTATAAAGTTCTCCCATAGGGTATGTTGTACCGTCAATGCTGACTTGGCGTTCTTCCATGACTTCAAATAAGGCAGCCTGTGTTTTGGCAGGAGCACGGTTTATCTCGTCCACCAATACAATGTCTGCAAAGATTGGTCCCCGGTGAAAATCAAATTCATTGGTTTTCATGTTGAATACCGTCGTGCCCAGCACATCACTCGGCATCAGGTCAGGAGTAAACTGAATGCGGCTGAAGCCCGCATCGACCAGACGGGCAACCAGACGCGCCAATAATGTTTTCGCCACTCCCGGCACTCCTTCTATCAAGACATGTCCGTTCGCCAAAATAGAGGTCAGCACTAAATCAACCGCCTGTTCCTGCCCTACAATAACAGAAGCAATTCGGTCTTTCAGTTCCTGTATCTTCTCGGAAAAGAGGGTCAAATCTACCCGTTTTTCTGTACTTTCTTCCATAAATTCATTCTTTATATATGATCGATTATTTCATTCATCTTATCAATAAGATATTTCATCTGCTCCGTCGTGATGGTACGTCCGCCATAAATCACCGGTCTGATTTCGCGGATAAGCCCACTGATTTCGTCTACACCCATACCGGTCTTACGGGCAATCCTGTCGAAAGAATGTTCGTCATCCGCAACTTCTTCCACATCTACCTGTATTTCCCTTCTCAACACTTCCGCAAAGTAAATATACTTTTTGCGAACCAGGTGGGCGTGATCTTTCTTTTGGAAATAAAGCGTACCTATCAATTCGGTGAACTCCAAAGATTTATTTTCCGGTTTACGAATAACGGGTATCGCACGCTGCTTTCTCCGCACCGTAAACAACATAAAAAGTATGACCCCAAACATTGTCAGGTACAATGCCCAGCGCAACGGTTTATGCAAAAGGAAATATCGGAAAGGAGACATCTGCGATTGCGCCGCCTCCTTCACATAACCCTCGGTACGGACAATAGGAAGTTCCCCCATTTGGGATAACAAGCGGAAAATGTAGGTTGCATTTTTCCCATCCAGTACTCCATAGTTTGTGAAAAGCAAAGGGGTGGAAACCAGAATGATCTCCCCTTTTCCCCATTGATATGACATAGCAACCGGAACGCGGCTGACGGTATCCACTACAACAGAATCGTCTTCGGAGTATTGGTCCACAATCGTTTTTTCCGCCAATACCTTTACAGGCAATGAATCAGACGAAAAGTCAGAAGCAACCAATTGGGGATAAAAATAAAAAGTTTGCCGGGGATAGACAGCCGAGTCTCCCACCCAGCACAAACTGTCTTTCGAAAACAATGAGGTTGCATACTTTTTCAAGACCATCGGATTAAAATAAGAAGAGTAACTCCCGAATCCCAATGTATCTTTCAGTGTTCTACTAAATTGGGTGCTCACTAACATTATCTTATTCCCTCTCTCCGCCATTTTCAACAAAGCGTCCACATGTATATTCTCCAGAACCAGACTATTTCCAACAAGCAGTATTCCACGGCAAGATACTGTGTCTTCTTGTTCCAACTGATAGAAAGTTTTTCCGGATAATGAATAACCATTAGGTAATGACACAGACAACAAGCTGTCAAAAACAGCACATCCGAAAGGCTGTGTATCATAATGGCTAAAGGTAGGAGTCCATACAAACTTCTTCGGCAACCGATATTTTACGGCAAACATAAGAATCAGAAAGGCAATAATACTTATTATAAACCAATGACTTCCTTTCATATCACGCCTCCTTTCTTTACCTCATCCTGCAAAGACTGCATGGTATGAAACAGGGATTCCGTTGCTTCAAAGTTTCCATAACGCACTCTCAGAAAATGATGTGTCAATTGCCTGAAAGCAGGCATTCGCACTTCATAGATGTATTGAGTCGGCGTTTTATAAAGCTGCCAGTCAATGCGCGCTTCATCACTGAGTTGCTTCAATGTCTGCAAGTACAGCAACCGCACCGCCTCCCTATAGTCCTGACGGGCAAGCGCATCAGCAATACCTTTTGCAAAATCCACTCCGTAAATGGTATCCTTTTCTACCGTATAGGGCAAAGCGTTTTTGCGGGAATGAACGAATAAGCCCGGATGCTTTTTATAAATAAACCAACCTATCAGAATCAGGATAACAACGGCAATACATATAAGAATAAGATCCGAATACTGTTCCGCAAAGCTGCTACCGAATATTTTTTGCAGGACTTCTCCGAACCATTTGTTGAACCACTTCAATATATTGATATCAGGAGCCATCAACTCACGGTTGTAATTATATGCCGAATCGGACTGCCATGCAGCAATCTGCGCAGTATCACAAACCAATGTATCAGCCGGAGAAGTTATCATTTACAGCAAGTATATTTTCTTAGAAGAAACTGTTTGATTTTTATAGCTTATCGAAGTTATCAATATCGCTTTCCACCATTACATTATCAAGCTTTTCCGAAGCATGCCCATACTGATAAGCCAATCCTACATACACGAAAATCATGGAAAGATACACACTGAATGCCTGAATGATAGCCAACAAATATGTTGCAAAGCTATATCCGAATGATACGGTGGCTTCACTTCCTCCACTGTCTGCAAATATAGCTTTCACCATTGTTACGATACGCCAAGGCATTAATGAAACCCCAGCCAATATACCGCCAATAAGTCCCATAAGGAGATAAATAAGGAAAACACCTCCCCATGTGGCAAAGCCCAACCGGAAAGCCTTTTTAAAAGCATCGTAAACAGTGATATCCTCAAATAGATATACAGGTGCCCAAAGAAGAAGCGGTATAATGCAAGCTATAAAAAGCAGAATAATAAAAAATAATACAACAGAAGATAATGTAGCAGAAGGTAATGCAACAACGGCTAAAGCCACTATGACAAACATCACCAACATCAGCAAAAGCAGCGTAAAAAGGAATAACACAAACATTCTCTTTACGTTACGGAGCAACAAAGGTCTTAACATGCCCAGTGTTATACCTTGTAAGCGTTCTTCCCGTTCATTATAAGTCCGGATTAGCGCGTACACCAAGGAAGCCAGTAATACACTTCCTACTATTACACAGAGCATATATAAACCATAATAACCCCAAAACGACATCATGAGATTCACCTCAGTGGGCATAACACTACTATTCATATCGGACATTTCCATCATGCCCGATAGCCCATTCAAGCCCAATGCCTGAATAAGACATAGGGGTAAAAGCAGATAAGTCGTATATTTCAGCAACAGTTTCCAATGTTCCTTTATAAAATCAAAAGATGCGCTGAACTTCTCACCGAACGAGCGTTTAACATACATCCCAATCTTAGGCTTTTGCGTTTCCATATTGTTTTTTATTAGGTAAATAAATATAGTAAAATAGAATAAATGCAAGCGAAATCAAGATAAGACCAAGCCTCAACATGTCCGGCAAGTCGGTGTGACGGGTGATAAAACCTTCAATAAATCCCGCCATAATGAATATAGGGATTGTACCTATCACTATTTTCAATCCTTTCTTCGCTCCCCGCTTGAAAGACTCCAACCTTGAATACGTTCCGGGGAATAGCCATCCATTACCCAAAGCCAATCCGGCAGCGCCGGCTACAATAAGAACCCAGATCTCGAGCGTTCCATGTAACCAGATAGTAAGCATGGATTCCCGGAGTAAATCGTGTTGGTAAAAAAAGGTCTGAAACGCTCCTAACATAATTCCATTATGGAGAAGCACGTATCCCGTACCAAAACCGGTAAACAATCCCATGATAAAGCAATTAAAAGAAACCAGAATGTTGTTCAGCGTGATTTGCAGAAACATCGGGATTTCGGAAGAGCTGTTATACACTGCCATAGGTTCACCGTTAGCAATGTTATTCAAAGTCATGTCTACATAGGCATTTCCCATAATCTGGCGAACATAATCAGGATCACCGACAGCAGATATCACTCCAATGAATACACTGACAGCGAATATTATAAATGAAGCCAGCAATTCACGACGTGCGCTATGCATTACCTGGGGAATCTCCTGTGTCCAGTAAGTGAGAATCCTTGTCCATTTTTCACGTTTACTCCGGTAGATTTTATGATGAAGCGCTGAAGAGAGTTTATTCAAATAAATGGTAATACGGGAAAGTGGAAAATGTGTTTGCGCAAATGCCAAGTCAGCTGTAAGATCCGTATATACGTCGGCAAGCCGGTCGGGTGACAACGTTATTGCCTGCCCCACCATCTTCTCAACTTCCTTCCATTTTTCAATATTCCGACGAATAAACGTTACTTCTTTCATATTTTCTAAAGACTTTGAATAAGTTTAATTCGAAATCGCAAGCAAAAGTAGAAGAATAATGATATATTTGCAACGAAACTCTGAAAAGATTTTATTTAAAATGGAAGAATCTACAATTATCACCGGGCAATTCGTCCGTATTAGCCAAACATTCGCCTCTATTGGCGAGCGATTCATAGCATTACTTATTGATTACATACTGCTGGGACTCTATATTTATTCTACAGTAGCTCTATTTTCCGGAATTACCATACCTTCTAACTTCAGTATGTTTTTATTCCTTGCCGCAGTATATCTACCGGTATTGCTTTATTCTTTTCTATGCGAAACATTCAACCATGGACAAAGTCTCGGGAAAAAGCTTATGAATATCCGTGTAGTAAAACTCGACGGTTCTACTCCCAGTATGAGTTCCTACCTGCTCCGTTGGTTTCTCTTTCCGATTGATGTTCCATTTACCGGCGGTTTGGGAGTGTTGGTTATCTTATTAACTAAAAACAGTCAGCGTACAGGAGACCTTGCCGCCGGCACCATAGTTATTAAGGAAAAAGACTACCGCAAGATACACGTCAGCCTCGATGAATTCGATTACCTGACAAAGAATTACCGTCCCACTTATCCGCAAGCCACCGATTTATCGCTGGAACAAGTGGGGATAATTACGCGTACACTGCAATCCAGGAACAAAGACCGTGCGCGACGCATCGTGCAACTGACAATGAAAGTGCAGGGACTACTTTCCGTAACCCCGCGTGAGGATAATCAGGAAGCTTTTCTTCAAACCATTCTCAGGGATTATCAGTATTATGCGTTGGAAGAGATATAATAATGTATATCATTCATTATCTATCTTCTGACACACCGGACAATAATAGACCGACCCGCCGAGATATGCCTCTTTCACAATAGCGCCGCCACAACGGGGGCAAGGCTTTTTCCATGTCTTGGATGAAAGAATGGTTTTATATCCCCCTTCATTACCGTAAAGGTCGGTTTGGGTATCGCGCCCCCCTTCGAAAGTCATATTCATGAGAGTGTCTTTCAGAGAATCGAAAAGAGCCTTCTTCTTTCCATCCGATAAATCCAGGACTTTCTGTTTCGGATGAATTCCGGCATTGAAAAGAATATCCTGCGTCACGCCGTTGCCCACACCCGGTATCCGCTGTTCGGTAGCCAGCAGCGCTTTGGCTGTCAAGGTTTTCTTTGCTTCGGCAAATAGTTTTTCAAACTGTTCTTCCGTATATTCTTTACTCAGCGGAGAGATGCTTTCCCGGCTTATGAGATAATACTTATTATCAGTATCTCCACCGGGATAGGCGTTGATGAAGCCATACATGGCAACGGTGAACACAAGAAACGATTCGTCATCAAAGGTCAGCAACAATTGGTAATTGGCAGGAACCTTATCGCCGGGGTTGTAATAACGTGTACTTACTCCGTCACCGATATTCATCATCATGTTGTCCGAAAGATTAAAATCGACAAACATGCCGTATCCTTTGGATGAAAGTATGGACTTTCCGACAAGAAGCTTTCCGTATTGAAGCGGGTCGCCATTGTAGAACGTGAACTTATGCTGTTTGGTAGCGTTGAACACTTGCGTAATTGTTTTGCCACTCAGTTTATCGTTCGCTTGTTTACTCAAGGTAAGTACTTCGGGTAATTCTAACATAACAGTAGTATTTTATTTATTTATCAATAGGGATATAGACTTCCGTCAACAGTTCATCTACTGATGTTCCGTCCGGGGTATTGAGGTACACTTCGAATGTCAACGGGTGTTTCTGATGGTAGATACTATCAGGAAACCATTCATCATAGACAGTCCGGTAAAAGTCAGGCAAACCGGAGTAACTTCCTTTATGTCTGAAAACGGCATACATCCCTCCGGGTATTTCCTGAAGAGAGAACTTCCCGTCCGCCTTTATGCTTTCCCCGACAGTGATTCCGATATAGAACCGTCGCTGCTCTATTTGCGTCACTACGGGATTATCCGGACTGATACAGACAAAACGGTTATCCGGATTCTTTAGCAGATGGATTTCTTTATAATGCAACAGTTGATTCCAGATGCCCACGTAAGCATGTTTATCGCGAAAAGTATCGCCGACTTCCATGCAGATGGCTTTCCGGGTATTAATCCTTCTGATTTCCGCTTCGGGCATATTGCCTGATTTCTGTTCTATCGTACTCACAAACCTGTACTTCCTGCGGTATTCCGACATGGAAACGCCGAAATGTTTCTTAAAAGCTTTCGCCAAACTGAACTTCGTCTGGTAATTAGCCTGCGTGCCCAACTCTTCAATGGGTTGCGCAGTGGCTATAAGCAGGTGGGCTATGTATTCCAACCGTAAACGCTGGATATATGCACCGATATTCTCTCCGGTGATGCTGCGGAATACTTTCCGGAAATAATAAAAAGAGAGGTTGGACATTTCAGCCAATTGCTCGGGGATGAGTTCCTGAAAGAGATTCCGGTCGATGTAGGTTCGCACCCAATTCACGGCTTCGTAGTGGACATGCTGCGTCACTTCTTTCTGCCGCCAGCGTTTCAGAGTAGGAAGACGCTTATTCAGCAATATCCTTAGCTCCTGCGGAGTGTAGCCGGTTCCCGAATACCAATTGTATTTATCGGTATATTTCACCCAGATATCAACCATCTCATCCATAGATATGTCTACGGTGTATTCCCCGTCCTTCAGGCAGTAGTGGCAATACTCGCCACTGTGAGAATGATTAGCGTTCGTTCCCAGATACTCTTTCGTATCCAGATGAAGGGGCATTCCGCAACTTTGGCAATATGGTTTCTCCACCGGTTGATTCATACAGCAAAGATACGATGCCTATTCCGGATATAGTTATCCAAAATAGGCATTTTTTCATAAGAAGTCTGTTTGAACTAATCTACTGTGAAACTCTCCGAACTAAAGTTACTATAATATCTTCCGGAGATTGCCGTGAACTTCAAAACACAATAATCGGGGTCGGCCACTCCTTCCTTATAATATAAGGTGTCGCCTGCTTCCCAAATCAACTCTTTGCTGGCGCTTTCAGTCAGTACTTCCATTGTTCCGCGCAGCATTACTCCCCGGAAGAACCTCGAATCACAAAAGTAGACGCACGCGCGGTTATTCTCTCTGAACTGCGCCACACGCATCGACGAAGTATTGGTCGTTAAATAAAACGTCTTTATGCCTTCTCTTTTTCTGGGTTGCAACATTGCTTTGACATTGGGGAAACCTTCCGCATCTACAGATCCTAAAAAGGCGACTTTTAGTTTGTCAATCATACCACCAACTGTTTTTTCCGCATCTCTCATTCTATTATTACTTTTAATGGGTTATTGTATGCGGCAAAGGTAGGGAGATGCCGGCAGTTCAGTGCAATAAAAACGATGGGAGAAATGATACTTTTCACGGTCTATGTGCTTTCCGGTATGCTAAAGGAGACTCTCCTGTGAGTTGACGAAAGCTACGCACAAAATAAGAAACGGTTGAGAAGTGCAGTTCGAAGGCTATCTCCGATACGGGAAGGTCTGTATATACAAGCAGGCTTTTGGCTTCGTCCATAACTTTATTCCGGATGTACTGTTTTGCGCTGATATTCATAGCCGAACTTACAATCTCATTCAGATAATTGGGGGTGATGCAAAGTTTGTCCGCATAATATTGTACCGAATGGTGTTCTCTCAAATCAGTTCCGGCCAATTCCAGGAAATTGCCGAGATGGGTGTTACTTGCTTCCTTATTCTTATCTTTTATAGAAATCTGTTGCCGGTAGGCGCGGTTCAACAGCATAAGAACTTCGTAGAGCAATGCCCGCAGCACGTGTACGTCATTCTGTTTGTATGTATCAATCTCCGCCTTGATATCATGCAACAATTGGAGCATACGTTTATAAAGTTCATCAGGCAGATGTAGTCCGGATGCTGTATTGTTTCTGTTAAAAAAGGGAAGATGCTGAATGAAGAGGGTATCTTTGAAGAAAGAAGAGAGAAATTCTTCTTCAAAAATCAAGGCATAGCCGTTTACGATATGATGAACGTCCCACTGGCGTATTTCTCCCGGTCTGGAAAAGAAGACGTCGTGCGGAGTTGCCGCGTAATCGTGGTTATTGATAGAGAAATAGCCTTCTCCTTCGGTTATGAAAGTGATATCGTAATAAGTCAATGTATGTACAGGGCTTTCGGCCAGGAACTTCTTTATGTATTTCAGTTCTACGACGTCTATCAGGAGTTCACTTCCATACTTGTTCTTATAGAATGTGTACCGGGAAATTGGCTTTTTCATTGAATCGGCTTTTACGATGTATGGCAGATATGTTACGCAATGCAAATATAGCTAATTTAATTTATTTGGCGAAGCGGAGAGTAGTGGTTGGTGATGAGTGGTTAGTGATGAGTGGTTAGTGATGAGCAGTTGGTTAGTGGTTGGTGGTTAGTGGTTAGCAAGAGTATCTCTATTCCCCTCCTCCAGGGCTACTCTCTATACACATCTTCAAAGAGTTCTTTGTTCTATTTTGAGATGCGTCAATACCTCTATCCTATCTCCTTAAATCATGGACAGTTAAGAT
>QMCD01000686.1_pt1 | contig 23282 bp, 17 predicted proteins | sample 1821841 | NCBI WGS metagenome assembly QMCD01 (sample SAMN01991225, study PRJNA193472) | Termite gut metagenome, whole genome shotgun sequencing project. | isolation source: worker | host: Macrotermes natalensis
TCGATAAAATATTGAGTTTAATTTCAATGAATTCAATAACAGTAAAAATACTTACAGAAACACTATCTTTACCGCGTAATTCAATATCTGAATGGAAAAAAGGGAAATGTAAACCCTCAACAAGTTCAATAATAAAGATTGCTCAATTTTTCAATGTTTCCGCCGATTATCTTTTAGGATTAAGCGATGAACTTGCCTTAAACGGTAATTTATCCGATAAAGAAAAATATATTCTGGAATTATTCAATATGCTTAATGAGACTGACAAAGGAATTATTATCGGCAGGCTTGAGGTTATGGCGGAGAATAAGAGGGGAGAGGAATGAGGGGTTAGGCATTAGGCGTGAGTTTATGAACTTTAATCCCTTACTCCTCACTCCTGAAACCTTTCTCCTGATGTTATGAATGTAAATATAATTTCAACAGGTAAGCTTAAAGAAAATTACTTAAGGCTTGCCTGCGGGGAATATACAAAACGCCTGCAAAGCTATTGCAGGCTTAAAATTATTGAGCTTCCCGAAAGCAGGCTTTCAGGCAGTCCGTCGGAAAAGGAAATCAAAGCGGCTCTTCTTAATGAAGCAAAGCTGATTATACCATTACTTTTGGGAAATGAATGCTATAATATTACTATGTGTATAGAAGGCGGGAGGCTTTCATCCAAGGGATTTGCCGAAAAAATAATGAAAATTGCAGTTGAGGGAAAAAGCACCCTTAACATTGTTATAGGAAGCTCCTACGGGCTTCATGAGGACGTCAAGAAAATATCGCATTTTAAGCTGTCAGTGTCGGAAATGACCTTCCCCCACCAGCTTTTCAGGGTGATGGTTTTAGAACAGGTTTACCGGGCGTTTCATATTATAAATAACGGAAAATATCATAAATGATGGAGATACCAGAATCCGGATGCCAGAAATCTGACCGCTATTCTATAATAATTCATCAAAGCCTTTAATAACCTTATCCGCTGTGTTTTTAAGCTCTTCGTAATCACGGGACGAATATTCGTCATAAACCCCCACTGTGTAAAAGCCTGCATTAACCGACGATTTAACGGCATGGACGGAATCCTCAAACACAATAATTTCATGCGGAGCAAACCCCAGTCTTTCCGAGCATTTTTCAAATATTTCGGGGCTTCGCTTATCACAGCCGACTTCATCCGACGTTATAATAAATTCAAGCTTATCATAAATATTGAAATTCTTCAGGGCTTTTTCGGCAAGCTGCTTTATATTTGACGTTGCAACGCACATTTTCACCCCGCTGTTATGATGTCTGACGATATATTCGTATACAAAAGGCTTCAGCTTAATTTCGTTAATGTAAATATCCGACGCTGTTACGATAAGCTCCTCAGCGACTTCATCCGCTGTCATGCCCAGCTTGCAGAAATCCGCAAGGTATTCGCAGGCGGAATAAAAATGCATTGTTTTCATGTTTTCGGATACCTTGCAGTCGTATTCAAAGCCATGCGCCTCTAAAAATCTTCTGTCGACCTCATGCCATATGCTCATGCTGTCAAAAAGTGTGCCGTCCATATCAAAAATAACTGCCTTATAACCGAACATAGTCATTATTTCCTTTTATTTTTTTCCTGTAATGCGGAGAATAACCCTTCCTCCTCACTCCTCAATCCTGAAATCCTATAAAAAGCAACACCGGAATCCCGCATACAGATATACGGAATTCCGGTGAAAAACTCAAAAAAGAATCGGATTATTCATCCTTCATCTTAGCGAAGCAGTCGCTGCAGTAAACAGGACGGTCTTCCCTGGGTCTGAAAGGAACTCTTGCCGTGCCGCCGCATGAAGCGCATGTAGCGTCAAACATTTCTCTTTCAGTTTTAGAGCTGTTCTTTCTTGCATCTCTACAGGATTTACATCTCTGGGGTTCGTTTACGAAACCCTTTTCAGCATAAAATTCCTGTTCGCCGGCAGTGAATATGAACTCGGAGCCACATTCCTTGCATACTAAAGTCTTGTCTTCAAACATTTTGCTTTCCCTCGCTTAAAAAATAAATATTGGACCTGAGGACGGACTTGCACCGACACCTTTGCCTTTGAAAGAACAACGCTCTGAACTTAAGCTACTTGGCCATATTGTGTTTGAATTTTTTAACTTCTATATATCAGAACCCCCGGCTTAATAAAGCCTTAAGCTTCCGCCGGGCTCTGTAAATAGCATTTCCCACTGCTTTTTCGGATATGCAAAGCCTTTTTGCAATATCGCTGTATGACAGGCTTTCAAGATACAGTCTGAAAATCTTCCATTCCAGCCCGGTCAGCAGCACCGATATTTCACGGTAAAGATTTTCAGTGAACTCCTTTTCAAGCCATATGCTTTCAGGAGAACCCTCGGACGGTTCCGGAGTTCCGTCTCTTCCGTTACCGGATGCGTCTGTTAAAGGAATCCCCGTTCCGGAACCAAGCTTAACAGCGGCTGACTTTATTCGGTTTGTAATACAGACATCGGCAAACGATGAAAATTTTGCCCCGATATCAGCATTATAATGACTTATCGCTTTTAGCAAAGCAAGAAGCCCTTCCTGGGATAAATCTTCTGAATCGGTATAATTGCCGGAAAACAAGCGCGCTTTTTTCCAGATTAATCCCAGATAGCGGCTGATAAGAACTGAAATGGCTTTGCCTTTACGCTTATCGTTATTATTCTCACGGATTACCGCAATAAGTTCGTCATCGCCGAGCTCATTCAGATTTGCAGAGTCGGAGCCGAATAAACTGTCCCTCCGAATCATTGACTTCCCACCAATCCAAACAGGTATCCTACTTTAAATATTCTATACCACGACTTAAACTTTGTCAAGTAATTTTGAAGATGTTGTTACAATTTCTGATATTTTTGTTAATACACACCTACTTTTCTAAACCTTTTATAGTGATATTGACACAGATTTCCTTTTTTGATATAATAAAAACGAAAGTTTTGTCTTTAGGATTTGTTTTTGGAGGTAATCAAATGGAAAACAAAATCGTTGTGGCAGTTAAAGGAATAATAAATTATAAAGGCAGGATTCTGATTATCAAACGTTCTGAAAACGACGGCATTGGAGCGGGGATATGGGAGTTCCCGGGAGGAAAAATCAAATTCGGCGAAACACTTGAAACAGCTTTAAGCCGCGAGGTTAAAGAAGAGACCGGTTTATCCGTTACAATAGAAAAGCTTCTATATGCCGGAACATTCAAAACGCATGAAAACCGGCAGACTGTTATTCTTTCTTATCGCTGTTCCGCCGGCAGCGACGGTGTTACTCTTTCCCGCGAACACCAAAGCTTTTTATGGGCGGACAGGGAACAGGCGGAAAAAATGCTTTCCAAACCTATAATTGACGACCTGAACCGCAGTTCGGTGTGGGAATGTATATTTTAATATACTTCATGATGTTGTATGTGTCGGTTAATTGTTGTTGTTTATAATTATATTCCAATTTAAAAATCCGCAAATAAGGTGTTGACATTTATTCAGTTGTCGTGTTATAATATATCATGCAAATCCAAATCTGATTATAAAAACAAAAGGAGTATCATATGAAAAAACTTATTTCTGGATTAATGTCATTAGTTATGGTTTTATCCGCATTATCTTTTACAGCCTTTTCGGATTTTACTGAAACATCCGGCGGGGTAAAATATGAAAAGGATGACGGAACCTTCCAGACCGGATGGCTGGAAGAAAACGGTGAAAAGTATTATTTTGACAAAGACGGCATTATGCTTACAGGGCTGCAGAAGGTTGACAGTACATATTATTATTTCTCCTCAAAGGGCGAAATGAAAACAGGCACAATTAAAACAAAAGGTTATATTTACAGATTCGACAGCAAAACGGGAAAGGTCAAAGCTAAAATCAACGGCTGGGTAACTTTGTCGGGTAAAAAGTATTACTGCGTTAAAAGTAAATACAGCACGGGGTTAACCGAAATCACCGAAAGCGGTAAAAAGAATACCTATTATTTTAATACTGACGGAACAATGGCAACAAGCAAAACTGTTGAGGCAGGCTTGAAATCATTGAAAATAAACTCATCGGGTATAGTATATGATGTGGTTGATAATTCTTCGGGGCTTAAAGATGAACTGAAGAAACTGGAAGCATCGAAAAAGAAAACCGAGGAATCAATAAAAAAATTTGAAGATATATATAATGATTCAAAAACGAAATCCGATAGGGTTAAAAAGACTTTAAATGAAAAAATTGAAATATTAAAGGTAACAAAAAGAGATTATTCTCATAACTCAACAAAAATGTATCTCGCCGAAAATGATGTAGAGTTTTACGAGGATTTGGTTGATGAATGGGATGAACTGTTAAAGGACTGCAGAAGTGATATATCTGAATGTCAAATAGAATTATCAAAAATCAACAGAAGAATAAAGGAAATAAATAAATTATTAGGCAATACAGAAGAATAATAAAGCTCCCTTATTAAAGTTCGTTTCGTATTATCATCAGAATTGAATTCCTGTCCGTTGTGTAAAGAATATTTAAAATCCCGTTCATCATACATTAATTTTGTATGGCTTAACGGGGTTATTCTTTTATTATATATTATTTTTATCCTGATTCAGGGTAAATATTAGTATTTATCCGCATAAATTGTATAATAATGGTGAATACCCTGTATAATTATGCTAGAGGAATGATAAAATTGTATGCAAAAATAAACAGTCTGGGGCTTATCGGGCTGAACGCCTTTTCCGTCGACGTTGAAATCGAGACAAGCAAGGGTACTCCGGCTTTTGATATAATCGGGCTTGCCGACACCGTAGTAAAGGAAAGCCGCGAAAGAATCCGCTCCGCGCTCCGCGCTTCAAGCATCGGGTTCCCGCTTTCAAAGGTAATTATAAACCTTGCCCCCGCCGATACAAAAAAATCGGGAAGCGTCCATGACCTGGCGATTTTCGTAGCTCTTCTGACCGTTGCCGGTATATGCGGCGGCGATATTTCCGGCTCCGCTTTTATAGGCGAGGTCTCCCTTAACGGTGATATCCGTCCCCTGAACGGTGTTCTGCCCATGGTTCTGCTTGCAAAGACGGAGGGGTATGAACAGGTTTTCGTCCCTGCCGAAAACGCGTATGAAGCAAGTGTTGTCGAGGGAATCAGGGTTTACGGCGTTTCAAACACAGCCGAGCTGATTGCGTATTTTTACGGTGAAAAGACAATAACGCCCGAGCCGCCTTATAAAGTGAAAGCCGCCGGATTCTTCGACGCCCTTGATTTCGCCGACGTGAAAGGACAGCAGAAGGCGAAGCGCGCGCTTGAATATGCCGCGGCAGGAGGTCATAATGTTTTAATGGTCGGCGCGCCGGGTTCCGGTAAATCAATGCTTGCCAAACGTATTAACGGGATTCTTCCGGCAATGACCTTTGAGGAGTCGATTGAAACAACAAAAATACATTCAATAAGCGGTCAGATTAACAAGAATTCCCCTCTCGTCACCGTCCGTCCCTTCCGTTCGCCTCACCATACCATTTCCACATCGGGTCTGGCGGGAGGGGGAAGCGTTCCTTCTCCGGGGGAAATTTCACTTGCCCATAACGGTCTGCTTTTTTTAGACGAGCTAGCCGAATTTGCGCGTCCGACGCTTGAGCTTCTGAGGCAGCCGCTTGAGGACAGGCAGGTTACGATTTCACGCGCGGCGGGTTCGTTTACATATCCCTGCTCCTTTATGCTGATAGGCGCGATGAATCCCTGCCCCTGCGGCTATTACGGGCATCCCACAAGAAAATGTATCTGCGGGCAGAAGGCTGTTTCGTCATACCTGTCAAAGATTTCCGGACCCATGCTTGACCGCTTTGACCTTCATGTCGAGGTTGCCCCCGTTGAGTTTGACGATTTGTCGTCCGGTAAAAAAGAAGAGGCTTCGGCGGTTATCCGGGAACGCGTTCAGGCGGCGAGGGAAATCCAGTATAAACGTTTTTCTGGTACCGGTATTTCCTGCAATGCGCGGATAACCCCCGATATTATTGCGGAAGTATGCCCTTTAACGGATTCCGCTAAGGATATACTTAAAAAGGTGTTTGAAAGTATGGGGCTTTCAGCCAGGGCTTATGACCGTATTTTAAAGGTATCCCGGACAATAGCCGACATGAACGGCTCGGAGCTTATTGAGAAACGCCATATAGCCGAGGCTGTGCAGTACAGGAGCCTCGACAGGAAATACTGGGGACAGAAATAAAATATCTATCATAGCAGACGGGGCGGGAAGGGTGTTTGTCCTTTGCACCCCGTATCCTACTATATTTAATATTCCAGAAAAACAGGTAAAAGTCACGGCATATGGTTTTTATAATATACAGAGAAACATTTTTTATTGTAATATTAGTATTACGAACATAAACCATCTTACAAACATATTATAATTTATACATTACCTGAAAGGGAGGACACATTATGTGCCGGAATAAATTATATTATGTTATAAGACCAGGCGATACACTTCACAGGATTGCACAGAATTTCGATACGACGACAGCCAGTATAATAGAGGAAAACCCCCGTATAAACCCGAATAACCTCACCGTAGGTACTACAATCGGTATTTGTCCGGGAGACAATTACGGTATGCAGGGTATAGTAAGCTCCGTGAATACCGGCGGAGGCTGGCGGGGACCGTCCGTATGCCTCAACAAAGTGTCGTACACGGTGCGGCAGGGAGATTCATTACATAGGATAGCACAGAATTTTGATACGACGGTGTCTGACATTCTTGCGTATAACCCCCGTATTAATCCGAATAATCTGAGCGTGGGTACTGTAATTGAGATTTGCCCGGGCGGAAGCTATAATCTGGGGAATATAATAGGTTCGGTAATTACCGGGAACGGCGGACGGAATAATAATACTTCTTCCTGCCGGAACAAACAGTTCTATACCGTAAGAACGGGCGATACGCTTTACAGGATAGCCCGGTATTTTGATACGACAGTTCCTGAAATACTGGCTGAAAATCCGCGTTTGAATCCGCGTAATCTGACCGCCGGAACAACTATCGGCATTTGTCCGGGGAACGGGTATAATAATCCGAATACGGGAGGTTCGTTAGTAGGCGGTGCGGTAACATGCCGGAACAGAATGTCCTATACGGTAAGACAGGGGGACACCCTCCACCGGATTGCTCAGTATTTCGGAACGACGGTTCCCGATATAATTGCTGTAAATCCGCGTTTGAACCCGCGTAATCTCTCTGTAGGAACGACTATAACCATTTGTCCCGGCGACGGCTATAATATTCAGAACCCCGGCAATGCTCCGGTTATATATGACAACAACCGCGCCGAGCTGACCGATGAAATGCGTCACGCATGGATGCAGCAGGCTTACTGGACCCGGCTTCTTCTTGTAAGCGTTGCGGGAAATCTGAACGACCAGGAAGAGGCGGCAAAACGCCTTATGCAAAGCCCTTACAATATAATGGATATTTTTGATAATTATTACAATAAGCTTGTAACCGTTGCAATCGAACGGCTTTTAACGGAATTCCTTGAAGCGGGCGCTGAATATATCGCTGCGGTTAATGACGGAAGAACTGCCGATGCCGAAAACATCAGGAGAAAATGGTATATAACGGCATCCCTGACGGCAAAGGCTTTTGCCGCTCTTAACCCGAACTACAGCGAACAGACGCTTCAGAATATGCTCAACCGGCTTATTGACCTTACCGCCGAGGAAATCAGACTGCGGATAGCAGGCGATTATACCGGGGAAATTGAAGCCTTCAACAGGGTTGAAAGGCAGGCTACCGAAATAGCCGATTACTTCACCGAAGGAATTGTGAGGCAGTTCCCTCAAAGATTCAGGTAATTTAACACAGTTAAAATATGTAATTTATGTAAATTATTGTAAAATACTAACAAAACCGTATTTCATTTTTATGAAATACGGTTATTTTTTAAAAATATTGCCAAAACCATTGACAAGGACAAGAGTATATGATATAATGATATACTGTATCGTAATGTAATTTTACGGGGTTTCCCGTATTTTATTATATTAGTATATCACAACTTTAAACAAATTGCAATAGGAAATTTTATTTTTTCTGTAGATTTTTGTCAGATATAAATGTTTTATCATCCGCACGCAGTACGTTATGGGAACAAACCTTTAAAAAATAAATATTTTTCTTGAATGGTGGACCTTTTCATTTAAGAAAGTCTTTTACAGCGATGCCAAAAAGGCTGGTTTATACAGCCGGCAAGTAAAGTTCATTAACTTCAGATTTGTCTCGGATTTGAAGTTAATGAGGTGGCGCTATCTGCGGACAGCGCCCGCTGCGCGCGCGCAGCGGAAATCCGTTTAACTTTTTAAACGAATCGTTTTAAAGTTAAACGACTATACAAAAGGAGGAACCCCCGTTTATGGTTAATGTGAAACCGGTGCAGCTGGGCAAAACAACCCGTATGAGTTTCGGTAAGATTAACGAAGCCCTTGAAATGCCGAACCTTATCGAAGTGCAGAAAAATTCCTACAAGTGGTTTATGGAGGAAGGGCTTAAGGATGTTTTCCGTGATGTTGCGGCAATTACCGATTACAACGGCAATTTAGTCCTTAATTTCGTTGATTACCGTATTGACCCGACCCCTAAGTATTCCGTGGCGGAATGCAAGGAAAGGGATGTCACCTATGCCGCCCCCCTGCGCGTTAAGGCTACCCTATGGAACAAGGAAACCGGCGATGTCAAGGAAAACGAAGTGTTTATGGGCGATTTCCCGCTTATGACCGAAAGCGGCACTTTCGTTATAAACGGAGCCGAACGCGTTATAGTTTCACAGTTGGTCCGTTCCCCCGGCGTTTATTATTCGTTTGAAAAGGACAAGACCGGCAAGGACTTGTTCAAAGCCACAGTGATTCCCAACAGGGGAGCCTGGCTTGAATATGAAATGGATTCAAACGATATAGTTTATGTAAGAATAGACAAAAACAGAAAAATCCCTCTGACTACCTTTATCCGTTCATTGGGTTTAGGTACAGACCCCGAAATAGAAGCCGTATTCGGCAATGACGAACGCATCAGCCAGACTGTCCTGCAGAAGGACCCCACGAAAAACACCGAGGAAGCCCTTCTTGAAGTTTATAAGAAGCTGCGTCCCGGGGAGCCGCCTACCGTTGACAATGCTGTATCCCACCTTAATTCGCTGTTCTTTGATTCGAAAAGGTATGATTTATCCCGGTTCGGACGTTATAAATACAATAAAAAGCTGGGACTCAGCTCGCGTCTTTCGGGTCACCGCTTGTCGCGTCCCGTCGCCAATCCGCTGACAGGGGAAATCCTTGCCGAAGCGGACGAGCTTATAACTTATGAAAAAGCTGCGGAAATTGAACAGGCAGGCGTTTTTGAGGTTTTCGTAACTGTCGAGCATAAGGAGCTTAATACCTCCGCCGCCGGCGAAACCGGAAGCCGTTCGGAACGTCACGAGGTTAAGATTATCGGCAACGGTATGGTTGACATCGCTCCGTACATCAGTTTTGACGCTTCCCGCTACGGCATAAACGAAAGGGTTTCGTTCAAGGTTCTTAAGGATATATTCGAATCGGCTTCCGACGACGCCGAAACCGAAGAAATGATTAAGGCAAGAGCCGACGAGCTTGTTCCGAAGCATATAACCCTTGATGATATATATGCGACGGTTTCCTATTTTATTAACCTTTGCGAGGGAATCGGTTCGGTTGACGATATTGACCACCTTGGCAACCGGCGGATTCGCAGCGTAGGGGAGCTTTTGCAGAACCAGTTCAGAATCGGGTTTTCGCGCATGGAGCGCGTAATCCGCGAAAGAATGAATATACAGGCTCAGGACATGGATGTCATTACTCCGCAGGTTCTGATTAATATACGTCCTATTACCGCCGCGATTAAGGAATTTTTCGGTTCGTCCCCGCTTTCGCAGTTCATGGACCAGACCAATCCGCTTTCCGAGCTTACCCATAAAAGACGTCTTTCCGCTCTCGGTCCCGGCGGTCTTTCCCGTGACAGGGCAGGGTTTGAGGTACGTGACGTTCATTATTCGCACTACGGACGCATGTGTCCGATTGAGACGCCGGAGGGACCTAATATCGGGCTTATTTCTTACCTTGCCGCCTTTGCCCGCATAAACAAATACGGATTTATCGAAGCGCCTTACCTTAAGGTTGACAAGGAAACCGGTATCGTTACAAATGAAATTGTTTATATGACAGCCGACGTCGAGGATAACTTCACCGTTGCCCAGGCAAACGAACCGCTTGACGAAATGGGCAGGTTTGCGCGTCCGATTGTAAAAAGCCGTTACCTTGACCAGATTCTCGAATGCGAGAGGGAACGCGTCGACTATATGGACGTATCCCCGAAAATGGTTGTTTCTATAGCCACGGCTATGATTCCCTTCCTTGAAAATGACGACGCAAACCGCGCGCTCATGGGTTCCAATATGCAAAAGCAGGCGGTTCCGCTCCTTAAAACGGAATCTCCGATTGTCGGAACCGGTATGGAATATAAAGCCGCAGTAGACTCCGGCGTATGCGTTATTTCCGATTATGACGGCGTTGTCGACAAGGTTTCCGCCGATGAAATTGTAATAAAGGAAGGCACGGGAGCTGTTCATCCCTATAAGCTTACTAAATTCAAGCGTTCAAACCAGGGCACCTGTATAAATCAGCGTCCAATCGTCGAAAAGGGCGAAAGGGTAAGTGTCGGTCAGGTGCTTGCCGACGGTCCCGCAACCCATAACGGTGAGATTTCAATCGGCAAGAACGCGCTCATAGGCTTTATGACCTGGGAAGGTTATAATTATGAGGACGCCGTTCTTCTTAACGAACGCGTCGTGCGGGACGATGTCTATACGTCAATTCATATCGAGGAATATGAAATTGAATCAAGGGACACTAAGCTCGGTCCCGAAGAAATCACCCGCGATATTCCCAACGTCGGCGACGACGCCTTAAAGGACCTTGACGACCGCGGCATTATCCGCATCGGCGCCGAAGTCCGTTCGGGAGATATTCTCGTGGGAAAGGTCACTCCTAAAGGCGAAACCGAGCTTACCGCAGAGGAAAGGCTCCTTCGTGCGATTTTCGGTGAAAAGGCAAGGGAAGTCCGTGATAATTCCCTTAAGGTTCCTCACGGCGAGGCTGGGGTTATTGTCGACGTAAAAATATTCACAAGGGAAAACTGCGACGAGCTTTCCCCCGGAGTTAATATGCTCGTCCGCTGTTATATCGCACAGAAACGAAAGATTTCGGTGGGCGATAAGATGGCGGGACGCCACGGAAACAAGGGCGTTGTTTCCCGAATCCTCAAATCGGAGGATATGCCCTTCCTGCCGGACGGCACTCCTCTTGATATTGTCCTTAATCCTCTCGGCGTTCCGTCCCGTATGAACATCGGTCAGGTTCTTGAGGTTCATCTGGGAATGGCTGCGAAAAAGCTTGACTGGAAAATCATGACGCCCGTCTTTGACGGCGCTCACGAAACCGACATACGCGAATGCTTTAAGGAAGCCGAGCTGAGTGAGGACGGCAAAACCATACTTTATGACGGACGTACGGGAGAAGCCTTTGACAACCCCGTTACCGTGGGATATATGTATTACCTGAAGCTCCACCACCTTGTCGACGATAAAATCCATGCCCGTTCGGTAGGCCCGTATTCGCTTGTAACGCAGCAGCCGCTCGGAGGCAAGGCGCAGTTCGGCGGTCAGCGTTTCGGCGAAATGGAGGTATGGGCTCTTGAAGCATACGGAGCGGCTTATACTTTACAGGAAATCCTGACTGTAAAATCGGACGACACCGTAGGGCGCGTCAAGACTTACGAATCAATTGTCAAGGGTCAGAACGTGCCCAAACCGGGAATCCCCGAGTCGTTCAAGGTTCTCATTAAGGAACTTCAGTCCCTGGGTCTTGACGTCAGGGTTCTTGACGTGAACGAACAGGAAATTGACCTCAAGCAGTCGTTTGACGACGACGACGATATTATTCCCCAGCCTGTTTCCGACGCGGAGGATATGGATGAAATCCTTCTTGAGGATGAACTTGACGCCAGTTTCACTACGGAGGATATTGACGACTCCGACGACTTTGACGACGACTTTGAGGATTCTGATGATGATTCCGATGATGATTTGGCTTTTGATGATATAGAAGAATAATTTTATAACTGCCGGAGTGTGTTCACACAGCACTTGCTCATAAAAAAAGGAGTGTTTATATATTGGAATTCAATACGTTTGAATCTATTAAAATCGGTCTGGCGTCACCCGAACAGATTGAAGGCTGGTCACATGGCATCGTGGAACGGCCCGAAACAATAAACTACAGAACCCAGAAGCCCGAGCGGGACGGTCTGTTCTGCGAAAGGATTTTCGGACCTGCCAAGGACTGGGAATGCCACTGCGGCAAGTATAAGAAAATACGTTTCAAGGGAAAGGTATGCGACCGTTGCGGCGTTGAGGTAACAAGGGCAAAGGTACGCCGCGAAAGGATGGGGCATATTGAGCTTGCGGCTCCTGTTTCCCATATCTGGTATTTTAAGGGTACTCCTTCAAGGATAGGTCAGGTTATTGAGGTTTCTCAGAAGAGACTTGAGGAGGTTCTGTATTTCACTAAATATATCGTCGTTGACCCCGGCGATACCGAGCTGACTAAAAAACAGCTCCTTTCCGAAAAAGAATATTCCGATATGCGCGAAAAATACGAGGATGCCTTTGACGCCGAAATGGGCGCCGAGGCTGTCAAGGAGCTTCTTGACGAATACAGCCCCGACAGATACGACCAGCATATAATGAAACACCTTTCAGATTTTTCAAGGATTACAGGGTTGTCCGAGGAGGATATCAAGAATATCCTTAATAAGAGGCTGTATATTATAATTGATAATGCGGGATGTGAAAACTGGAATATCGGAGATGTCGTCACACGTACCGTATACAGGGAAGAAATTCTGATTTATAACAGGAAAAACCAGGAAAAGAAGCTTCCTGAAATCAAGGTTGTTACCGGTTCCTATTATATCGAACAGCTTTTTGACGATAGAATAGACGAAGCTAATAAAGATGGTTCATTAAGTGAACTGGCGGATAAGTCGAAATGGGTTAATTGTCTTGTCTTCACCGCCGACGAGCTTAAAGCGGAGCTTGCCGAGCTTCCGCCGGGACAGAAAAAAATAAAGCTTTTAAAGCGTCTCGAGATTATTGAGGCTTTCAGGCTTTCAGGAAACAAACCCTCATGGATGATTATGGATATAGTTCCCGTCATTCCTCCCGATATCCGGCCTATGGTTATGCTTGACGGAGGCCGTTATGCCACCTCCGACCTGAATGACTTATACAGACGTGTTATTAACCGGAATAACCGGCTTAAAAAAATGCTGGAGCTTGAAGCTCCCGATATAATTATCCGCAATGAGAAGCGCATGCTTCAGGAAGCCGTTGACGCACTTATTGACAACGGACGGCACGGACGGCCTGTAACAGGTCCGAATAACCGCGCGCTTAAATCGCTTTCGGATATGCTCAAGGGAAAGCAGGGGCGTTTCCGTCAGAATCTTTTGGGAAAACGAGTGGACTATTCGGGGCGTTCGGTTATCGTTGTCGGACCCGAGCTGAAAATGTACCAGTGCGGTCTGCCGAAGGAAATGGCGCTGGAGCTTTTCAAGCCCTTTGTAATGAAAAGGCTTGTTGACACCAAGATTGTAAACAATATAAAATCAGCCCGCAAGATGGTTGACAGAGCCCGAAACGAGGTCTGGGACGCGCTCGAAAACGTAATTAAGGACCACCCCGTGCTTCTTAACCGCGCGCCGACGCTTCACCGTCTGGGTATTCAGGCGTTTGAACCGATTCTGGTCGAAGGACGCGCGCTTAAGCTCCACCCGCTTGTATGCACCGCTTACAACGCCGATTTTGACGGCGACCAGATGGCAGTTCACCTTCCGCTTTCAGCCGAAGCGCAGGCTGAGGCAAGATTCCTTATGCTTGCCGCAAATAACCTTTTGAAGCCGTCCGACGGACGCCCCGTTGCCGTTCCGTCTCAGGATATGCTCCTCGGCTCATATTACCTTACCATGAAAAAAGAAGGCGAAAAGGGCGAGGGCAAGGTTTTCCGCGATATAAACGAGGCTCTCATGGCTTATCACCACGGCGACATTTCGATTCATGCCGCCGTAAGGGTTCGTATTTCCAAGGAAATCGGGGACAAAACAATCTCAAAAATTATCGACTGTACGGTAGGTCGCTTGATTTTCAATGAAAATATCCCGCAGAACCTCGGTTATGTAGACAGGACAAACTCCGACAAACAGTTTGACCTTGAGATTGATTTCCTTGTAAAAAGGGCTCAGCTCTCCGAAATTATTGAAAGGTGCATCCGTATTCACGGAACAGCCACCACCTCCGAGGTTCTCGATAAGGTTAAAGCCCTGGGCTTTAAATTTTCAACCAAAGCCGCCATAACAGTTGCCGTCTGCGACGCTGTCATTCCTCCCCAAAAGGAAGAAATTATAACGGCAGCCGACGAAAAAATCGAACAAATCAACAAACAGTACAAGCGCGGCTTTATATCAGCCCTTGAAAAGTCAAAGAGGTTCATTGAGGTCTGGAACAAGGCTACCGATGATGTTACCGCGGCTTTAAAGGATAACCTCGACCAGTACAACCCGATTTTTGTAATGGCTGACTCCGGCGCCAGGGGAAGTATCAACCAAATCAGACAGCTTGCGGGAATGCGCGGCCTTATTGCCAATACCTCGGGTTCTACCATCGAAATGCCCATCCGCGCCAATTACCGCGAAGGGCTTAACATTCTCGAATATTTCATTTCATCCCGAGGCGCAAGAAAAGGTCTTGCCGATACTGCCATCCGTACCGCTGACTCAGGGTATCTTACAAGGCGTCTGGTTGATGTTTCGCAGGATGTAATTATCCGCGAGGAGGACTGCGGCACCGACGTCGGCATAGAAATCTATACCATCAGAAACGGCAATGAAATGATTGAGCCTTTAAGAGAACGTCTTGTAGGGCGTTATCTCATTGAAGACCTTCGCGACCCCGTTACGGGCGACCTGATAATGAGCAGGAACAAGCTTATGAATGACCACGACGCTAAAAAGGTCGTTGACAGCGGAGTCGAAAAAATAAAAATACGTTCCGTCCTCAACTGCAAAGCTAAGTACGGGGTATGCGCAAAATGCTACGGCGCCAACCTTGCCAACGGCAACCTGGTGGCTGTCGGCGAAGCCGTCGGCGTTATTGCGGCGCAGTCTATCGGCGAACCGGGTACCCAGCTTACAATGCGTACCTTCCAGACGGGAGGAATAGTATCGGCTGAAGATATAACGCAGGGTCTCCCTCGCGTTGAAGAGCTTTTTGAAAGCCGCCGTCCCAAGAACGCCGCTATTATATCAAAAGCGGCAGGGCTTGTGCGTATGGAGGAAATCAAGAAAACCCGGAACGTCATTGTCACGAACGGGGAAACAGGCGAAGAGGAATTTTACCCCGTTGCGTACGGCATTAAAATCAAGGTTAAAGAGGGCGACACCGTTACCGCAGGGCAGTCCCTTACCGAGGGTTCGATTAATCCCGGGGATATTCTTGCCATTAACGGTCAGCAGGCTGTCCAGAATTATATAATCACCGAGGTTCAGAAGGTTTACCGCTTGCAGGGTGTTGATATTAACGACAAGCATATTGAGGTTATCGTCCGCCAGATGCTCCGCAAGGTCAAGATTGACGACGAGGGTTCGAGCTATCTGCTTCCCGGGTCGCTTATTGACAAAAAAGAAATTGAATATATAAACATTGATTTAAGCAAACGTATCGAAAACGGCGAGGAAGACCTTTCGCTCGTTACCGTTATTCCGGTTATTCAGGGTATTACAAAGGCTTCGTCGAATTCCGACTCATTCCTTTCGGCGGCTTCCTTCCAGGAGACCACCAAGGCTCTCACCGACGCCGCCATCAGAGGAAAAAGCGACAAGCTTCTGGGGCTTAAGGAAAATGTTATTATCGGCAAGCTTGTTCCCGCCGGCACCGGTATGGATGTCTACAACAACATTGAAGTCGTTAAGAATGAAAGCTCGTCTGTCGAGCATATGCTTCCTGTGACGTTATAAGATATTATTAAGGGACGGTGTTTCCGATTGCCCGAAATACGGATTTTACGTATTTTTGCGGCATTGGAAGCGCCGTTTTTGTTTCGCATGGCTGTATTTGTCATAATACTAGTATAATTATTTTAAATCGGTTGATTTTATATAATTGTTGTGGTAAAATTAATAAGTAATATAAATTTCAGTATTATCCATAAAAGAAAGTTGGTGACTTGACCATACTATGTTTTATCTTATTCTAATATCCGATTAAAACTATAAAAAATCAAGCATTCTGCGCAGTTTTTACTCAAATTTTTTCAATATTTAATTGGAGATTAGTATTAATAATTATAAAGATTTGTGAATGGTTATAGATATGAATGAAAATATTGTATATAAAAACACACAAGCATCTTCCGTACATTTTATAAACGGACAAGGCTGCCTTATTCCCGAATTTCCAAGTCAAAAGGAGAAAGAGGATAGCCACCTTTCTCTTAATGCTAAAAAAACATCTCAATCTGTGCAAAATGATATTCTGCCGCCTGAGTTTATGAATAAAATCATCTGCGGTGACGCTCTTGATGTTATGCGGAACATTCCTGACAATTCGATTGAACTGGTTGTAACTTCGCCGCCGTATAACTTAAAAAATTCCACAGGAAACGGAATGAAGGACGGACGCGGGGGAAAATGGAAGAACGCCGGACTGGTGAACGGTTATGCTGATTATGATGATAATATGCCGCACAAACTTTATACCGCCTGGCAGCGCAGCTGCTTAACGGAAATGTACCGTATTATTCCCGATAACGGAGCAATCTTCTATAACCACAAATGGCGCGTTCAAAACGGTCTGCTGCAAGATAGACAGGATATAGTCGGGGGATTCCCCGTAAGGCAGATTATCATATGGAAAAGAAGCGGCGGTATTAATTTCAATGCCGGTTACTTTTTGCCTACATATGAAGTAATTTACCTTATTGCAAAGCCTAAATTTAAATTAGCTCCAAAGGCTAATGCATATGGTGATGTTTGGGAATTTTCGCAGGAAATGAAAAACGAACATCCCGCTCCTTTCCCTGTTTCGCTAATTGATAGAATTATATCATCGACTTGTGCATATACTGTGCTTGACCCATTTATGGGTTCGGGAACAACCGCTATTGCAGCGCTTAACAATAAGCGTGTTTATACCGGTATTGAGTTGTCGCAGACATACTGTGAAATGGCAAAAAAAAGAATTTCTGAATTTAAAGAGGGGTTTTTATATGATGAATAAAACGAATAAAACACAATTCATGATTGCTGACACCCCTTGGAGAAACTCATATTGGTTTGCCAGAATGCTGTTAAATGGTGATAAATACGGCAGTGTAGGGAGAAAAAAGGAAAGACAGCTGCTTGAGCTGGTCGTCCGTCTCGAAGCTATTTTAGCGCAGAAGGCTCTAGTGAAACAGGAAAAATTAAGCATTTGTAAAAATGCTCTTTTAAAAGCATTCGCGGAATTATTTATTCCTTCTGCTAGTGATTATTTACCAGCCTTGCTTTTGGCAGAAGATATTGCTTCAGAGTTCAATTCTGTTGAAGATATAGTTGTTTTTATTGTTTCAGTTAAGTATATCGTTGCTCCGATGAATGCGGCAATAGCGGCTGTTCCTTCAAATGATACTGAGTTTTGCCATGAAACGGCAACTAGTATTCTTGATACCCTAGGTGAAGCTGGCGTTGGCAAGGTTATCAGCACATGGGATAATTTAGGTGAAAAAGGCTGCCTTGATGTTGAAAGAAGTCTTGTTGTATCTGAATTTACAAAACTTCGCAATATATTAAAATCCACATCTGCAACTCATAATGATAACGAAGAAAATATAGTTTTAACCGCTTTCGTTCAAGAATTTGAACGCAGATTAGGACAAAAACGCAAAGGTCGTGCGGGAAAAAGCTTAGAGGATGTATCTACATTTATTTTTAATTATTATAATTTTACCTCGCACCCTAAGCCCGACCACTTTCAAACTGATATTGAGGTCGATAAATGGTTTAAATGCAAGGATGGCTGGTTAATCGGAATAAGCTGTAAGCGAACATTGCGTGAACGCTGGAAGCAAGTTTCAAGCGCTGACAATCATGCCCTTTCACGTTATAAAATAAAAGAAATATGGCATTTAACCACGTTCGATAAGGATTTAAGTGATGAAAAAATCACAATGCTCGGACAGCAGCGTCAGATTTTTTATTTAGATGATGAGACTGAAAAGTTTAAATCGGCGTCTTCCCATATAGGCATGAAAGATTATGTACGCCCTCTTACACATTTAATTTCAGATATCCGACGGGAACAGCGGGGTTAAGTCATAAAAAATTTATATATTTGAACGGAGAATTATTATGACTGTAAGGGTCGGTATGGTATCGCTGGGCTGCGCTAAAAACCAGGTTGACGCCGAGAGGATGCTTTATAAAATAAAAAAGGCGGGGTACGAACTTACAGAGGACGCCGCCCTTGCCGATATTGCAATTATCAACACCTGCGGGTTTATCGAAAGCGCAAAGCAGGAGGCTATAGAAACAATACTGGAGTTCTGTATCCTAAAAGGAGAGGGCAGGATAAAAAAGGTGGTTATTACCGGCTGCCTTGCCGAGCGTTACCGCGACGAGGTAAAAAAGCTGATTCCCGAAGCCGACGCCGTTGTCGGAATAGGTTGCAATGACGATATTGTTTCCGTTATCGAAAATATTTTGAAGAATGAGGAAGAAATCCGATTTGACGGGAATGATAAGCTGAACCTTACAGGCGGACGGGTTCAGACGACCCTGCCCTTTTATTCATACCTTAAAATTGCCGACGGCTGTGACAACTGCTGCACATACTGCGCTATACCTATGATAAGGGGAAGGTTCAGAAGCGTTCCGTTGGAAACGCTTTTAGATGAAGCACAAAAACTTGCCGGCAACGGCGTTAAGGAGCTTAATATCATCGCTCAGGATTCAACGCGTTACGGAGAGGATTTATACGGAAAGTATATGCTTCCTGAATTATTACATAAACTGTGCCGGATTGAGGGTCTTAAATGGCTCAGGGTTCTTTACTGCTACCCCGAACACATTACGGACGAACTGCTCGGCGTTATGGCGCAGGAAGAAAAGATTGTCAAGTACATGGACCTGCCTTTGCAGCACTGCGACGAGGAAATACTGAAAAAAATGAACCGCAGGGGGAACCCCGAATCCTTGAGGCTTCTTATTAGCAAAATAAGGGAGCGGATACCCGGAATAACCCTGCGCACCACATTTATTACCGGGTTTCCGGGCGAAACCGAGGAGCAGTTCAGCCGTCTGGCGGAATTTGCCGCAGAAACGGAATTTGACAGGCTGGGGTGTTTCGCATTCTCCGCGGAGGAGGGAACTCCCGCCGCTTTAATGGACGGGCAGCTTGACGAAGTTCTAAAGCAGCGGCGAGCGGATATAATAATGGAACAGCAGCTTATAATTGCGGACAGGAAAAACCGTTCTCTTGCCGGCAGCGTAATCGAGGTCGCGACGGAAGGCTTTGACCGTTACGGTGAATGCTATTTCGGGAGAAGCGCCGCCGACGCTCCCGATATTGACGGCAAGGTTTTCTTTACAAGTCCCGGGAAAAAGCTTTATTCCGGGGATTTCGTGAAGGTTCGGATAAATGATGTCCTGGATTATGACCTTTTAGGCGAAAGAATAGATTAGAGGAGAATATCATGAATTTGCCCAACAAACTTACCCTGTTAAGGGTTTTTATGGTGCCGTTCTTTATGTTTTTTATGCTGACGTATATTGTCCCGTACAGCCCTGTAATTGCACTTGTAATCTTTGCCGCCGCATCCGTGACTGATGCCGTTGACGGGCATATTGCAAGGAGCCGTAATCTTATTACGACTTTCGGAAAGTTCCTTGACCCGCTTGCCGATAAGGTTTTAGTGACGGCGGCTCTGGTATGCATGTGCGCGCGGGGGATTGTAGGGGCAGTACCCCTTATGATTATTATTACAAGGGAATTTATGGTTTCGGGACTTCGGCTTGTCACCGCGAACGAGGGCGTTGTAGTAGCCGCTGGGGTATGGGGGAAGCTTAAAACGGCTGTGACGATGATTGCCGTTATTGTCATACTTCTTGGCATGTGCTTTAATTTTTCCGGAAAAGCCGCCGGTATTGCCGGTTTTGTCTATCAGTCGTTAATATGGCTTTCAACCGCCCTTACCGTTATTTCCGGTCTTGTTTACCTGAAGGGATACTGGAAATATATCGATTCAGGCAAGTAAGACGGGTCGATTATTTGATTTAAAGCCGGCAACCGTATAATTTGTATTGCGATTGCCGGATATTATAAAAAATCTGCGGTTTTCACTAACCACCCGGTTTTTCTTCCGACTATATAAGTGAAGCCGGTCGCGAACGGCTTTTCTGGAGGAAACTTATGGGATATGAGGATATTATCAGACAATTTGACAACCGGGAATTTCTTGAAAAATTGTACGGTTTTGCATACAAGCGCTGCAATGACAGCCATTCAGCGGAAGATTTGTGCTCGGAAATTATCGTAAAAGTATTGTCGTCTGCCCGCCGCAGTCCGCAAATTGAGCATATGCATGCTTATATTTGGGCGGCGGCACACAGGATTTACGCGGATTTTTGCGAGAAGCGCCATAAAAACGGCGAATTATTAACCGATGAATTTACAGAAAACACAATGAACATACAAACAAATCCTATTGATGAATTTTTAGAAATCGAAGAAGATAAACGCCGGCTGCAGAATGTATTCCGCCATATCGCTTTTCTATCAAAAATTTATCGGGAGGTCATGGTTATGTATTACATTGATGAATTGAAAATCGCTGAAATCGCTGAAAAGCTGAATATTTCTGAAACGGCTGTCAAACAAAGACTGTTCTCCGCCCGAAACCAAATTAAAGAGGAGGTAGAAACCATGCAATCAAACGTTACTTTAAAACCTATTGATATTATATTTATCGGAGCTGGAAACCCCGTCGGTAATGACCCGAGAAGCAAAGCAGAGCGTATGTTGTCAAAAAACCTTGTTTACCTTTGCCGTAATCAGGCTCTGACCGCCGGTGAAATGTCGGAAAAACTGAATGTTCCCCTCCCATACGTTGAAGAAGAAATAGAAATACAATTAAAGGGCGAGAACGGGAATTACGGACTTTTGCGGAAAACCGGCAAGAATCAATATATTTCAAACGCGTTAATACTGGATATTCCGGAGTTTGAAGCCGGCACAAAAGCATACTCCAGGCACTTGAAGGAGTTTTGTGTCGGCTTAAATGAAATTTTATCCGCCGATTATGAAAAATTCATGAATTTTCCGTTTTTGAGCGAGCAAAAAGACCTCCGTTTTATTTTATGGACGCTGATTTCAAAAACGGTCTGGAATCTGAACAGCGCTGTTTGCGAATTGCTTAAGCAGAAATACTTTGCGGATATTGAACCGTTAGAGCGTGATTTTTCAACGTATGGTTTTGCTGTTAAAGATGGCGAAAAGCTTGATGTTAAATTCTATGGCTGTGACGGCACTAAGGATATTGCAAAGGGATTTGATGTTTACGGATATTCGAGCATCTTTGCATCAAACATATACGGGGAAAGGCTTGACAAGCATTTCGCATGCGGACATAATCTTCTCAGCGATGCCAGTATAATAATGACAATCCGCTCTATAGGCGGGCTGTCAGTTGAAATCCTGACGGAAGATGAAAAAGAAATTGCCGCTAAAACCATTGAATGCGGCTATCTCCGAAAAGACGGCAATATGCTGTACCCTAAAATCGTTATTTTCGCCGAAGAAAAGGCAAGGGATTTTTACGGGTTATTGTCAGGCTTTGATAAAACCATCAGCATACTGGCTGAAAAAATAGCCGCCGAATTGAGCGGGCTTATTAAACGATATGTCCCCGCGCATTTGATGAATGAATACACTATGTTCAGCATAGCTTCATACTCACATCTTTTGCATGATGCCATTGAAGCCTGTATCACGGAGGATTTGCTGACCGTTCCCGAAAACCGCCTGTGCGGCGAAGGGGTTATTATGATTTTAAAATAAAACCGGCATGTTATGACTCCCCCTTGCCGTTCATTTTAAAGAAATGAAAAATCCAGCCACTCCGCAAGATTAATAATACCGATATTCTTTTTCTGCGCCAACCGGACGGTCTGACCTGTTCCGGAGGCGTTTTTTTTATTGTCATAATAGCATAGCAGTAAATCAGCATATTCAATCAGCCTTTCGTTCCTCAGTTTCATACAACCCTTGAAATAAAGCTCGGAAATATATTCGACGCTGTCCGACATATCCATAATCATGAAAAAGGAACTCCTGTCATAATCATTCCATTTCCTTGTCAATTCCTTTTCCCTGCAGGGGAGGACAAGATGAAGCTTAATTCGGGGGTATTCCGTTTTCAGAAACAAAACCTCCTGTTCGCACATCATATCGAAACCGTATGCTCCTCCGGCATAAAAATCCGTATACCCCTGCTCTATCAGCTCTGAAACAGTATCCCTCAGCCGGTATCTCAGTTCGTATGTGTTTTCTATTCTGCGGTGTCCCGTAAAACTCACTGATTTCATGATATTTTCTCCTTTATGTATTGTTACTTAGTAAAATTACGTATAATACAATATATATTGTAATATCCGTAATAACAAAAGTCAATAATATTTGATAAAATTATTATTGAAAGAAAGTGATAAAATGAATATGAAATATAAAGAGCTTTATAAAGTTCTTGGCTTAAAAATCAGCTATTACAGGAAATTAAGGGGTTTAACTCAACAGCAGCTGTCAGATAAACTTGATATTGAGACTTCTTCTTTAGGCGCCGTTGAATCGCCGAATATTAACAGAACAATTTCTTTGGATACATTATTTAAAATTGCTGAAATATTGGAAATACCTGCTTATAAATTTTTAAAAGATGACGATTGACAGTGAATACTGATATTTATTTTTTGCCAACAGGACGGTCTGCTTATAGTTATTAGAAAATAGTAGTTAGCAGTTAGTTATCCGCATTATAATCAAGAATTATTACTCCGCAAGATTTATAATACTTATATTCTTTTTCTGCGCCAAACGGACGGCCAGTTTTCTTCAGAAAAGAGTCCAATAAAACCCAGAAAGGAAAGACAAAGAACACAGAAAGTG
>QMCD01000687.1_pt1 | contig 23274 bp, 13 predicted proteins | sample 1821841 | NCBI WGS metagenome assembly QMCD01 (sample SAMN01991225, study PRJNA193472) | Termite gut metagenome, whole genome shotgun sequencing project. | isolation source: worker | host: Macrotermes natalensis
CATGCGGTAGAGATACAGGCAGTTTCAATTTTGAAAAAGAGGAACTATTAAAGCATCTGACTACATCGTATGAGATATGTAAAAGTTACGGCGTGGAGAAAATATATTATGAGATTATTCCATGTAAAGGTTATGACAGTCAAAGCCCGCTTATTACGGAGACTGTATCATACATTCGGGAAAAGAATAGTAATCTTGAGGTCTTGGTTATAGCACCGGAACATGATAATAACTATTATCATGGTTTCAGAATAAAGCAACAAATAGTGATCGGCGGCAATACTATTGAAATTGCCGACGGAGGACTACTTGATTGGACCGGGCAGCTTTTGACCAACAAAAAAGAGCGAATGATGACATTCGGGTTTGGTATTCAGGTATTATATCGATTAACTAAATAAATATGGTAAAGGGTATGGGTGTATCGACGGCAGATTTACCACCTCCAGTGAATGCAGCAAAGATTTTTGCCACCTTTACGACAAAGGGTCAAATTTAACTTATTCCCCAATAATCGTTGCTATTTCAATTATTATACTTGTATTTGCCGTATAGCGCATTTTGCGGATTTAACGGGTAATAAAGCTCTAATGCTTTCGCATATCCTTCCTCATCAGATATATCGCCAACAAAATTAATTATTGGTTGGTCAGTAGTTATATAACTCGCAGAGGAATTATTCTTCAGTAGTTTTATTTTAGTCAAATCCATCTTGGCGCACGGGAGCAACGGGCGATGGATTTTCCACTCGTCATCTACGCCGTCAAACACAACCTGATAGAGATATGATCTGACAGATTATCTATTTATCCCGTTTGGCATAATCTTTTGGAAGCACACCGAACTGTTTCTGGAAACACTTCGTGAAATAGGACGGAGAACCGAATCCCGTCATATAGCAAATTTCGCTGACCAAATAATCGCCCTGCAAGAGCATTTCGGCCGCTTTCCTCAACTTTATCAATCGGATAAAGTCGTTAGGGGTCATTTGTATAATACCTTTTATCTTGCGATGCAGGGTGGAGCGGCTCATATTCATCATCGCCGCCAGGTCATCCACATTGAAGTTCTCGTCGGAGAGATTGCCGTCGATTATCGAATTGAGCCTGTCGAGGAATGCTCTGTCCGAATTGCTCGTCGCGAGAGTGTTCATCGCCATGAATGGCTGTTGCGAGAAACGCTCCCTTGTTATATGGCGGTTTGTCATTATCGTCCCTATCTGGGCTATCAGATAATCGGCCGAGAACGGTTTCTCCATATAAACGTCGGCTCCCGAATCGAGTCCCAGTATTTTCGACGCGTTGTCGGTCTTGGCCGAGAGTATCACCACAGGTATGTGGCTGTACTCGATTCTCGATTTGAGGAAACGGCAGAATTCGAAACCGTCCCTGCCAGGCATCATGATGTCGGTGATAATTATATCCACGTCGTGTCTGTCGAGCAGCTCAATGGCTATGTCCACATCGGCGGCCAGATAAACGTTGTATTTAGACGACAGGATATTGTTGAGAAACGCCTGCATTCCCTCGTCATCTTCGGCGATGAGTATGTTTATATTTCCGGCGGCGGAGTCGCGGTCGGCGATTTCCTCCTCGGAATTATTCGCGCCGATGTTCTTCTTTGTTTCAGGTGGAATCTCTCCGGCAGCCTCGATCTTGCCGTATGGCATCTCGACAACGAAACAGGTCAAACCCTTCTGCGCATCTATGTATATTCTGCCTTTGTGCTGCTCCACAATGTGCTTTACCATGGGCAGTCCCAAACCGGTTCCGGCGCGGTTGGTATTGCGCACCTGAAAAAATGGCTCGAATACCCGCTGATGATATCGCTGAGGTATTGGTTCACCGTCGTTGCTTATCGCGATCCGGAACTTCTCCGGCAGGGCTTCGAGTAAGATGGAGATAGTCGATACTCCGAATTTGACCGCGTTGTCGAGCAGATTGCTCAACACCTTGTACATGGCTTCGCCGTCGACAGCGGCAAATATATCATCTTGCGGGAAAGCATGTGTCAGGCGCAGATTTTTGTGCAATATCCTGTTGGAGTACTGTTTAACGCACTCGTTTATGATGATGTTAATGTTCATTCTCGATGGATTTATCGGATAACTCGCCTCTTCTATCTTCCTGAAATCGAGCAACTGGTTCATCAGATTGAGCAGGCGGTCGATATTTGTCGACATTATTGCAACATTTTCGTTGTAATCCGACGGTTTTATATCAGGTTTCACTATCTGTTCGAACGGCCCTTTGATGAGCGATAACGGGGTTCTGATTTCGTGTGTGATATTGGTGAAGAAATCTATTTTAGCCTGATACTCCGCCCTCTCGCGACGATGCTGTATCTCGTCGAGCACTCTTTGATTGCGCAGTCTGACCGAACGCGAATATTTACCGACCAAAAACCACACGAGCAACATGCCTATTATCCCGTAGATGATATATGCCAGAATCGAGGCCCACCAGGCAGGCATGACTTCGATGTCGAGTACCGCGGTTTGCTGACTCCATACTCTGTTGCTGTTGGCTCCCATCACTTCGAGAGTGTATTTCCCCGCCGACATATTCGAAAACGTAACGCTGCCCCGGTCGTTCAACTCCACCCATCCCGACGTGTAGCGTTTCATCTGATAACGATATCTGTTGCGTCTGGACAGATTGTAGCTCAACAGTGCGAAATCGACTGTAAATGTGGTTTGGTCGTGTTTCAGCTTGATTTTTCGCAGAGAGGGGAACGAACTTGTCAACGGCGAACGGTTTTCGCCGACGGCAGCCTGAACACCTTCGAAAGAGAGTCCGGTGAATACGACGGGCGCCTGATTGACATCGGTTGTGATGCGTTCGGGATGAAAACCGACGAATCCGTTGACCGTTCCGAAATAAAGTTTGCCGTCGGAGGTCTTCAATCCCGAGCAATAGTTGAACTGGTCGCTGATAAGACCGTCGTGGGAGGAGAAACACTTTATCTCACCTGTTATCTGATTTAAGCATGCCAAGCCTTTGTTAGTGCTAACCCACAGGTTTCTGCTTCTGTCCTCAAGTATTTTGTAGACGACATCGTTGGGAAGGCCGGAAGTGCGGTTATAGCATGTCAGAAGCCCTTCTGCCAGAGAATATTTCACCAGTCCGAGACCTTCGGTGCCGAACCACAGATTGGAAGAGCTGTCCTGAGTGATACATATCACATTGCGCAGAAGACTGTCGGCCTGCGGCACATCTATCGGATACCATTCGTCCTGATAGGAGCTATAGCTGAACACGCCCTGATTATATACGGCGAAATAGAGCAGTCCGTCATCGGTTTGGGCTATGTCGTAAATGAATGGTTTCTCGCCAATGTCATGGATATGCTCGAGCCTGCCCGTTGCCGGGTCTAATCTGTCGAGACCGTATGTCTCGCCTATCCATACCCTGCCACGGTGGTCGGCGGCGATGGCGGTTACGTTGTTGTCGGTCAGTTGTTGGCCGTTTTTGCCGAACGCGGATATTCGTCCGTTGCGCTTGTCCATTATGTTCAGGCCGCCGTTGTATGTCCCGATGTAGAGCATCCGGCCATCGTCGTAAAGAGCCTGTATGTTATCCGACGACAGAGCGCTGTTGCGGGTGTTATAGTGTTCGAACCGGCCTGTGGCAGACTCGAACCTGTTGAGTCCCATGTCTTCGGTACCTATCCAGATATACCCATCGTCGTCTTGAATAAACTCCCTGACGGCCTTGCCGCTCAATCTGTCGGGACTTCCGGTGGGATAGTATTTTTCGAACAACACGGAGGAAGAGGGCAGGTAATCGATGCCGCCGAAATAGGTGCCAATCCATATTGCTCCATCCTTGTCGGCCAATATAGAATATATCGAATTGCCGGAGATGGCATAGGGGTTCAGGAAATCCTGTGTCAGGTGCTGTATGTCGTTGTCAAGGTAATCGTAGATGTAGATTCCGGTTTCGGTGCCGAGCCATATCTCCTTGCCGTTGTGTGAGAATATGTCCCTGACGAACAGATCCTCGTATCCCGGCAGGGATATCATGGGCCTTGTGCTGTGGTTGTATGGGTTGAACGCTATGACGCTCCGGCTGTCGGTGCCTATTAGCAACTGACCGTGGCGGTGTCCGTCTTTTGTAATTTTATAGATGTCGGGATCGCCCTCCAACTCGAAATGGATGAATTCGTCATTGCCCGGGTCGTATAGGTTCAGTGCGCCGTTAAGGCAACCGACCCACATTTTATTCTCGTCGTCGAAGCATATCGACCACACATTTGGAGAACTTAGACTCGATGGGTCCGAGAGATTGTGTTCATACAGTTTCAATGTGCCACCCGACATGTCGAATCTGAACAAACCCTGCCGGTTGGCGCATATCCACATATTCCCGTCGTTGCCGTACTCAATATCGTTTACCTCCCCCGTTATCCCGCGTCTTTGGTCGTCCTCAGCATCGAACCGCGAGAACTGTTCGGTACGGGGGTCGTATATCCACAACCCGGTATTTGTGCCGACCCATATATTCCCTTCGCTGTCTTCGAAAAGCGAGCGTATGAAATTGTTGCCCAAAGAGTAGGGATTGTCGGGTTCCTGGCGGAACGTGCGGAAGCGGCTGCCGTCGTAGCGGTTCAGGCCGTCCTTCGTCCCGAACCACATGAAGCCCTGACTATCCTGGAGCATACACAAAACCGTATTCTGGCTCAATCCGTCCTCCACGCTCAGGTGTGAGAAATAATGGCTTTTGCTGCCGTACACCTGCACGACAGCAAAAGCCATGGTTATAAACGATACTATTTTAATGTACGATTTCATGAACCGGCGGTAAATATTTCCGTTACTGAGACAACTCTTCGAGCATCATTTTGCGAAGATATCTAAAATATTGCAGACTCGTATCATAGTCATTGAATCCGCGAACCACATACGAGGCAATCTCCTTGCCGCGTCCGGGGTTTTTGGCATCGAGCATCTTCAACAGTTCATAGTCGTAGATACCGTCGCGCATCGCCTCGAAACGTATCGAACTGTAAAGTTTCATATCGCCCGGATAGATGATGTAGTTGTCGCCGGCCGGCAGATTCTTGTCGCGGGAAGCATCGGTCTCGAACGGACTCACGCCATCCCAATAGTTCAGACCCCAGTGGAGATAACCGGTGGCGTCGTAGCGGTAATTTATCCAGTGTAGTATGCGTGTCTGTATCATCGGCAGTTCGATGAAACGGTTCGCATAGTTCCACTGAGGGTTCAGGCAAGTATAAAACCACACCTCGTCGCCTTCGGCAAGCCTGTCGCGATAGAACTGATAATCCCTGTGAAACACATCGAGTATCGGGACCCAAGTGTCGATGGTCCCTGCGAGTTCATGAGATGTCAGGATGGCGTCGACGATGGGTACTCCGGGAAGATATTCTCTAAGATAGTCGCTAATCCTGCGGTACGAGTCGGCATTCTCGGGAACCGGTTCGTCGCCTATGTGCTGGATGTATTTGTCCAACCATCCTTTTTCGGCAAGATGTCGGCGCAGGGCAGGCAGGTATTGCGACAGAAAGTTGTGCGTGCGCGGGTCGTCGAGAGGCAGGTAGACACGTTTAAGGCCGTTTTCCTGAGGGAACGGAGAGAGGCTAGGCAGGAAACTCCCCAGGGTACCGTCGTCGGGAAGCGGCACGTCGACAGCGAACGGATCCGTCCATGAGCCTGCCCTCCAACCTAAATGTCCCCCTTCCAGGCGTTCCAGCGCCCCCAATTTTTCAAACATTTCGGCCTCGCGGTCGAAGTATTTGAAATCGAAAGTGTATTTACCGTTATCGTATGTAAACTGCGTCGACCATGTGGGATATATCCTGTGTACATTCTGGCCGTGGGAGGCCATGATCTCGGCGTGCAGTTGCACTATTTCCCAATATTTCTCCGAGAATGGCTCCACCTCCTCTCCTCCTGTTAGCAGTTTCAACGTCCTCTGGCTGTGATGGTCCGACCAGTTGGTAACCAGCAATGAGGTCTTTTCTATGGTAACGGGATAGACTCTGATGTAGAACTCGGTACTCCACTCGGAGTTTTTTGCTTTAAGTTCCACATTGCCCCTGTACAGCCCCGATTCGGCGTCTTTCGGAATGGGCACGGTAATCCACAGCGGCTGCACGTCAACAGCCGTCATGTCCACCGAAGTGTCGGTAACAATGGGGTCGGGGAAATAGTTGGAGGCCGAACGCAACATGTCTTTCGACGGGTTGTCATACCTTCTTCCGACCTTCACGTATTCCACCCAACCGGTGGTTGCGTCTGTCAGTTCCTGATTGCCGTTCGATACTTCCGTCACCTCGGCCGTAAGGTCTTTTATCTCGCCGCTACTTTTCAGCACTATTTGTACCGTAGCCGTTTCGCCTCTTGCAACCCTCACCGTGTCGACCTTGTCGATGAAATAGGAGCGGTCTTTGAGAATGTTTTCAAGCGCGTCCACCTGGTAAATGTAAAGCGAATCTTTTTTACCGCAACTTCCGGCGATTACAAGCAGAACCACGCCTGCCAAAAAAATCATTTTTTTCATAAGGTATTTAATTTTTCAAAATTTCAATCGAACAGTCTTTGGTCGGCCTTCGCGGTGATGGCCTCTATCGCCTCTTTTATTTTGGCCGTGTCGTAAAACTCATCGGCGGTGAGACGTCCGGCGGGTTCGGTCCGGGAGTTGTTCCATTCCGACATGATTTCATCTACGAAGGACTTTTTGCCGCTTGCTTTGAGAACTGCCGCCCTCAGGCGCGTTTCCACGCTGTCGTCTATCATATTGTCATAAGGTTTTCCAGCACCAAGGTTGTGCGGCCATAGCCGTGCCTGGTCTATTTTACGTAGGGAGGTTCGATAATTGCCATTTTCAAGGGCTTTAAAGGCCAGCATCAGTTTGGTGCGGCGATATAGATTGTGGCCGTAGACGGCATCCTCGAAAGGCAGAATTTCAATCTTCGACAGCTCCTTCTCCGCCTCCGTGTATTTGTCGTTAAGAGTCAGACAGTTGATGTAAGACATGCCGACGATACAGTTATCCGGCAGTGCCCTGTGGTAACGGGAAATCGTTTCGAGGGCTTCGGCGGGACGATTGCGGGATATGTAAAAATCCGTCAGACGCACTCCGTAATGCCACTCGTTGGGGTCGCACTCCACAGCCTCACGGTAATCCTTTTCAGGGTCACCGGAAAGGCTGCCGCGAAGGATGTGGAACGGGGCGAATCCGGTCCGGCCATCCACCTGCGACAAAAGCCGCAGAGCCTCGTCGCCGTTGCCTCGCGACCTTTCGATAAGCGATAGAAAATAGAGAGGCTTCCAGTCGTCGGTATTTTCAGCAGCCCACTTCATTATGCCGGCACTGGAACTCTTGTATGGGAATACGAATTTCGCATCATTTTTGTCAGCTTCGGAGAGAGTCCTTGCGGCCTCGGCAGAATCCCTGTCGAGCCACGCCAGCCAATAGGCGATTTCGGCATTTTGCGGAGCGAGTTCCAGTACCGAGATGCACTCCCGCTCCCGTCCAACCGAGAGATACCAGTCTGCAATAGCGAGATATTGCTCCGTTGGCATTTCACCGGTAATGAGTGAGGTAAAGGCGTTTTTCGCAGACTCCGACCCGTCAGCAAGATACTCCTCGAACCGGACGAAATGATCCATAGGGTCGAGTTCCCTTATCCGCACGAGCGTCCCGGCCGCATCCTTACCCGAAAGCCTTTCAGCCACGCTCAACACCTTTAATCCCGATATGTTGCGGGGGTTGGTATTCAGGCTTTTAAGAGCGTGCTGCATTGCGCGCTCGAGGTTGCTTTCCGACAGGTACATCTCGGCAAGCCGGGTATGTGCCGCCGCCGCGTAGAGTGGATTGCGCGACGCCGTCTCGAACCCGTCGAGCGCGTCGTAATTTCTACTCAGGCGCTTTGCCGACAATCCATAGTAATAATTCGCGGCGGCATCGTATGTGTCCACTCCTATGGCCTTGCGCGCCCATTCATATGAGGTGGCGTAATCCATTCTGCGGTATTTAATGACGGCCATTTCGACCATTGCCGGCAGGAATGTCCCGTCTTTGGCAAGCGCAGAGGCCATCAGGCGCTCGGCCGTACCGTAATTCCCCATCCTGAAATGGTTTTTACCCTCCAGCCACAGGCCGTAAGCCGAATTCCAATCCACTTCTACACTGTTCTCCACCGGACGGTCGAGTTCTTTTTTACTGTCCGGAGATATGTCAATCCTCTCATTTCCAAAACGCATGAAGGTTGCTCCACGCGCTTCGCTCTCTGCGAACGACACGGTTTGCGGTTCGAGCGGCGTGAGCGATACCTCTCTCGACGCAAGTACCACACACTCTTCGTTGCAGAGTTCCAACACGCCGCTTGCGAACGACACGGGCGAGATGCGGATTTCCAGTCCCTCCCCGGGAACACAGTTGAAAACCCCGTAGAGATTGGCGTCTACCGCCCCTCCTGTTCCGGAGAACGGATACCAGTATTCCGACCATGTGTCGGTTTGTCCGGGTGTGAATTCGGTCTGTTTGAACGGGGTGCGGATACTCGCCTCCATGTTCTGGTTGAATAGCCTGCCGCTCTGCATCTCCACATACTGTCCGTCGTCGTCGGTCAGAAGCTCTTCCCATATTGCGCCGTTATCTGACAATGCCCACAGGAATAGTTTTCTGCCCGGCTTTTCGTCCCGTTCGGCATAGTGTATCATACCTTCATCCGAATTCCTGTAATATGCTCCGAAATAGCGGTCGTAGCGGTTCATGACGTGGTATGATTTCGCACCGTCGAAAGCGTTGTTTGTATATTCCGACAGATCGACACCGCCCTCTTCAGGCCACGGATGTCCATCGCCGCTGTGGCCTATCCACGCCTTGCCCGGATAGATGAATTCGAGGTCAGCGGCGGCTTTGACGGCTGCATTCATCCACGTATAGTACGGCTTTACTTCGGATGAACCGTTGTGCCAGAACGAGCGGGTGATGAAGAAGGCCTTGTCGTGCGGCAACCTTATTTCGAGTGTCCAGCGTGTGTCTGTCAGCCTGTCGAGCACCGATATCCAACAGCTTGTGCTTTTGTCGGCATTCTCCGCCGTGATGTAGTCGACCGGCGTGGCGCAATTAGGAGTGTGCCCTATCAATCCGTAGTTCGCTTCGACGCCTCCGCTCGTCCACGGCCCGCGCATTGCTATGTCGCGGAATTTAACGACATTATTGTCGTAGAGGAATGGACGGCCGCTCCGTTTGTCGACGGCCGTCCATATCTTGCCTCCTATCTCCGGCATAACCGAAACATGTATGTAATCGTTCTCCAACTCCACCACCTTCCATGCTTTGGTCTCAGGCTTGTCCGTATATCCGTCAAAACGAAAATAGGGATATATTTTACCCTGATTTGGTATCGGATCGGGGTCGGAATAGGGATACGTCACATACTCCCTGACATACTCCCTGACCGTTGCCGGAGCCTGTGCCGATAACGTTGTGGATAAAACCAGCAGCCACGCGGCCAAAAAAACAGTTTTTGCTCTCATGTTTGATGTTGTATTATTGTTATACCGGAAAGTTTAAAATTATTCCGTTATATCCCAAACGGCGCGAATGTCGAAATTATAGCGCCACATGGTTCCTCTGGCATCGACTCCGATGAGCCTTTCGCCGAACTCGACCAGCCTTGTGTACTTGTTCCATCCCTTGCCAACGAGTTGCTTCACGCCGACGGTACCTGCAGTGTCTATCGTGCAAAACCACATGTCGCCCGCACTGTCGACGGCCAAAAGACCGTTGCGGTATCCTTCAATCATGATGTATTCATCCCAGCCGGTGCCGAGCGAAACGGGCGCTCCGACTCCGTTTCCGGCGAAATCAAAGGTCATCAGCGAGAGTTCGCCGCCCGCCTGACGGCCGATAAGGGCGCTGTGGTACATGGACGTGGTCATCAGGTCGAAATCGTTATAGTTCCTGTCGGCATACGTGGCGTAGAAAGCCAACCCTATCGTCTGTGTAACGGTGTAGGTTTGCAGTCTGCCGTCGGTCCATCTTGCGACCCAGCCTCCCGGTACAGGCATCACCCTGTTGAACAGCACTCCCCAATCGCCGTCGGAACCGGTTTCGGCCTGATTGAAAGTGCCTGCGGCGCTGTTGTATGCGAACCAGTAAACACGGTTGTTGTTGGCACTTATGAATGTCAGATAGTTGCCGTAGGTGAAAGGAGTCACGGGCGTCGAAGCGCTTCCGTCGAACACCTTCACGGGAGGCTCTTCGCCGAGAGGATAGGCGCCGTTAAAAAGGAAATAGGTGGTGGTCAGGGACTCGTTCAACGGAAGCTCGGAACCTTCCACCTCGGATATGCCTATCGGCAACAGGTATGATTTCCCGGGAAGCATATAGCCTTCGGTGAAAAGACCGAGTTCGAGCATGGAAGAGTTTAATTCCCCCTTCTTGATAACGGCTGTCATGGCGCCCTCGGCGATAGTGTAACTGCCGGCGTCGAGCAACTCGTAATTGGTGAGGTTCGCCGCGTTGTATTCTTCGACGAGTTCGGGCATCACGGCAAATTGCACTGTGATGTCATCCGTGTTTGCGCCATAGCCGCCTATGCAGGCGTTGAAAAATATCTTCTGCTCCTCGTCGGTAATGAACAGCGTCGAACTGTTCGGGGTGGAGACGGCCTGCTTCATGAAAATATTGCGGTATTCCTCCGCGTTGTCGGGAATCAATATCGGATTGTCGCACGAAAGCGTTCCGAAGGCTACCGCCAGTGCAGGTACGATGTATGATATTATCTTTTTCATTTTTTTCTGTGCTAATAGGGTTATTAATTCCATCCTGGACTTTGAAGTAACGCACCCTGCGACCTGCTTATGTCATCCTGCGGGATAGGGAACAGATAGTGCTTGGGATATTCGAACACCCTTTTTTCCACGACCTTACGCGAATAGAAGTCGTCGGTCGACACGTCGATATTGAGGCCGTGTATTTCGCGGTTGTCCACTATGTGGGATATCCTCCAGCGTTTGCAGTCGAAATAGCGGTGGGTTTCGAATGCAAGTTCAATTTTGCGCTCGACGCGAATGCGGATTCTCATCTCGTCCTTGGTGAGGGTCTCGGGCAGGTCAGGCATTCCGGCGCGCTTGCGTATGAGATTTACGTACTTGAACACGTCTGGGTGCGGAGTGTCGCCGCCGTATTCGTTGAGCGCCTCAGCATAGTTGAGGTACTGCTCTCCGAGACGGAAGAATATCCAGCTCTTCAATTTGTATTTTTGTTGCACCAGGTCGACATCGGGTCCCGACATTTTACGCATCAGATAACCCGTCCGGCTGTAGGTACCCATCGATTTTTTACCGTCGAGTCCGCCTGCCCAGAACTCCAGCGCCCGTCCGCGCCACTGGGCGCCCGAATAGTTGATGCTCGCGTAGAAACGGGGTTCACGACCGACCCATTTGTTGTTAAGATAGTCGTTGTAGCCCGAAGCGAGGTTCACCGTGGGGTTCCCCGAAACATCGTATGCCGGGTCGCCGTTTTCGTCGAGCATCAACGGCAATTCGTTTGTTCCGACCATGCCGTAACTGTCGACCAACTCCTGTGTCGGCGAGTAGTTCGAGCCACCACCCATACCGTTTGGGGTCATGCTGTACTCCACCGTATTGCCGTAATCCATGTCGACGTTGCGCGCAAACAACACCTCTTTGTTCCATCTCTCCAGAAAAAGGTTCTCATAAGAGAGCTGCGGGTCGTGTACGTCGTTGCCGTCGTATGTGTAATATAGTCCGTGTCCGGCCGCTTCGCTTGCGGTAATGCATTCCAGCGCTGCGTCGGCGGCAAGTTTCCATTTTTCATTGTCGTGTACCAGAGGAAAGAGTGGCTGCTGGTCTGCATCCAGATAGTTGCGGTAATCGTTATTGCCGTTGAACAGCGGGCTTGCCGCGTAGAGCAGTATGCGGGCTTTCAGCGCCATGGCTGCAAATTTGGTAGGCCGTCCGAGTTCTTCGTTATTCCTCACTTCGGGCAGCAGTTCGATGGCGTCGTCACATTCGTCGACGATGAATTGCACACACTCTTCGAAGGGCCTCCTTACGATGGTCGTGAAATCCTCATCTACTCCGTAAGAGCGGTCGATGATGGGTATGGATCCGTGGGCGCGTACACCCCAGAAGTGGAAGATGGCTCTGAGAAACTTCACCTCGCCAATCCAGACATCCTTTGCGCCCTGATCCATCGGTGTGTTTTCGATATTTTCAAGGAACAGGTTTGCTTTCCGCGTGCCGTCCCAGATGGTCGACCAGAGCATTGCGTCGAGTACATTTGCCGGGCTCCACGAGCCGTTGTTCATAGACTGGCAGAAAGCGTCGTCGCTCATCTCCATCTCGTCGGAGGCGCCCACAAAAGGATTTCGTCCGTACGGATCGGTGAACCACATCTCGATGGGCAGGTGGGCGTATGTCGCGGCAAGGAAACGTTCTGCGTAGCGGCGCTCGCTGAATACCTCGTTCAGTGTCATATCCTCATTGGGCTGCTTGTCGAGATAGTTGCATGAAAAGGCTGCGGCGAGTACTATGCTGCATGTGATTATGTATCTTATCGTTTTCATTGTTAGCATGTTTTTAGAAGGTTAACTGTATTCCCATATTTATGGTACGCTGTAAAGGATAACCGCGGTCGGCCCTGTTGGACTCGGGGTCGGTAATCTTTATCTTGTCCCACGTGGCCAGGTTCAATCCGTTCACGAATATCCTCACTTCCTGCATGCGGATTTTAGAGGTAAGCGACTGAGGCAGTATATATCCTATTTCGGCATTTTTAAGCCTCAGATAGCTTGCGCTCCTCATCCAGAGAGTGGAGGTTACACCAGGTATGAAGTTATTCTCGTTCTTGGTGTTGATGACCATTGGATATTTGGCGTTGCTGTTATCGGCATTGGGTATCCAGCGATTGTCGAAATATTCACGCATTATATTGTTCTCGCCGTTGTAGAAAGGCTGCATGGTACTCTCCCCGATGAAGAAGCTGCTTCGTGCCGCGCCAGTGAAATAGATGCTGACGTCGAAACCTTTCCATGAGACCGTTCCTCCGAACCCGAACATCAGTTCCGGAACCCTCGGATAGCCTATCGGCACCCTGTCGTAGAGGTCTATCACACCGTCGCCGTTTATGTCCTGGTATTTGATGTCGCCGGGACGTACGACGGATGCGAATGTCTGTCTGGGGCTGGTGTCCACATCCTGCTGATCCTGAAAGAAGCCTTTTGCAATGAGTCCGAATGTCTGATTGATAGGCAGTCCCTTTTGCGACAGATAGGGATATTTCTGGATTGGTTCGTCGTTCTCTATGACGGTGTTGCGCGCATAGGTTACGTTCGCGTTGAACGAATAGTAAAGACCGCCCGGAGTGGTGTTTCGGATTTCCAACTGGGTGTCGACACCTTCGTTGCGGGCTTCGCCCAGGTTGCCGAAAGGCTGTGCTCCGAAGAAGCCGGGCATCGTCGGAATGTCCTGCCGCTGGATTAGGATACCTTCACGGTGTTCGCGGAAGTAGTCGGCCTGCAAGGTGATCCGGCCGTCCCAGAAACCCAGGTCGATACCTATATTGGCTTTTGTCGAGACTTCCCACGTTACATCCTCGTTACCCGTTTGCGCCTCCTCGATACCCACTATCTGGTTCATGTCCATGCCGTAGTAGTACCAATTCAGGAGACCTGTCGACTTCATGGCGGTAAGGAACAGGAACCGGCGCCCACTCTGGTCGTTACCGGCCTGTCCGAAAGAGCCCCTGATTTTAAAGTTCGAGACGGCATCCACGTTCCAGAAGTTTTCGTTGCTGACGAGCCACCCGGCCGACACCGAGGGAAAGAATCCGAAGCGTTTGCCTTTCGGGAAGTTCTCGGAACCGTTGTACCCGAAATTGAACTCGGCAAAATAGCGGTTTGCGTAGTCGTAGGTAAACCTGCCTGCGAAACCCTGATGGCGGGAAGGAAGATTGTCTATGGTCGTTCTTGCCGTTATGTCAACATATTCGCTCTGGTTGTACATCGCCATAGCTCCCACGGTGTGTTTACCGAAGGTGCGGTCGTAGTTTAAAGTCCCCTCGAAGTATATCGCACGGCTGGAGCCCATTCCCGCGGGGTCGAAACCCAGGGGCGACTGTTCGCGGTGGATTAAATATTGGTCTTCTCCCGTCTCGGGGTCTTTCCCTATGTATTGTTTCACCTCGAAAAGTTTGCTTCTGACAGGACCGCCGGCCGTACTTGCGTCGTACGAAAACTTGCCGTTAAGCGACAATCCCTGTGTTACGAGAGAGGAGAGGTCCCAGCTTGCGCCGAATGTACTCTGAACCGTGTTGTGGTGCTGGGTCCAATAACCGCTCTGGGTGGCTACCGCCCAGGGGTTCAGACCTGAAATACCGTCGGGAGGCACCGAACCGGGCGATCCGTCAGGGTTGCGGACGGGATAGGCTATCGGAGAGGTAGACTGCATGATACCGAATATCTGGTCGACCGGATTGGCCGGATAGTTCCTCTGCTGGATGATACCGCCAACGCCGAGGAAAACCTTGAAATTCTTGGCAAGATTGATGTCGACCCTCGAACGGAAGTTGTACCTGTTGAGGTTGGCGTTGGTGTTGTATTCGTTGCGATTGTCGCCCTTGTAAAGCCCGTTCTGGAAGGTGTATCCCACATTGGCGAAATAGGTTATAAGGTCGGTGCCTCCCGAGATGTTGAGATTGTGCATGGTCTGATAGGTGTGGTCGCGCAGAATCTCGTCTATCCAGTTCACGTTGGGATGTAGATAGGGGTCCGACCCGTCCTCGAACAGCGCTATGTCCTCGTCGGAGAACCTGAGCGTGGCCTCGCCGTTGTTTCTCATCGCCTCGTTGATCAAATTGGCATATTCCGGACCGTTTATATAATCTGGCAACCGCAGTGGGGTTAGTACGGCCATTTCACTTCGCAGGTTTATGACAGGCTTGCCTATTTTACCTTTTTTAGTTGTGATGATGATGACCCCGTTGGCCCCGCGCACCCCGTACACGGCCGTGGCAGAAGCGTCTTTGAGTATCTGCATACTCTCGATCTCGGAAGTGTTTATGGCGTTCATGTCACGTTCGATACCGTCGATTAACACCAACGGCGACGACGAGACCCATGATGCCATACCGCGGATGCGAATGGCGGCCTGGTCGAATCCCGGCTCTCCCGACTCCTGCTGGGTGATAATACCCGGGATGCGTCCCCCAAGTGCGACCGACAGCGACGGGGTTGCGGCCGCTTCGAGTTCTTGTACGGGTATCGACGATATGGCTCCGCTGATACTCACCTTCTTTTGTGTGCCATATCCCACGACCACCACCTCGTCTATCAGGTCCACATCTTCGCTGAGCGAGATATTGACTATCATGCGGCCTCCGACCGGCTCTTCGACGGAGGTGTATCCCAACAGCGAAAATACAAGGATACTCCCCCTGTCTGTTATATTGAGGGTATACATACCGTCGGTATCGGTTACGGCGGCGTTTTGAGAGTCTTTCACAGAGACGACAACTCCTGAGAGCGGGTCACCGTCCATGTTGGAGACCAATCCCCTGACACGTGTCGACTCCTGTGCCGACACATCCCCGGGAGCCAGTGTTCCGGTCATCGACAGCATGGAGAATAGAATTGCCGGTAATTTTCCGGTACAGCTTCGTTTGATAGTGTACAAATTTAGCTTCATACTTTTTTTAATTTGTTGTAAGTTGTGAAAATTTAATTTGTTAATCGTCGCGTTCGTTTCAAAATGTCGGTGTAGTCCCATAGGCCAATTCTCAGAATTAAGGTTAGTCACACGTGTTTTCTCAAAATCAAAACTAATGCAGACATCAACAAACGGACTAACTCGATTCTGTCAAAAAATAGCCGCATTTTAGCACTGCCTCTAAGACACTAAAACACAGCACATTACAAGTAAAGATTATGAACATGCAGGCGATATTCGAATTAATGTCATTCGAATAACACATAGACATTTGTGATTTTTGTCAGCCCCGAGATGGGTGTGACACCGAATTGCAGACGATAAATTGTGGCGAAAGTTGAATTTTTGTCTCACCTAAACCTCCATTCTCAAAACGCTGTAGCAGGAGTTTTATTGCAAGGGCGCCCATCTCGTTTATGCGTTGGCCCACGCGCGTGATTGCAGGGTTGAGATAGTCGAGATAAGTGTTATTGTCGAACGAAACTATCGAGATGTCGTCGGGAATGCGTTTCGACGACTCGCGAATGGCCTTGACGGCGCCGAGCAGTATGGTGTTGCTCATGGCGAAAATGGCGGTCGGGGGATATGTCCTGCCCAGCGCCAACTTTGTTTCGAGATAGCCGTTATCTATAGAGAAGTCGTTTCCCACAACCCTCGCGCTCTCCGCCATACCGTTTTGCCTGAGCGCCTCCATATAGCCACGTTCGCGTTCGCGTGCAGGCATCGAGTGGTGGACTCCCCGGATGCATAGTATGTCTTTGTGTCCGAAATCTATCAAGTGTTTGGTCGCCTCGAATCCCCCTTCATAGTTGTTGGCAGTAACATAAGAGAGTGTCGTGGACTCGAAATGGCGGTCTATCAGCACGACGGGAGTTTGGCGGTCGACCATTTCGAGAAAGTCGGGATTGCGTCCGCTCGGCACGACTATTATACCGTCGACCGCTCGCGAAAGTAGCGATTCGATACCCGCGCGCTCGAGTTCCTCACTCTCCATTGAGTCCACCAGAACTGTGATATAGCCTATTTTCCGCGCCTCGTTTATCACAATGCTCGCTATATTGGAGAAGTGCGGATTTTCAATACCCGGTACAAGCAACCCTATAGTGTGGGTTTTGTTAGTGCGCAAACCTTTGGCCAGAAGAGAAGGCGTATAGTTGCACTTGCGAGCCTCTTCTGTGATAACGGCAACGGTTTTATCGCTGATTCTGTATTTGTCGGCTTTGCCGCTCAATACCCGTGATACAGTGGATATCGAAAATCCGGTGCGGTCGGAAAGTGTTGCCAGTGTCTCTTTCTGCATACCAAACAACCTCTTTAATGGGAGTCGACACAAAAATACTATTTTTTCGCAAAAATATTTCCTGTTCACATTTTTAGTTGTACATTTGCGCAAACGTTTGTCCTAACACTTTAAAGCTACGGAATATGAGAAAAATAGTGGTAATCGGGAGTTCCAATACCGATTTGGTAATCAAAACCGACCGGATACCTTCTCCCGGCGAGACCGTTCTGGGTGGTACATTTATGATGACAGCCGGAGGGAAAGGCGCCAATCAGGCCGTTGCGATAGCGCGATTGGGTGGAGACGTACGGTTTGTGGCAAAAGTGGGAGACGACATGTTCGGCCGCCTCTCCCTCGATGGATACGGTCGCGACAATCTTGACACCTCTTATATAATAAAGGACACCGAGTCGGCTTCGGGCATCGCGCTCATCACGGTCGATGCCGCGGGTGAGAATTGCATTGTGGTCGCACCGGGAGCCAATAACCGCCTCTCCACGGCGGACATCGACTCCGTGCGCGAGTCTATTCGCACGGCCGACTACCTGCTGATGCAACTCGAAATCCCCATGGAGGTGGTCGAACACACTGCCGAAATAGCCGCTTCGGCCGGTGTAAAGGTGATTCTCAACCCCGCTCCCGCAGCGCCCCTGTCGGATAGCCTTATCCAAAAACTCTATATGATAACCCCCAATCGCAGTGAGAGCGGCATGTTGACCGGTATTGCAGTGAGAGATTGGGAGAGTGCCGAACAGGCGGCCGACATCTTGATGGCAAGAGGGGTCGAAAATGTAGTCATCACACTCGGCTCGACGGGTTCGCTCGTCAAGAATAATGTTGTCAGCGAACGGATACCGGCAGAGAGAGTGGAGGCGGTCGACTCTACGGCGGCCGGCGACGTATTCAACGGGGCGTTACTCGTGGGACTTGCCGAGGGGAAAGAACTGATGGACGCGGTGGTGTTTGCCTCCCGCGTAGCCGCAATATCGGTAACGCGCATGGGTGCACAGGCCTCGATACCATCGCGTGCGGAACTATAAAGTGCTAATTATTAAATACTTTAAACCTATGTTTATCGTCAACAGCTACACACTTGCAGTCATTTTTTGTTTCATAACCATGCTGTGCTGGGGTTCGTGGGGCAACACCCAAAAACTCGCGGCAAAGAATTGGCGTTATGAACTATTCTATTGGGACTATGTTATAGGAATGGTCCTCTTCGCTCTGATTCTGGGACTTACCATGGGCAGTTTCGGCTCCGGTGGGCGGGCGTTCCTCCAGGACCTCGGACAGGCTTCCGCCGTCAATATAGGCAGCGCGCTTTTGGGTGGTGTGATATTCAACGCCTCGAACATCCTGCTGTCGGCTTCTACGGCGCTTGCGGGCTTGTCGGTGGCATTCCCGCTGGGAGTGGGTCTTGCACTCGTTCTGGGCGTGATAATCAACTACATGGGTACTCCTAAAGGCGACCCTGTGACTCTGTTTATCGGCGTTGCGCTCATCGTCGTCGCAATTATATGCAACGGTATCGCATCGGGCAAAATCCGCAATGGCGGCGAAAAGAGCGCCGGCAACCGTAAGGGTATCATACTGGCCGTCGTGGCCGGTGTGTTGATGTCGTTTTTCTACCGCTTTGTGGCCGCCGCAATGGATTTGAGCAACTTCGAGAGTCCCGCTTCGGGCATGCTCACCCCTTACAGCGCGTTGTTTATCCTTGCGGTCGGGGTATTCGCAAGCAACTTCGTGTTCAACACCTTTGTCATGAAGCGCCCGTTCGTCGGACATCCTGTGACGTACAGGGAATATTTCGCGGGCAAATTCTCGACCCACCTTGTAGGCATACTGGGGGGTGCGGTATGGTGCCTGGGAACGGCGTTCAGCTACATCGCGGCGGGAAAGGCCGGTCCCGCCATCTCCTATGCCCTGGGGCAGGGAGCGCCTATGATAGCGGCCCTGTGGGGTATCTTTATCTGGAAAGAATTCAAGGGTGCATCGCGTGGAGTCAACCTTCTGCTGACATTGATGTTCGTGCTGTTCATCGCCGGTCTGGGAGCTATCATCGTTTCCGGCACCAATTAATTAAGCATGACGCTTCGAACCATATTCCTGACTCCCGCCCTGGCGCTTTTGTGCGCCTGTGGCGGGGATGTCGGAACCATCAAGAACCCCGACGGCACCGTACAGCCACGGGTGCGGTATGAATTCGGCGGGGGTGCCGGCCACTACGATTACGCTCCGAGCGTCATAGAGGATGGGTACGGGATTCGCTACGCCTTCGTGTGCGAAAACCGCAATCCCTTCGAGATTATCGACTATGTTTATCTCTATAAGGGAATACCCACCGCTGACGGTTATGTGTGGCAGCCGGGTACCGAACTTGTCGCCCCTTCGTCCACGGGTTGGGATTGTATCCATATCTGCGACCCGGACGTGAGGGAGTTCAAAACCACCTGGAAGGGTGAGACCTACGACTGGATAATGACCTATCTGGGCGTCGACCAGTGGTTTAATCACAACCAGATAGGGCTTGCCGTCTCCAAAAGCATAGAGGGGCCGTGGATAAAGTTCGACGGCAATCCGCTCGTTCCCTGCGAAGATCGGGCTTCATGGGGCGTGGGAATGAGTACGACCATAGTGAAGGATTCCACCACCGTCATGCTTTTTTTCAGCTCCACTATCCATCCCGCAGGATTACACATGCGGGAGATAAAGCTCGACGACCTCGACAACATCGAATTGGGCGAAGCGAGAGTAGTCCCGGGCCTCGGCAGCATCACATATCCCGCAATGTCGCGGGACAACATCTACATGGCCTCTTCTCTGTGGGTGTCAAAGGAACTTACAGGCCCGCCGCCGGTGGGCGACATTTGCTCTCTGACCTACAAACCACTGAGCGGCGACCTCGACGAAGATTTGTTCTCCGAACCCGCCGAGTGGGTGGAGATAGGACACGTCGGCCCCGAAGAGTCGGGATTTCCGCGCAACCACAATCCAGGAATACTGACCGACACCCGAGGGTATATGCTCGACGGGGACGAATTGGTGATGTATTTCACTCCTGCTGTGAACGGCGAGAACTGGCTATGGTCGTATGACCTGTGGTCGGCCACATTCGATCTTAAAACCTACTTCAGATGAAGCGTGCTCTGGTAATTTTCATTGTTTCAGCCATTATTCTGCCTGCAACGGGGACAATGGCCAAAACTCCCGTGGTGGTGATAACCGACCTGTACCATCCCTATCAGGATCCGGGTGACAACATGGATTTGATTTTGGGATTCGGTCTGCCTGATGCCGATTTGCGAGGAGTTATTCTCGACATCACAGATGCCTTTCGCAAGCCCGTCGCCGACCATCCCACTCTGTGGAAAGACCCGCGTGGGCCGCGTGAGGCAGGAATAGTTCCGGTGACTCAGTTGAACTATATTTTCGGCAGGGACGTACCCTGGGCAATCGGCCCGCTCGAAATGATGACTTCGGAGGAGGACACGATGGAGTCCTGGAATGGAGGCGTGGATTTGCTGCTGGATATACTGCGCCGCAGCGACGCACCGGTGGAGATACTCTCCTTCGGTTCGGCGCGGGTTTTGGCCGTCGCCTACAATCGCGACCCCGGGCTTATGATGGCAAAAGTGGGGCGTGTGCATTTGAGTGCCGGTACGGCGAGTTCGGATTACATTCCGGGTAGCGACGCCGGAGCCAACGCAATTCCGGGGGGAGAGTGGAACGTCGCGCTCGACCCGATGGCTTTCCGCCGGATCGTGCTCTCGCCGCTGCCGGTGGCGATATATCCCTGTGCAGGACGCGACGGAGGATTCGTCAAGGACCTCAACAACACTTATTGGCAACTGCCCGATATGGAGTTCACGCGCAGAATGAATCCCCGGCTGAGGAGGTATCTCGACTATGCATTTCTGGGCAAATTACAGTACGACCTCCTTCGGGCGATGGACGCCGACTATCTTTTCGAGGCTAAGATAGAGCAATATCCTGTCCCGTTCCATGTTTGGGAGAGTGCCGTTTGGTTGAAGGCGCTCGGACGTGAAATAATCCTCACCGGTGAAGGAGAGTACCTCCTGGTCGACCGGGAGGTACTCGCACCCGGAACACCAACCCTTACGGGTGAGTTGCGGGAGTGCCGCATCACAGAGATGAAGTCCGACGGGCGTTTCCTGTTCGAATACGGCGCAGGAGAGAACAAACAAATCTACTATCGCCCGGATGTCGGAGCGAACGAAAAAGCGCTTCAGCAGGTCATACCTGAATTATATATCTCAATCTCACCCCGATAATATCATTTAATAGCCATGAAAAAACATCTCCTTACTCTTTGCTACCTGCTGGCGATTGTGGCCGGCTGCGCTCCGAAAACCACTCCTGAAAATAGCGGAGTTACGAAGATTATATTTGAAACAGACATGGGTAACGACGTCGACGACGCCCTGGCAATCGATATGCTCTACAAATATCTCGATGCAAAAAAAATCGACCTTCTAGCCGTCATGTCCAATAAGTCCAGCGACTACTCGGCACAGTACATCGACCTTATGAATACCTGGTACGGTTATTCCGACATCCCCATAGGGATAGTGCGAAACGGTGTTCCCAGCGACGACGCCATAGCCTACGGCGAGGTCGTGGCTACTATGAAGGACGAGGCAGGAAATCCGGTTTGGGCGCGCACGGTGGAAAATACGCAGGCTCTGCCCGACGCCCACATCCTCTATCGCCGCATTTTGGCCGCCCAGCCCGACGGCTCGGTCAACATCGTTTCAGTGGGATTCTCGACCAACCTCGCAAGGCTGCTCGACACGCCTGCCGACGACATCTCGCCGATGACCGGAGTCCAACTCGTGGCCCAAAAGGTGAAGCTGCTTTGTACGATGGCCGGCGGTTTCGACAACCCCGAACTTATAGAATATAATGTCGTCAAGGATGTTCAGGCGTCAAAGAAAGTTTTCTCCGAGTGGCCCACGCCAATCGTAACCTCGCCTTTCGAAGTGGGCATAGCCATCAACTATCCGGGAGCGAGCATAGAGAATGATTTCGGGTGGGCGCCCCTGCACCCTGCCGTCGAAGCATACAAGTGCTACCAGCCGATGCCATACGACCGTCCGACATGGGACCTCACCGCGGTTCTTTACACTGTGGAGGGGCCGTCGTGGTTTGGAATCTCGCCAGACGGCACTATTACCGTCGCCGATGACGGCAGTACCTCTTTTACTCCCGGTACCGATGGCAATCATCGCTATCTGACAGTTGACGATGCTCAGGCCGACAGCATAAGGAACTATTTCGTGGAACTCATCACATCAAAGCCGCTAAACTTCGAGTCGCGATGATTTAGATATTGTTTGGATTTTTCCACTGAAGCCTTTTTAGCCACCTTTTAGCACAATATGTGTAAAAAAACAATACGGCATCTATGGACACGAGTGGTCGGAAGAACTTCCGGCCACTTGTTTTTGTTTTAATCTCCACCACCTCCGCTATCTTCGAGGTGTAGTTACAACGCTTTCCCTTATTGGTAGAACAGAACCTTACCCATGTTTCATAATTATATGTGCCAAAGTTACCCTCAATCGAAGAGGGGCATCGAGGGTTGGCTTGCGGAGGACGATACTCTCGCCGCCGACCTCGACAAAGAAAGGGCCGTGATGGACAGACTTTACGAACGCCTGCTCGCCGACCGGCATCCGGTGCGGGATTGGTTTTACGCTCACTTCCACGATTCGCACACCGAGTTTATCGGCGATATCCGGTTTTCGCTGCTGGGAATCATGGAGTTGAAACAGAATTGATGCCCCGAAGTCGATGTAGTTAAGATATCCCGATTCTTTGGTGTTTCCCGAATAATATATACCTTATACAGAATAACCAAGTAATCGCACGGCGGAATAACCGAGTAATTACACGATGGCAACACCACAGGAAAGATTAGCGGATTCCTTGCAGGAACTGCAAAAATTGCAGAACAGGAACGCTGGATGTGGTGCAGATTAGCCCTGTGAGTGGCACAAAAATATTTTGGGAATTCTGTGCCACTATTTGCGCCTTTTGTCGCTATTTATCAATATCTTACCCCCTTTTCCGTGCCACTGTATAGCGCCCTTTCGTATAAACCCTACTCAAACTCTTTCACGATGTTTCTGGCATCCTCGTCGGCTTTGGCGCGGAGGTAGCTACGGTAGGTGCCGAAACCGGCCTCTAACACCATATCCACACCCGAAATGTTCGCGTTCTTGGGTTTGAGGCGTATCCGGTCGAGTTCCTGGAGCCGCCG
>QMCD01000688.1_pt1 | contig 23273 bp, 15 predicted proteins | sample 1821841 | NCBI WGS metagenome assembly QMCD01 (sample SAMN01991225, study PRJNA193472) | Termite gut metagenome, whole genome shotgun sequencing project. | isolation source: worker | host: Macrotermes natalensis
AAGGCGTTCGACCTTCTCGCGCCAGGGAACGGACGGCTCCGCATGGTGCAGGTGGCCGGGATTGTAGCGGATCTTGTCGACATGGGGAGCGACTTTTTCGGCAAGCCGCCAGTTTTCCTGCAAATCGACGGAAAGATTCGCGGTCGTGTTGTTACGGATCCCGGCAAGCGCCGCTGCGTCGTTGTTCGTATCCACGGCGATCCGTACGATTCCCGCCCCGGCATCGAAAAGCGTCTGTGCCATGGTCGCCGTCGCCTCCGTATCGGTCGTTTTCGTCGCGCACATGCTTTGAATGACGACCGGAGCGCCGCCCCCGATTTCGACGCTCCCGATCTTGATGTTGCGGGTCGGATTACGTTCCATGATTCATGATGGATTTTATTATCGGGTTGCGGGAGAATGCGACGCGAAACGGCATGTCACGGGTGGCAAAACGGAAAACGGGGCCGGCCTCTGTATATGCTGGCAACGCGATGAAAACGGACATTTGGTCACGTCTGCCTGCCGCACTCACTCGATCACAACTTTTGTTAACACAAGTATTTACACGGATCGTTCGAGCGGCAGGCGATTGTTCGTGGGAGGATTATCTTGCCGTTTACGGTATAAACACTCGCTGAAAATTCGGACCAACGCAAAACGTCCTGCGTCCGCACCAAAAAAAAAGGTTTTGCAACTCTTTGAGCCACAAAACCTTAAAGCTCCCCGGGAAGGACTCGAACCTTCGACCTACGGATTAACAGTCCGCCGCTCTAACCAACTGAGCTACCAGGGAGTAGTCCACGCAACGTGTGCCTTCACGAAACCGCGTGTATTTTACCTGTTTGTTTTGGGTTAGGCAAGCCCAACCGCAAAAAATTTTCCGCGTTCGATAATTTCCGTGGTCGATAATTGACAAACAATGATCAAACACAGACAATGGAAAACCGTCGGTACAATGCCGTCGGTACAATGGACGATCACATTGGAATACTCGGCGAAATATCCGTGAAATATACTGGAAACGCGGTGAAAACGGACATTCGGTCAAGTCTGCCTGCCGCACTTACTCGCTTTAACGTCCGTTCAGACAAGTGCTTAAACGGCTCGTTCGAGCGGCAGGCGATTGTGCGCGGGAGGATTATCTTGCCGTTCGAAGTATATCCGTTTTTTCGGTATAAAATCCCGCATGTCTAATGATGAACGACTATTTTTTCCATCTTGATCCGTCGTTTCGGGATCCCGAAACCGCCAGGTATCGCCTCCTTCCCGTTCCTTACGACGGAACCGCGTGTTTTCTCAAGGGAACGGTCAAAGGTCCCGAGGCCGTCCTGGCCGTAGCCGACCAGATCGAGCACTTCGACGAGGAACTGCGAGTCGAAGCCTTCCAAAACGGTATTCTGGTCCTCCCTGAAATTCCGCCTGCGGATTCGCCGGAAGAAGAGTTTCAACGGATTTATGAAACGGTGAAAGCCCGGGAACTTTTTGCACACGGTTCCAGCCGTTTCCCCATCATCATCGGCGGCGAACACAGCGTTACTCCGCCCGTGATTCGTGCGGCGACCGAATCGGTGGAAAATCTGAGCATACTGCAATTCGACGCCCATACCGATCTCCGCGATTCCTATCTTGGCAGCCGATATTCCCATGCCTGTGCGATGCGGCGTTCGCTTGAGTACACCCCGCATCTCGTCCAGGTGGGGATTCGCAGTATCAGCGCCGAAGAATTCGCCGACTGTCCCGATCGTGTCCACCGTGTGATCACCCCTGAAATGATCGAAAACGAATTCGGTTATTGTATCGACCGGATCGTGCATGGGCTTACCGGGAATGTCTATATCACCGTCGATGTCGATGCGTTCGACCCCTCTCAAGCCCCGGGTACCGGAACGCCCGAGCCCGGTGGATTGACTTGGCGCCAGGTCGTTACCATCATCCGGGATGTTTGCATCCATAAAAACGTCGTCGGCGCCGATGTCGTCGAAGTCATGCCCTTGGGAAACGGCAACATCATCACCGAATTCCTGGCCGCACGATTGATTTCCAAGATCATGGCGTATACTTTCCGGTCGGGCGGGTGAACGCCGCGTTATACCGTAAACGGCCTGAAACTACTGCATGTTTTTTCCCGCGCACAATCGCCCGCCGCTCGAACAAAACGTTTATATCATTGTGCAAACAGAGGTTAGAAGCGCGTGAATACGGCAGGCAGACTTGACCGAATGTTCGTTTTCACCGCGTTTCCGGTATATCCGGAAAACCTTTCAAAGTTTCCCTCGATATCTCCGCTTCTTATGCTGGACATGATTGAAATTTCCCGAGGCCGGTTTTCAGGAAGCCCCCACCGGAAACAACGCTGCCCGGAAACGCTGTCCGGAGGGCAATGGTGTTTTTCGAGGGAGACGGCTTGATCGGCAGACGGGGCCGGCTTCGGTATGAACGCTCTCACCTTTACCACAACACAATTTGTTTTATGACTGATTCCTCAAAGCAGACCGCCCCGAAAAAAGACAAACTTCCCATGGCCGCAATGTGGGATCCGGCGAAATTGGAAAAAGAAAAAGCCGAATTGACCGCCCTCGAAAAACAACCGTTCTTCGGGCGTTCCATCGGTTACATCAAACGAACGGGGCCGGGCCTGCTCCAAAGTTCCATGACACTCGGTGCGGGCAGCGCGGCGGCCTCGGTTGTCGCCGGGGCGTCTTTCGGCTATAAACTGCTTTGGGTGCAGCCATTGGCCATGTTTCTCGGCGTCATGATGTTTGCGGCATTGGCGAACATCGTTCTCTCGACCCGGGAAAGGCCGTACAAGGCGTTCATGCGGGAGCTGAGTATCATTCTCGTCTTTCTCTGGGCGCTCGGCACGATCGTCGCCTCGGTCGTCTGGCATTTTCCGCAGTACGGGCTTGCGGCGGGAGCGGCAAGGAGCGTCGTTCAAGAATTTCTGCCGGAAGACCGGCCCCTCGAAATCAAGAAGGAGGTGCTTGATTCCGGGGGAAAACCGGTGTTGACCGCTGCCGGTAAACCGAAATGGGAAACGGTGAAAATCACACCGCTCGGATATGGAGTCAGTTTTTTAGTGGGTTTCGTCGTTCTCGGTTTGAATATGACTGTCGTATTCAATTACGGGAGCGGGGGACGCGGCATCAAAGTCTACGAATGGTTCCTGCGATGCATGATCGCCCTGGTCATCCTTGTTTTTCTGATCGTCGTCCTGACGAATATCGGTAACATCAAATGGCTGGAAGTTCTGAAAGGCTTCATCGGTTGGTACGGTATCCCGGGAAACGACGACCCGGTGGAATACGCCAAAACGATCACGACCGTACTCGGGATGCTCGGGGCGGCCGTCGGGATCAATATGACGTTCCTTTATCCTTACTCGTTGTTGGCCAAAGGTTGGGGCAAGGAGCATAACACCCTGGTCAAATGGGATCTCGGCATGACCATGTTCCTGCCGTTCGCAATCGTCACGTCGTTAATCATGATCGCGATGACCGTGACCGGGGTTTACAGCGGGGCCGACGTCGTCAACAGTTCCATCTCGGCCATCGAGGCGGCGGAATCGCTCCGGGGCGTGTTGCCGGAAAAAATCGGACGCCTGGTCTTTTGTCTCGGGTTGATCGGCATGACCTGCGGCGCCATCAGTACACACATGGTCGTTTGCGGTTTTACGATGTGCGAAATGCTCGGTCTCGAATACACCCGGGCACGATTTCGACTCTTCGCGCTCACGCCGTCGATCGGCGTTCTCGGTGTCGTGTTGGAACTGCCGTTCTGGTTCCCCGTCGCCGCTTCCGCGATTTGCCTGACCATGCTCCCGATCGCCTATCTCATCTTCCTGTGGCTGAACAACAAACGTTCCTATATCGGCGACGCCGTCGGGAAAGGGCTCTCGCGGGAATTGTTCAATGTGGCGCTGGCGGCGGCCTTGCTCATGGCGTGTATCGGCGCGGCGATCAAGGTCAAAGGAGGGGCGATCGACAAAATTTTCAAGAAAAAACCGGCTGCGAAACCGGCGGTGGAATTGTCGAGCGGGAAGGAACTTCAACCGTTCGTGACGCCCCGGATTATTATCCAGGATGAGGAGGAGGAAACCCTTGCCGGAACAGCCGCCCCGTAACGGCATTCCACAACACGACGACGGGCATCCGTCAGAATGGGGCGGTGAGTTTTTTCGGCCCCAGGATGGCGATGTGAAACGGTCCGGCGGGGTTTTCATGCAAAAAGGCGTCGATGTGCGCCTTGCTTATCCGGTTGACCGAAGACTCGATTTCATCCATGCTGCGCAATCGACCGAGATAATACCAATCGCGCGCAAGGGCGGCGCTTCGGGCTGCGGTCGATTCCTGCCGCATGACAAGCGTGCTTTTGGCCCTGATTTTGAGCCGATCGAGTTCCGCCTCGTCGATGCCTTCCGAAAGGCGGCGCAATTCGGCTACCAGGACTTCGAGCGATTGATCGGCCCGTTCCACGCCGGTTCCGCAATAGCAGAAAACGGCGCCCCGATGGGGAAGGGTCGCGTACGTGGCGCCGACCGTATAACACAACCCCCGTTTTTCGCGGATTTCGTGAAACAACCGGGAACTCATGCCGCCGCTGAGCAACCCGACGGCACTCCAGGCTTTAAGGTAATCGGGGTGCGAAAACGGGACCGTCGGATATGCGAGACCGATATGGGTTTGAGCGGTTTCGGCGAAAATGTGGACATTCTGCGAACCGATTTCCCTTTCGACCGTTTCCGCTCTTTTGCGCGGCGTCCAGTCGCTGAAAAGCCGAGAAACCGTTTGCAGCAATTCGGGCCAGTCGAATCGGCCGGCAAGGCTTAAAATCGCCCCGTCCGGTTGAAAAAAACGTTCGTGCTGTTCCCGGATGTCTTCGATCGTGATCCGCTTGATCGATTCCGTCGTCCCGATCGAGGAACGGCCCCACGGATCGGGATGGAAATTCCGCTCCAACTCCAGCATCGTCAATCGTGCCGGATCGTCCTGGACGGCGAGAATTTCGTTGAACGCGATCTGCCGGGCTTCTTCCAGTTGTTCTTCCGGAAGAAACGGACGGCGGACGATATCGGCAAGAATTTCAAGCGAAAGAATCAAATTGGATGCCAACGTCGCGGCTCCGTAGACGGTGTGGGCCGGGAAAACCGATTCGCTGCGTTCACAACCGAGATTCTCGATCGCCTGGATCAACGCACGGGAATCACGCGCCCCGGCTCCACGGAGCGTCATGTCGCAAAGCATTTCCGCGAGCCCGATCCTGTCCTCGGGGTCGTTGTTCGTACCGCAGGGAACATGCAGCGAAAAGGCGGCCGATTCCACCGCGTCCATCGGCTCGGCCAGCAGGACCAGCCCGTTTTCGAAATGATGCGTGTAAAACATAATCGACGATTGTCGGTGAAAGAAATACGCTTGTCAAGGCGGCGCTTGAATGGACAATTGACAATGGATAATGGACAATGGATAATGGAGCGACGCGAATGGCATTCGGGTAAGATGAATCGACGGTGCGTTGAACGGCGGATGAGTTGAACGGCGGTTTCCCTTGTCGGTACGATGGAGGAAACCGAGACACATATCCTTGTGGGGAGATCGCTTCCATGATAAAATGTTTTATGGGTATTCTGGCGTTGTTGTCCGCAAGTCCGTTGCCGGCCCAGCCGGAATGGATGGACCCGAAAATTACCGGGATCAACACGTTGCCGCCCCGGTCCTCGGCCGTCGTTCCGTTCTACAACGGCAATGAAAAAGACTGTGTCATGCTGGGCGGCGAGTGGAAATTCCAACTCGTCAAAAAGCCGGCGGAACGAATCGCCGACTTCGCCAAACCGGATTACGACGATTCCGAATGGCTCAACCTGCCGGTCCCGTCGAACTGGCAGATGCCGATGTTCACCGGACAACTCAAAGAACACGCCCCGAAAAATCTCGGCGGAACCGTCGATGATTACCCGATTTACGTAAACATTCCGTATCCTTGGGCGAAAACGAACGGCAAATGGACCCCGCCGGTCATCCCGGACGATTTCAACCCGGTCGGCATGTATCGCCGCGATTTCGAGTTGCCGGAAACTTTTGCGACGGACGGTCAAAACATCATCCTGCACTTCGCGGGTGTCGAATCCTGCTTCTACGTCTGGGTCAACGGCGAAAAAGTCGGCCTCGGTAAGGACAGCCGCACCGCCGTCGAGTTCGACATCACGAAATACGTGAAGCCCGGCAAGAACAAGATCGCCGTCGAGGTTTTCCGCTGGTCCGACGGTTCTTGGCTCGAATGCCAGGATTTCTGGCGACTCAGCGGTATCTTCCGCGACGTATTTATCTACGCGCTGCCGAAGGTGCATGTTCGTGACGTAAAAATCCGCACGGAATTGGATGAGAAATACGAAACAGCGACGTTTCTCGTCGAACTTTTGTTTTCAAGCGAGACGCAAGAGTCGGTTCGCATCGATGCAACCGCACGAGTAGTCGGACTTGACGGCGCGGAACTTAAACGTGAAAGTCTGAATTTTGCTCCAAAGCAATTTGTGCTTGCCCAACAGTTCTGGTTCGAGGGGCTGAAGCCGAAACTCTGGACTGCCGAAACGCCGAATCTTTACACGCTGGAAATCACTTGCGGCGAACGGAAAATCACGCTGCCCATCGGTTTCCGCACTTCCGAAATCAAGGACGGACAACTGCTGGTCAACGGCAAGCCGGTGTTGCTCAAGGGCGTGAACCGGCATGAGCACGATCCGGTCACCGGGCACACCCTCACGCCCGAGTCGATGATCGCGGACATCAGGTTGATGAAGGAAAACAACATCAACGCGGTGCGCTGCTCGCATTACCCGAACGATCCGCGATGGTATTACCTGTGCGACAAGTACGGCCTGTATGTGATCGACGAGGCGAACATCGAATCGCATGGCATGGGCTACGGCGCCGAATCGCTCGCGAAAAACCCGTTGTTCCGGGAGGCCCATCTCGACCGGACGGTCCGCATGTTCGAGCGCGACAAAAATCACCCGTCGATCATCGTCTGGTCGCTCGGCAACGAGGCGGGCGACGGCCCGAATTTCGAGGCGACTTACGATTGGCTCAAGGAGCACGACGCGACGCGGCCCGTCCAGTACGAGGGGGCCGGTCGCCGGCGAAACACCGATATCGTCTGTCCGATGTACGCGAAAGTCGACGCCCTGATCGACTATGCGCAAGAGCACCGTGACCGGCCGATGATCCTATGCGAATACGCCCACGCGATGGGCAATTCGACCGGCAACCTACAGGTTTACTGGGACGCGATCTACGAACACCCGCAACTCCAGGGCGGCTTCATCTGGGATTGGGTCGACCAGGGCCTCCTGGCCGATGTGCCCTCAACTCATTCGACCGGTAATCCGGGTGAACAAACCTACTGGGCGTTCGGGGGCGATTTCGGACCTGCCGACGTGCCGAGCGACCAGAATTTTTGCTGCAACGGGCTCGTCGGTCCCGACCGCAAACCTCATCCGGGCCTCGCCGAGGTCAAAAAAGTCTACCAGGATATCCGGATCGAGCCGGTGGAAAAAGAGGGGATATTGACCGGCTTGCGTATCGGGAACGGCTTCTTCTTCCAGGACCTTTCCGGTTACGACGCGACGATCAGTCTGGTCGACGACTCGCCGGGAAGTTTCAGCGTCGAACTGGACGGATACGCATTGATCGCGCCGCGGGAATCGAAAGAAATTCCGGTTCCGTTGCCGAGATTCAAGCGGCAACCGGGCGAATTCTTTTACAATGTCGTTTTCCGGACGAAAACGGACACGCCGCTCGTCCCGGCCGGTCACGTCGTCGCCGTCGCGCAATTCCGCGCAAACGCTTCTTCGCTTCCGGAGGACCGGCCGACCGGGGCGAACGGTTCGCTTGAAAACGTCGTTACGGAAATGCCGAAGCCGGATTTCTGGCGTGCGCCGACGGACAACGATCGCGGCAACGGCATGGCCCGCCGGTTGGGTTTTTGGAAAACCTGCGACGACGCGAACGTCGCGATTCACCAACTCAAGGAGGAAAAACTTGAAAACGGCGACACGCTCGTCACGCTGCATCTCGTGAAGCCGAAAGACTCGCCGGTAATTCCGCGTGTCGGAACACGCTTGGTACTGGACGGCGAATTCGACCACATCACCTATTTCGGCCGGGGGCCGGACGAGAATTACATCGATCGTAAAACCGGCTCGTTGATCGGCAATTATACGACGACGGTGGATGAAATGTGCGTCGATTACGTGGAACCGGGAGAGTATGGTTATCGAACCGACGTTCGCTGGGTCGCCTTCCGCGACGACAACGGCACAGGAGTGTTGTTCGTATCGATGCCGGATGCCGGGGATTGTGCGCCCGGGCGGCGCGGCGACCGGTACGAGCCGGATGCGGGAACGATCTGTTTCAGTGCGAGCCGTTACAGCCGGGAAGAACTTGAAAACCGCGATCATCCCTACAAAATGCGGGAATCGAACGCCATTCATGTCAACCTCGACCTGCTCCAAATGGGCGTCGGCGGGGACGACAGTTGGGGTGCCCGGCCACATGAACGGTTTCAACTCGACGCGGAGGAATATACGCTTCGATACCGGATGCGGCCGCTCGCGCCGGGAGACGATCCGGCGACGATTGCGCGGCAACAGGTCGAATGAGAGATATCGGGCACCATGCGTTTGCGGACCTTTTTCACTATAATCTTGCCCCGTTACAATAAAGAAGATGCATTCATTTATCAATCAGCTTCGTGACAACGAACAACTCGACGGCGTTTATCTGATCGCGGAGAAACAACTCAGGCCGAATAAAAACGGAAATCTCTACTTGCAATTCGCGCTTTGCGACAAAAGCGGCACGCTCGGCGGACGGCTTTGGAATGCGAACGATCCGAACCAATATGATTTCGAAGACGGGGATTACGTCAAGGTGGAAGGAGTCGTCCAGCGGTTCCAGGGAGCGCTCCAGTTTATTGCGAAACGTCTTACCCGGGTCGATGCTTCCGGCGTCCGAAACAAGAACGACTACATTCGTTTTTCGGCGGTCAACATCACGAAGTTACAGGGTCGCCTCAAGGAACTGCTGCGGACGATCACGAATCCGGCGCTGTTGAACCTGGCCGACAGTTTCCTGATCGACGAGTCGTTCATGGAGCGGTTCTCCAAAACACCGGCCGGAATCAAACTGCACCATGCCTACCCCGGCGGTTTGCTGGAACACACGGTGACGATGATGGAAATCGCCGACCGGATCGGCCCGCTTTATGAAAAACTCCTCGATCGCGACTTGCTCCTCATGGGGGCATTCCTGCACGACGTGGGAAAGATCGAGGAGTTGTCGGGCGGCAAGGAAATGCTCTACACGTCGCAGGGACAAATGTTGGGACATCCGTTCCTCGGCGTCGAAATCCTGCGGGACCGGATCGAAGAGGCCGAACGGCTTTCCGGCGAACCGTTCGACCCCGAATTGACGATGTTGCTGAAACACCTGCTCATATCGCATCACGGGGCCTATGAACACAACGCGGCCAAACTCCCCATGACGCTCGAAGCGGTTGCGCTGCACCTGCTCGATACGCTCGACTCGAAACTCGCGGAATTCGGTAAATACATGTTTGAAGATCCGAATATCGGGAGCCCTTGGACCAATTACATTCCGGGGCTGGAAAGAAAACTGTACAAAGGAATCGGACAACAGGCCCCCGGGAACGGGTGAACGACGGGTGAACGACCGGCGGACGAGGCGGGTGAGAAACGCGACGGTGCATTCCGCTGCGAATTCAATATTCCGTCAAGGGTACGAAACCTTTGGCCGTAACGACTTCCTGGCCTTGCTCGCTCAGGTAAAAATTGCAAAATTTCATCAGTGGGGACCCCATCGCCGGGTAACCGTCGGTAAAAAGATAAAGCGGCCTGGTAAGGGGATATCGGCCGTCGGCAATCGTTTCTTTGCTTGGAACGACGTTTTCGAATTGGAGCGAGGCGACGCCTTCCCTTAAAAAGCCGATGCCGACATATCCGATGGCGCCGGGAGTCGTGCTGATCCGTGTGAACATCTGCGGATTCGAATTCGTATATTCCACGCCGGCGGCCAGTTTCTTGTTACCGACGGCCAATTCATGAAATACCTCGTACGTTCCCGAGGAGGTATCCCTACTGATGGCGACGATCGGAATATCCGGTCCGCCAAGCTCTTTCCACGAAGTGATGTTGCCGGTGTAAATTCCCGTCACCTGTTCGCGTGTCACATTGCGAATCTTGTTCGACGGATGCACGATCAGGCAAACGCCGTCCATGCAGACGGTAAACGGGATCGGCGTCTTTCCGGCCGCGACGGCCTTGGCGAATTCTTCCTTTTTCATGAATCGACTCATGGCGGCAACCTCGCAACGCCCCTCGATCAATGCCGCCGCCCCGTCGCCGGAACCCGTTTTTTTGACGGTAAACCGGATTTCCGGTTGCGAATTCCTGACCGCTTCGACAAAGGCGTCGACGATCGGGCCGACCGTCGTCGAACCCTCGATGCGGATTTCCTGTGCGCCGACCACGGCCGGCAAGGCGAGAAGCAGGGAACAAAGCAGAACAATGTGGTTTTTCATTTTCGTATTTTCGGCAAAAGGATGGTTTCATTCGTCGTCATTCTTGAGCGAATGCCGCACGATTTCCCCGGTTGAAAGAAAAACGATGTCTTCCGCGATATTGGCGCAAAGATCGCCAATCCGCTCGAACGCCCGGCCTATCGAGGTCAGCGCGTAAAACGAGTTGACCTTGTTGACGGTCATTTCTTTTTCACCAAACACTTCCTGGAGGAAGTTGCGATAACATCGATCGACGACCCGTCGATCGTTTCCAATGATCGAAACCGCGGCGGAAACGTCGTGCTCCGTTGAAATCAACCGAATCGTCTGGTGCAAGGCGTCGACGACCTGGTCGCTTAAAATCCGAAAGGCCGGAAATTTATCGACGGCGACATGCTCTTCCACGAGAATCGCAAGCATTTTTGCCGAAGACACGCAGTTGTCCGCGATTCGTTCAAGGTCGTTGTTGACCTTGATCGCGAAGCAAATCTTCCGCAGGTCGCCGGCGGTCGGTTGAAACAATGCCAGAAGCCGGATACATTCCCTTTCGATTTCAACTTCGCGATTGTCGATTTCCTCGTCGCCGTCGATGATCGCTTGCGCATCCGTGGTATTTTGCGAGTAAACGGCGAACAACAAATCGGACAAACACTGTTCGACCGACAGCGCCATGCGATCCAGTTTCAAAAACAACCGATCCAGTTTTCGCGGAAGTTCCGTCATGATTGACCTTTATAACGAAGCCGGTTGAGTCGTTGGTAAACACGGCCCGAATCGTCGGCTTCGGGAAATTTCAATTGTTTCCAGTATCGATAACAAACGAAACGAGGGCGCACCGGGCTTTTGGCGGTCATTCCATACAAAAACCCGGGGTGGCCCGATCCTTCAGGCAGTGCGACGTCTTGTCGATTTGCGATTTTTGGCCCGAAAATAAAAACATGTCACCCGAACCTTCCCGTAACGTATGCCTCTGTTTGCTCGTTCGCAGGCGACGTGAAAATCCTGCTCGTTTCATCATACTCGATCAACTTGCCGAGACAGAAAAAGGCGGTCCGGTCGCTGATCCTCGCGGCCTGCTGCATGTTGTGCGTCACGATGACGATCGTGTACCTTTTCCTGAGCGAAACGATCAGTTCCTCGATTTTTCCCGAGGCGATGGGATCGAGGGCGCTGCAAGGTTCATCCATGAGCAGGACGCCGGGCCGCGTCGCCAAGGCGCGGGCGATGCAAAGACGTTGTTGCTGGCCGCCGGAGAGCGCCAACGCGGATTTCCATAAAAAATCCTTGACTTCGTTCCAGAGCGCGGCGCTTCGCAACGACTCCTCGATGATATCGTTCAAGAGTGATCGCCGCCGGATTCCTTGCAATCTGGGACCGTACGCGATATTGTCGAAAATGCTTTTGGGAAACGGATTGGGTCGTTGAAAAACCATGCCGACCCGGCGACGAAGCATGACCAGGTCGATACGCTTGTCGTAAACGTCCCGGTCGCCGACCGACAGCAATCCTTCCGCCCTCGTGCCCGGTATCAGGTCGTTCATCCGGTTGATACTGCGTAGAAAGGAACTCTTGCCGCAACCGCTCGGCCCGATAATCGCCGTGACTTCTCCGCGTTCGATTTCCATCGAAACATGATCGACGGCCTGTTTGCTCGCGTAATACAAGCAAAAGTTTTCGGCGCGAATGACCGGTTCGCGAACGCTCTTTTCATTCGTTTTGCCTGGGAGTGAAACCCTCTGCTCTTTACCCGGTTCTTTGCCCCGCTCTTTCAAGGGCGATTCCGATGGCTCGCAGGTTCGGGCTTGACTCATATTATGCAAGGGTGCGTCCGGTAACGCTACATCAGGTAAAGTTGACATGATTCTCCTTGAAGTTGTCAGATTCCTTTGAGTTTCGAAGTAATTCGACCGCGGAGAACGATGGCGGCGACATTCAATAAAAGGACGAATAAAATCAATGTCGACACGAGACCGTACTGGTTGTACGGCACCATTTCGGCAAGCCGGTCCCCCACGGCCATGTCGTAAGCCGCGTACGAAAGCACCGGCGTCGGTTGCATGAGAAAATCGGCGCCCGCGAGAAATCCGCCCGAAGCGACGGCGCAGGTAAACAACAACGGGGCCGTTTCTCCGGCGGCCCGGCTGACACCGAGGATCGTTCCCGTCAGGATTCCCGGTAATGACGCCGGGAGCGTTACGGAAAAGAATGTCCAGGCAGGTCCGGCTCCCAGTCCGGCGGCGGCCTCGCGATACGTTTGCGGGACGGCACGGATCGCTTCCTCGCCGGTTCGGATGATGACGGGTAAAATCAAAATCGCCAACGTGATCGAACCGGCCAGGAGGCAGGGTTTGCCCGTAACCAGTTCGACGATGACCGCCAGACCGAATAATCCGAAGACGATGCTTGGGACCCCGGCCAACGTGCTGATACAAAGACGCAAGAGCCTGGTGGTCCGGCTTTCTTTCGCGGCTTCGACCAGGTAGGCCGCCGTGACGATACCGAGAGGCAGGGCGAACAAGATCGAGAACACGGCGACCGCGGCCGTCCCCAAAAGTTCGGGCCCGATACCGCCCAGGTAATGTCCTGCCGACGAAGAATCGAAAAAGTAATTGCCGTAAAACACCAGGCGCGGGCGGTGCATCTTTTCCAGATCGCATTCCAGTGCGTCGATCAGTTTTTGAATCGGCTCGTGCAGCGATGTTCCTGCAAAAAGGGAAGTACGGTCCACGATGCGTTTTTCGCCGGGAAGAACGTTTCCTTGGGAATCGAAACGATGTTCCCAAACCACGGCCTCTTTTAATTGCGACAAATAACGCAGTGCCGACGACCAGTGGGCCGGGCCGTAGCGAACCTCGGGCGGCAGGTGTTCCATGCCTTCCCTTCCTTTGTAATCGCGAATGCTGGGGCCGAGAATGCAGCCCGTGCCTTCTTCTCCGGTGATTAACGTCCGGATTTGCCTGAAGGCCGCTGCGCAAGTCAAATCGGGATTGAATCGCGTTGCCTGTTGCCGGAGGGATAAATCGGCATCCCGGGCAATGGTATGGTATTCCTTGGCGAGACGCAGGAGAGGATCGGACAAATCGCCCCGCGCATCCGCTATTTCCGTGTCGGGTATTTCCATGCGTTCCCAAGCCGCGGCAAGCTCTTCTTGCGAACCGGCCTCACAGAGACGTTTGAATGCTCTTGCCGACTTGCGACTTCCCGATGTTCGGGCGATTTTTCCGGCTTCGGCAATCCAATCATCCGGGGTCAGCCAGGAGAGTTGCCGCAGTTGGCGATAAATCGGTTCCCTGGCATTCGCACACAGGTCGAATTCCTTTTGGATGCGCTCGCGGTCCCCTCTCTCGAAACGCTCCCAAAGAAAAAGGCGATGTTCGACGGTTTCCCGGAAAAAAACGGCTTGGACGCCGGAACGGAAAATCGGGAACAAAACGATAACAAGGGCAAAAAACAAGGCGGCGATGGACGCGTAGGCGACGGCGGTGAACGCATTGTCGAAAAACCGCCGTAAAAGATAGGATCGTTTTTGCCCGAACATCAGGATCGGTGAAACATCTCCGAGCGCGTCGGCGACCCGGCCGTACAACATCGATAAGACGCCTGCTGTCGCGTTCGGGCGGCCGATATCCCCGTGCCTCCGATTTCGAGAGACGTATTCCGTCAAGATATTCATGCAGAATGTGAATAAGAGCAAAAACAGGGCGACGGTGAACAGGGCGCTGCGATGCAAAGATTCGGCGGGTGCTTCGCCCATATCGCCGGCAATGGTCGCCGTGATCGTTCGTACAGCGTCGCCGAGCCCCAGGACGACCTGGTCGACACGATACCAGGCCGACGGCATGTTCGCGGCATTTCCCGCAGCCATCCAAACGACCATCGTTTCACCGACCGCCCGCATCGTCCCGAGTATCAAAGCCGCCGTGATTCCGTTCCGTGACGCCGGAATGACGACTTGCAAAAGGGTTTCCGCCCGGGTCGCTCCCAAAGCGTGGGACGCTTCGCGCAGTTCGCGGCCGATTCCCGAAACGGCGTCTTCGGCCACGCTGACGATGGTGGGAAGGGCCATGACGGCGAGAATCAACGCGGCGTTCAACGCATTCGTTCCGGAGGAAAAACCGAAGGTGTCCTGCAACCAAGGGGCGACGATCTTGATCGCGAAAAAACCGAAGGCGACCGAAGGAATCGCGGCCAAGAGTTCGATAAACGGTTTCAGGAACCGGCGGATACGAAACGAAACCATATCGCTCAATGCGACGGCTGAAAGAATCCCGACCGGAGCGGCAATCGCCATGGCAACGAACGTCACGACGAACGAGCCGTAAAACAACGCGAGCATCCCGAATTCCGGCGGCCGGGCATCGGGAAACCATTTACCGGATAGGAACGGTTCGGCAAGGCGGCCGATTCCACCGGACGTCAAAAACGGCAAACTGCGCCAGAGAATAAAACCGAAGATGGCGACGATCACCAACATGATCAGGTTGGCCGTTCGCGCAAGCAACTGGAAAGCGAGGAAATTCCGGACTTTTCTCCAGCGATCCGATTCGGCGGAAAGCAGGAGCGTGTTTTTTTCGTCGTCGGGAACAACGTTGTCGGGAACAATGCCGTGCACGGTGCTGCGTCTTGAAAAAGATGAATGCGGAACAGGATGAATTCCGACGTCTTCAGACGGTATTGTAGCCCGGCATTGTTATGCGGGAATTAGGCGATTGTTAAGAATCCGTTAAGATTTGAAAAGTACATTTTCCGCCCGGTTTCCGGCGTCAATCCGCATCCGGAACGACGATCGGAATACGAACGAGAAAGACGCTGCCGACGCCGGGTTGACTGTTCAGGATCAGTGAACCGTCAAGGCGTTCGACGGCGTGTTTCACGATTGCAAGGCCGAGGCCCGTTCCCCGTTGCCGGTCCGATTTATCCCTCTTGACACAATAAAATCGCTCGAAAACCCGATTTTGGTCTTCCGGAGAAATACCGCAACCGGTGTCTTCGCATCGGATCGCCAGGACGTTTTCGCCTTCAAAGGAAAATCGCAAACCGACTTTGCCGCACGAAGGCGTGAACTTCAGGGCGTTATCGACCAGATTTTGCACGACCAGGCCGAGGCGTTTATTGTCGACGAGAAAATGTCGGTCCGCGTTTTCGGGCAATTCCACCGTGAATGCGACATTCCTTTCGCCGGCCTTGGATGCAAACAATTCTTCGAGCCAATGCTTTTGCTCCCGCAATGTCGTGTTGTCCCGGCAATTCGCCGTCGTTGTTTCTTCGACGCTGTGGAGTGCGAGCAAATCGTCGGTCAGCGATTCAAGACGATGGACGCTTCGATCAAGCATCTCGAAGACCTCCCGGTGGGCATCGGGAGTGTACACGCCGTCCAAGGCATTGTCGAGCGTCATGCGAATCGAAGTCAACGGCGTCCGCAATTCGTGGGACGTATTGGCGACGAAATCCGTTTTCATCCGTTCGGTACGAATCGCGTCCGTCAAGTCGTTGACGATCAAAAGACAGGCGATGTCCTCGTCGTCGTGATGATTGGAGGTGTCGACCAATTCGGCCTCGAACACGTTCCGTACGCCGTCCTGCCTGATTTCCAACATCGTATGCCTCGGTTCGCCGTTCCCGGAATTCGTGTCCCGGTGCATGAAATAAAAATCGAGAAGGGAAGGAAAACGGAGCAGAAATTGAATGGACGTCGTTACGGTAAACGGTTCCAGGCGAAACAAATTTTCCGCCGATTCATTGTAGTAAACGACACGATCCTGAGAATCGAGGGCGAAAACGGCGTCCGGCAAGTGGTGCAGGACCGATTGAAGCCGTTCCCGTTGCCAAATAATCGTATTAAGCTGGATGGAAACGGTTTGACGCATCTGGTCGATGGCGTCGTGCAGCTCGATCATTTCGGAGGAACCGGAAACTTCGGGGATCGGTCCCAAATTTCCTTCCGCGATTTGCCGGGCCGTTTGGCTGATGATCTTGAGCGGCTTCGACCAAAACCAACTCAGGAAGGCGAAAAACACGACGACCGCGAGAAGCATCAGGACGAAGCAGGTCGCGATACCCGAAAGTAAATGGCGGCGATCCTCCTTGAGATCGGAAACGGGAACGGCGACACGCACGGCGGCAACAACTTGATTTTTGTGCAAAATCGGCGCGGCGACATACCGATAGCGAATTTTTTTCGTTTGGCTTTGCCTGATCGATTCCGAAGCATTCCCGGCCAGGGCTTCAAGGAATTCCGGATGGTCCTCGTTATTGTGGGGTTTCATTTGGCCGGCCGGATATTCCGAATCACCCAAGACGCGACCGTCGTGATCGACGACCGTCAGGCGAAATTCCGGGTGATTTGAATAGGAGCGGCAATACTGCCCGATGCTTTTTTCCGACTCGGGCCAGGTGTCCTCAAGGCCGTCCCGGGCAAGGGCGAGGAGTTGGCCCTGGAAACGCCGCGAATTCCGGTTCGATTGCCGATCCATTTCATAAAACGTCCACCAGGCGCCGATTCCAAGGACGGCGGCAACCAACAGGAGATTTCCCAGGAACAGCGAAAAAAAGAAACTTCGGGATCTCATGGCGATGACGTATTTTGATGCCGAGGCCGGGTGCGTGTCGCACACCGGCTTCCTGGCAGGGAACGCGATTCAACGCCGATTCGTGGGCGACCGTCGTGTCCGCACGGTCGGGAGGTGACCGGGAGCCATCCATGCCCGTGCAACTCGCACCCGGATTCGGGAAATTTCAACGGCTTTCCGTACACAAATCCGCGGAAGGATTCAAGCGATATCCGACGCCTCGAACCGTTTCGATCAGTTTTCTGGCGTCGCCGAGTTTGCTCCGCAAACCGGTCACATGGACATCAATGGTTCGTTCCGTAACGATCATATCGGTCCCCATCACGCTGTCGATCAATTGGTTGCGGGTTAAAACCCGGCCTTTCGACTTGATGAGCGCCAAGAGCAGACGATATTCCGCCCCGGTCAGGCTGATCGGTTCATCGTCGAGAAAGGCGTGAAACGCTTCCACGTCCATTTTGATCGGCCCGATCCGGAGCAGCCCCTTTTCATCGTCCTGGCGATTGCGACGTAACAAGGCATTGATTCGGGCGACAAGAACCGCGGCGTTGAACGGTTTGCTCATGTAATCGTCGGCCCCCATTTCCAAGCCGACGACGACGTCGCTTTCTTCGCCCAACGCGCTGACGATCATGACGGGAATATGGGAAATCGCCCGATTGCTCCGAATACGTTTCAAGACTTCAAGACCGTTGATTTCCGGCAACATCAAATCAAGCAGGATGGCATCGGGGATTTTCTTTTGGGCCGTTTCAAGGCCCTCTTCACCGGTTTTCGACGTGAAAACGGTGAAACCCCGGCTTTCAAGCCGTAATTTGATATTCGTCAAGATATCCAGTTCGTCTTCGATAACGAGAATGCGTTCTTTGGACATGGTTCGGAAAACTCGGCCCGACAGGCTGATTCCTGGGTGTACTCGACCGCCCAACGTATCGGTCATTGTATCCGTTGAAATGGAAATGCAAAAGGACTCCCCGAAAAAAGGGACTCCGCAGAATAACAAGCCCGGCACGCAGCGGATCGCAGTGACGGCTGAACGGCGACCGCCGCTCGAACGATCCGTTTATATCCTGGTACAAACAAAAGTCAGGGGCGAGCAAGTGCGGCAGACGGACTTGACCAAATGTTCGTTTTCATCGCGTTTCCGGTATATGTTCGTACTTTACCGGAAAATGCTACAGGATTATAATGGACCCCTTACGTGCCGCATGCCGGTCGGTTCACGGATTCGGCTGCATGGTAAGAAATCAAGCCGCGCCGTCGGTCTGAAACGGCCGGAACGAAGAAAAAAACACAACAGGGAAAACCGCGGGGAAAATCGCGGGGAAAATCGCAATGAAACTCATATCCTGGAACGTCAACGGCCTGAGAGCCTGTCTCGGCAAGGGTTTTCTCGATACGTTGAAAACGCTCGATCCCGATATCATGTGCCTCCAGGAAACGAAGATGCGGCGTGAACAAGCCGAAATCGACCTGAAAGGTTATCGCGAATACTGGAACAGCGCCGTTAAAAAAGGCTATTCCGGTGCGGCGGTTTTCACGAAACAGCGACCGCTCGGCGAACATTATGGAATCGGAATGACACAACACGACCAGGAAGGACGCGTGATCACGTTGGAATTCAAGACATTCATATTGGTCAACGTCTATACGCCGAATTCCCGGGCGGAATTGGAGCGGTTGGAATACCGCATGGAATGGGAAGACGCCTTTCGGCAATACATTACCGCACTCGATCGTTCGAAACCCGTCGTCCTGTGCGGCGATTTGAATGTCGCACACGAGGAAATCGACCTGAAAAATCCGAAATCGAACAGAAAAAACGCGGGGTTCACCGATGAAGAGCGCGGCAAGTTGACGGAACTGCTCAAAACCGGGTTTTGCGATACGTTTCGCACGCTTCATCCGGAGACGAGCGGAGCTTATACATGGTGGAGTTTTCGCGGCAACGCCCGCGCGAACAACGCGGGATGGCGTATCGATTACTTCCTTGTTTCCAGCCGCCTGATGCCGAAAGTAAAGGAAGCCGTGATCTTTCCCGATATCCCGGGAAGCGATCACTGTCCCGTCGGCTTGGTGTTGAAGCGATAAATACGCAACGCCGCCTCGTTTCGCAACGGATCATCAAGCGTTATTCGCGTCGCTTCCTTCGGCAGATATACCGTAAACGGCCTGAAACCGTTCCCTCGCACAATCGCCTTCCGCTCGAACGAGCTGTTTATGTTATTATACACACAGAGGTTAGAAGCGAGTGAGCGCGGCAGGCAGACTTGACCAAACGTCCGTTTGCACCGCGTTTCCAGTATACTTTCGGTGGTTCTCCCGGCATTCGTACAATGCGCCGACCATTTCCACGACGAAAACCGATTCCGCGTGGTTTCGCCTTGCCCGCCTTGTCGAATCGCCCAACCCCCAAAATGCGGCCGACGTTTCAGCCGACCGGCTCGAACAGGAAACCGTCGCCGTCGGTTTTCACGTTTCCGATGGACGGAAACGGAAGATGACTCGCCGCAATCAGCAACTTTTCCGCCGCTGCCCGCTGGAGCGTCTTGCATCGGACTTCGGCGGCCTTCCCCGGATCATGGTCGTATCGGACACTGATGTTCGGCCTTGCGAACTGTACGGCCATGTGATGCAGCAGATCGGCGACGATGAGCAGTTTCCCGCCTTTGGAAGAAAGTAGAAATCCGGTTTGCCCCGGGGTATGACCGGGCAGGGCGACGGCAACCAGCTCGGGAAAAATCAACGCGGTTTTTTCGTCCGGGCACAGGATTTTCGGTTCGCCGTACAGCGTTACGCATCGCTCGTAATGATTCCTGTTTCGAGACGACGCTTTCCAAAACGCCAGCTCGTCGTCGCCGATCCACAGGGCGGCGTTCGGAAAGACATTTTGGTCATCCTTGACAAGACCGTTGACATGGTCGCCGTGCGAATGGGTCAAAAGGATGTTTCTCACGTCCTCCGGCTGGACGCCGATTGCTTGCAGGCATTCGAGCATCTCGCCGCCCTTGCCCGCATCGATCAGTACCGTATCAGTCCCTTTTTTGACGATGAAAACGGCGTAGCCGCTGGGTGCCCTGCCGGTCGGAGAGAGACGCATCACGGCGTCCGCGTCGTCTGTGATCAGGGCATCGTTGTTCATCTCGCCGATATCGTCCCGGATGCTGTAGACATCGAACTCGCCGACCTTGACGTGATGAACGCCCTCGACGGATACACCGGGATCCTCCTGGATTGATTGCACCCTGGTTTCACGCAGATCGTTGGCGTAAGACATGATACGATAGGTATCCTTCCACGGCACGAGCACGAGTTTGACCTCCAAAGGCAGGGCCACGCCCTCGACCGTCTGATAGGTCCACTCGAAGTTGTCGACGGAACCGCTGTTCAGTAAGTCGTTCACGATATTTCTGGCCTTATTGATGCTTCGGCTGCCGTCGGGTTGAAATTCCGGGTAGAGCCGCTCGAAATGCTTTATCAAATCGCTTTTTTCGGAAAAGCCGAAAGCTTCCAGCGCTTCCCGATTGCAGTCGAGGACACGATTGATCTCGTCGCGCAGAACACAAATCAACGGCGTGTTGTCCAAGATGAGCCTGATGCTGGTTTCCGCATCTCTCGCCTCAAGCTCCCTCGTCTCCATCGTCTTTTTGAACGCCAGATGATTCTCGATGCGTTTCAACAGGACCGCGGCGGAGAACGGTTTGGTCACGTAGTCGACCGCTCCAAGCTCCAGTCCCTTCAACTCGTCCGTTTCCATCGCTTTCGTCGTGACGAAAATAACGGGGATGTCGGCGTATCTCGCGTCGTCTTTGAGAATCCTGATGACTTCGTAACCGTCCATCTCCGGCATACGGATATCCAACAAAATCAAATCCGGCGTCACGACTTCCAGGAACTTGAACAGTCTTTCCGCCGAGGGAAGCGCATAGACTTCGTAGTGATCCTGCAACATGTTTTTTCCCAGAGTCAAGTTCATCGGATTGTCGTCCACAAACATGATCGTCTGCCGTTTTTGTTTGGACGTACCGCCCTTCTGGGATGCGGGGCGCCCGCCGAGGCCCGCCAAAGGCTTTTTTAACGCGACGCGGATCTTGGAGTGCAGGAGGTCCGCCCTGAACGGTTTGACGAGGTAGTCGACGACCCCGTGGCGAAACGCCTTGGTGACCAACTCCTTCGTGGCGTGCGACGTGACGAAAATGACGGGAATTCCCTCCAGTTTGGGTCTTTTGTTGATTTCCACCATCACTTCAAATCCGGACATGCCCGGCATATCAATATCCAAAAGGATGAGATTGGGGCGCAACGTATCGAGCGCATCCAAGGCCGTCGGTCCCGACATGGCCATGCGCACGTCAAATTCGTCTCGCAACAGACTGCGTCCCAGTTGAAGGTCGGGGACGGAATCGTCCACGATGAGAATGATTTTCCGATTGCTCATAACTGCGATGGGGAATGCGAACTCATGCGATCCGATGATGTCTGCCGAAGCCGGTTGCGTTTTCCGTTCTATCCGCCTGCTTACTCCCGGAAGACCGGGTTTCCGGTAGATTGGGCTTCAGCAAAAAAAAGGAATGGCGGTGTCGGCTTTTTTGCCCTTATGGACCCGCGAATACATTTTGACCGTCCCTCAAACCGTCCCTGCGCGCCGCATGGTTGCAATACGGCACGACTTCCTCCGTCGTCGCCACGTTCAAAATTTTTTCACAAATCGGTAGAACCGGGGCTTCCAATGGTCGCCCTCAACGTTTTGTGGCTGAATATACCGTAAACGGCATGACAATCCTCCCATGAACAATCGCTTGCCGCTCGAACGATCCGCATAAACGCTTGCATTAACAAAGGTTATAGCAAGCGAGTGCGGCAAGCAGGCTTGACCGAATGTCCATTTTCATCGCGTTTCCAGTATATCTCTATGCCTGATCGGTCATGTCTGAACATTCGTGGGCACCCGCGATGGCCGCAAACTCGCGTTCCACCATCTTGAAAACGTCGACCAGAACCGGGTCAAAATGGCCGCCGGCCCCTTCGATGATGATCTTCGCCGCTTCTTCGGTGGTAAACGGTTTTTTGTACGGACGATCGGACACCAAGGCGTCGTAAACGTCGGCGAGGGCCATCAGACGCCCCAATAACGGTATGTCGTCCCCTTTCAGGCCGGACGGATAGCCGCTGCCGTCCCATTTTTCATGGTGCGTGCCAACGACGATTTCAGCGTATTTCAAAAAGACCTGCTCATTCATTGTCTGCGCCATCTTCCTAATGGCCTCGACCCCTTTGACAACGTGGGTTTTCATAATCTCGAATTCTTCCGGTGTCAGCGGGCCGGGCTTGTTCAAGATCGTGTCGCTGATGAATATTTTCCCCACATCATGCAGTTGGGTCGCGGAAATGATATAGTCCATGCTCTCCCATGCCAGCACCTCGGCGGAGTAAAGGTCGTGTTCAACCAGGTACTCGATCAGCAATTGCACGTACTTTTGCGTCCGGTTGATGTGCCCCCCGGTGAAACGGTCGCGGAACTCGACGATCTCGGCGATACTGCCGATAATCGAATTCTGGAGTCCGAAAATCTGGGCCGTTTTCTCCTTGACCATTTCGATCAGGCGACCGTTGATGTTTCTCAATTCCGCCTTCTGCCTCTTGATAAGCAAATGGTTTTCGATACGTTTCCGCAGAATCGCGGCGGAAAACGGTTTGGTCACGTAGTCGGCCGCACCGAGAGCCAATCCCTTCAACTCGTCCGTTTCCTCGATCTGGGAGGTGACGAAAATGACCGGGAGGTCGGCGTATCTCGGATCCGACTTGAGGATTTGGATGACATCGAAGCCATTCATCGTCGGCATGAGAACATCCAGCAGAATCAAATCCGGCGTAATCGTTTCCAAAAATTTAAACAATCGTTCCGCCGAAGGAAGCGCGTAGACTTCGTAGAAGTCCTTCAGCATGATTTTCCCCATGTTCAGATTGACATGGTTGTCGTCGACGAGCATGATCGTCTGTCGTTTGCGTTCTAGCATGTTAGTTTTCCTGTGCCTTCCGTATAATCAAAACCCTCTCATTCCGTCGGCCATTCGCCGTGGGAAATGCGCTCAAACGTCATGTCGCTGATCCGCTCACGCAACCAAGCGACGAGTTTCCCGCCCTTTTCGTATC
>QMCD01002306.1_pt1 | contig 23267 bp, 19 predicted proteins | sample 1821841 | NCBI WGS metagenome assembly QMCD01 (sample SAMN01991225, study PRJNA193472) | Termite gut metagenome, whole genome shotgun sequencing project. | isolation source: worker | host: Macrotermes natalensis
ATGGAGATGCAAAGCATCTCCCGAAAGGTTTTGGGGTACACTTTTCTCCGAAAAGGGTACAGTTGGGTCTTAGGAAAGGAAAAGTAGATAGTTCACGTGAAGAAGAAGTAAGAAATGTCAGTCAATTGGAATCCATGGCACGGATGTGTTCGCATCAGTGAGGGGTGTCGGCACTGCTATGTGTATCGTCAGGATGCGGCGTGGCAGATAGATTCGAGTCGGGTACGTAAGAATTCATCCTTCAACCTCCCCGTGCGACGCCAACGGAACGGACGTTGGAAAATCCCTGCCGGGGAGATGGTCTACACCTGCTTCACGTCCGATTTTTTGTTTGAGGGTGCCGATGCGTGGCGTCCGCAAGCGTGGGAGATGATGCGGCTGCGTCCGGATTTGCAGTTTGTGTTCTTCACGAAACGCATCCATCGCCTGGAGGTGTGCCTTCCTCCCGACTGGGGCACGGGATATTCGCATGTGGCGATCGGTTGCACAGTCGAGAATCAAGCCATGGCCGATTACCGGCTTCCCATCTTCAACCGCCTCCCGATTGCACACAAGTTGATTATTTGTGCTCCGCTGATCGGTCCGTTGGACTTAACACGCCACCTGACACACGATATCGAGGAGGTATCGGCAGGTGGTGAATCGGGTGTGGAGGCACGTCCGTGTGATTTCGACTGGATCGTATCGTTACGCGAACAATGTGTGGCGGCGGACGTGCCATTCAGTTTCCACCAGACGGGCGCACGCCTCATCAAGGATGGACATATCTACCGCATCCGTCGCCAGTTTCAACACTCTCAGGCCCGTAAAGCCAACATGGGTTTCAAACCGAAAGAGTGGCCATTCTGATCTTTTCTTTCCTAACCGTCCCTTTTTTAATTTTAAAACCTTCGTTATCTTTTAAAAGGTAACGAAGGTTTTATTGGGACAAAGGAAGAAAAAAGATTATCTTTGCATCGTCATGAGTGATTTCATCGTATCGGCACGCAAATACCGTCCCGCCACCTTCGCATCGGTGGTCGGGCAACGCCATGTCACCGAAACACTCAAAAATGCCATCGAACGGAGCCAACTCGCACATGCTTACCTGCTGTGCGGTCCCCGTGGCGTCGGCAAAACCACCTGTGCACGCATCTTCGCCAAGGCGATCAACTGTATGGATCCGCAAGGTGCGGAGGCGTGTAACACGTGTGAATCGTGCCGTAGCTTCACTGAAAACCGGTCGCTGAATATCCACGAGTTGGATGCCGCGTCGAACAACTCGGTCGAAGATATTCGGTCGCTGATCGAGCAGGTGCGCATCATGCCGCAAACGGGACGTTATTCGGTGTTCATCATCGACGAGGTGCACATGTTGTCGCAAGCGGCCTTCAACGCGTTCCTCAAAACACTCGAAGAACCACCCGCACACGCGATTTTCATCCTCGCGACGACCGAGAAACACAAGATCATACCGACGATCCTGTCGCGTTGCCAGGTGTACGATTTCAACCGGATCCGTGTCGAGGATGCAGTCGAGTATCTGAAATATATCGCCACCGAGGAGGGGGTCACGGTGGATGACGAGTCGCTGAACCTGATCGCCCAAAAAGCCGATGGCGGTATGCGCGACGCGCTCTCGATGTTCGACAAAGCGGTGTCGTTCTGTGGCAGCACGCTCCAGTACCAGCAGGTGGCACAGACGCTCAATGTGCTCGATTACGACACTTATTTCCACATTACGGACCTGCTGTCGGAGGGCGATTATGTGCAGGCGCTGTTGGCGTTCGACGAGGTGTTGGGACGCGGCTTCTCGGGACAGACCTTCATGTCGGGGTTGAATCGTCACTTCCGCGATCTGCTCGTGGCACGTGACCCGGCGACGCTCCCGCTACTGGAGTTCACCGGTTCGTTGACCGAAAAATACCGTGCCCAGGCGACTAAAACACCAATGGAGTTCCTATTCGGGGCCATCGCATTGCTCACCGATGCAGACGGGAAGATACGACAGTCATCCAATCAAAGATTGCTTGTCGAACTGGGACTGATGAAAATCGCGGGTCTCGGTCAAAAAAAAAATAATCCCGACGGTATAACGGAGGAATCCTATTCATTGCCTCCGCTGGTCACGGAAAAATTCGAGACTCCGGCCGTTGAGCCCGCCACATCCGAAACAAAAGAAACGTCCGCTCCGGCCGAAAAACCCGTCGGGGCAGTTAGGGCGGTGGCGAGTGTCGATGCGCCTCGCGTTAGCGAGTGTGCAGACGCCGCCCCGAGTGAGACACCGGCTACAACGCCGGTCTCTAAATCCGAACCCCGTAAAACCCTCGGCCTATCGCTCTCGGCATTGGTGAATGAGCCCGTCGCAGAGGTGAAATCCGAATCTGTGGCGGCGGAACCGACCTTCGACCCGGATAGCGAGCGGAAGTTGACTTTGACACGTGACGAGATCCTTGCTCTGATACATGAAAAACGTCCCCGGTTCGAGGCATCGTTCGAGGAGATGACTTTCGAGGGTCACGTGATCCGTATCACTGTGCCGTCACAGTCGTTACAAGAGGAGATCCTGCGACAGAAAACGGAAATGCTGCATCGGTTTGCACAGATCGCCGACATTCACGGGATGCTCGATCTCGAAGTTTCGATCAATGAGGCGATCACCTCCTCCAAACCGATCAAACCCGAAGATAAAATGCAATACCTGACGGATAAAAACCCCCTCCTGACCGACCTCCGTCAAGCTCTCGATCTCGAAATCGAATAACCTTTTCTTTCTAAACCCTTACTCCTTGCTGATACTGTCGCTTTTTTGGAAAAAAGCTCCGGCAAAAAACTTCGAGAAGTACTGACGTACTTCCATAATTTGCGCTCCACCAAATCTCTGCTGACTGCGTCAGTTTCCGTCTGAAATCTATACAGCTGCTTTCAAGTGAACTTGTCGCAGCCATATAGCTTTCATCCGAATCCCTTCGGGATCTGAGATTTGTTGTCGCGAAGTCAAACCGCGCGGAGCGCGGTGGGGCATTTGGCGGGGAGGTTCGACGGGAGCTCGCTCACGAAAGAACAGACACGGCAAATGAACTGAAACGCTGAAAGCGTTTGGCTTCGCGCCCATGTTGCGACACATCATGGAGATACAAAGTATCTCCCGAAGTTTTTTGCAGGAGCTTTTTTCCAAAAAAGCGACAGTTGAGTAAGAAAAAGCGAACAGTCGGGTAAAGGTGAAAAGAAGAAGGGACGCGGGGTAGGATTAGGAGGACAACGTTACACTCACGCATTCGATTTTCCCGCCGAGAGGTGGGGCCAACTTCGCGACACGACACTGTATGTGCGTGATCTGTGGGAAAGTGGCGCGAAGGGCGTCGATAATATTCATCGCCACGCGTTCCAAGGTGCGTTGCGTGATGTCCATCTGTGTCTGCACGACCTCGTAGGCCGTGAGGTAATTCACGGCCTGGTCGACGGAGTCGACACGGGCGATCTCGCCCAACGAGGTCGTGATGTCGAGATCCACCGTGAAACGGTTACCCACTTTTTGTTCCAGGTCATAGCAACCGTGGAAGGCGCGAAAGTGCATCTGTTCCAGCGAGATACGGTAATCCATCAGGCAGATATAATGAGGTAATAATTCTTTTTCCCCTTCTGCACGAGCAGGTATTTATCGGCAATCAGATCTTGTTGCGTGAGGGTGTATGCGGGGTCGGCGATCTTTTCCTTGTTCAGTGACACGCCACCTGCCTGTACCATCTTGCGGCACTCGCCTTTCGACGGGAAGATATCCGTTGCCTCGACACACAGGTCGATGAACGACATGCCGACAGGGTTGACCGTGTATTGTGGCACACCCTCGAAGATCTGCAACAGGGTGCTTTCGTCCAACTTGCGAAGTGCCTCGGACGTGGCGCCGCCGAACAGAATTTGTGACGCCTCGACAGCTTTTTCGTACTCCTCGCGCGAGTGAATCATCACGGTAACCTCTTCGGCCAGACGTTTTTGCAGCAATCGCAAGTGGGGTGTCGTGTCATGCTCCGCGATGAGCGATTCGATGGTGTCGCGATCGAGCACCGTGAATATCTTGATGTAACGCTTGGCGTCATCGTCACTCGTGTTGAGCCAAAATTGGTAAAATTTGTAGGGGGACGTGCGTGCCGGATCGAGCCACACGTTACCGCTTTCCGTCTTGCCGAATTTCGTGCCGTCAGCTTTCGTGACGAGCGGACAGGTCAACCCATATGCCTCCTTGCCCAACTTGCGACGGATCAATTCCGTGCCTGTGGTGATGTTGCCCCACTGGTCCGCCCCACCCAATTGCAACGTGCAGTTTTCGTGCTCGTAGAGGTACAAAAAGTCATACCCCTGCACCAACTGGTACGTAAACTCGGTGAACGACATGCCTTCATTGCCCTCGCCGCCATCGAAACGTTTCTTGACAGAATCCTTGGCCATCATGTAGTTGACGGTGATCAACTTGCCGATGTCGCGAATGAATTCGAGGAACGTCATTCCCTTCATCCAGTCGTAATTGTTGACAAGTTTCGCGCCGTTGGGCGAGCTCGATTGAAAATCGAGCAGGCGCATCAGTTGCGCCTCGATGCCCTGCTGATTCTTCAGCAGGGCATCCTCGCCCAACAGGTTACGCTCCTGCGATTTACCGCTCGGGTCGCCGATCATGCCCGTGGCACCCCCGACGAGCGCCACCGGACGGTGTCCGCAAAGCTGGAAATGTTTGAGTATCATCACACTCACCAGGTGTCCGATATGTAACGAATCGGCTGTCGGGTCGATACCCACATAGGCCGTCGTCATCCCTTTTTTGAGTTGGTCCTCCACGCCGGGCATCACCGTGTGGATCATCCCGCGCCAGCTCAGTTCTTCGATAAAATCTCTGTTCATCTTACAAAGATACATTTTTTCTTTATGCAACATGTCCCAACTGTCCCTTTCTTAGAAGAAAGTGACCCAAAGAATTTCGGGAGATACGTTCGTATCTCCATACTTTGCGCGAGGACAAACGCTTTCGTTTAGTATTCCAATTTTTCGGTTCTGTGATCAGTTTCACAAACCTCACGAGAAACCAACCCCTAAAACACCTTTCTTAAAGGTTCTTAAAGGTGTCGCGACAACAAATCGCAGATCTCGAAGGGATTCGGGAATCAAAACCCGAACCATCTCAAGCTTGCTTGAAAGATGGAACGGGGTTTGAGAACCGAGAACTTCCAACGGAAGTCGCGAGTTGTGTCGCGTACATAATGGAGATGCAAAGCATCTCCCGAAGTTTTTTGCAGGAGCTTTTTTTCAAAAAAGCGACAGTATCGTCAAGGCGAAAAGAAAGCGGCGGTCTTAGAAAAAGGTTTTAGGAAGAAAGATTCTTACGCGACGGAGCAACTTACCCCCAACTTCTCGACACGGGATGCGATAGATGCGAGATCTTCACGTGATACTTTTTCCAACGTCTTACAGGGCGTGTCGCGATCCAGGGAGTAGACCATCACCTGACGAGGGTGTATCTCGTCGATGAGTTTCAACCATGCCGATACCTCATGTTCGGTCGTGTTGTCGATGGGTGTGCCGTTGCACTCGCCGCGAAGGAGCATCGTCTGCACGATCAAACGTCCCTCGAAACGCTTCATCTGCTCCACCACACGGGCAACCGAATAATCGCTCTGTTGGGGGTTGTTGATGAGCCTGACGGTGTCATCGAACGCCGAGTCGAGTTTCAGGATATTGTTGTCGACACGCGACAGCGCCCGCACGACATCCTCACGTCCGAGTTGCGTGGCGTTGCTCAGGACGGAGATTCTCGCCGACGGCGAAATCTCGTCACGCGACACGATCGTGTCGCCGATGATCGCCTCGAAATCGGGATGCAGGGTCGGTTCACCGTTACCGGCAAACGTAATCACATCAGGAGGCGTGCCCTCGGCGATCATCCTGAGCAACGCCACGCGGAGCTGCTCGCGCACATTGTCTCGTGTGTTAAATTTACGTTGTCCTTCATGTTCCCCATTCCATCCGCATTCGCAGTACACACAATCGAAACTGCATATCTTGGCGTGCGTCGGGAGCAGGTTCACGCCCAACGAGAGTCCCAAACGTCGCGAACGGATGGGGCCGAAAATTATGTCGTTAAAAAGTGCCGTCATGACACAAATATAGAAAAATATTCCTACCTTGGGGTCGCCGATAATAATTTAAAAACGACAAATAATGGCTAACATCAATCTGAAAAAGTACGGCATCTCGGGTGCCAAAGAGATCATCTACAACCCCTCGTACGACGAGCTCTATCGCGAGGAGACTCGCAAAGGGTTGCGCGGGTTCGAGAAGGGACAGGTCACCGAGATGGGTGCCGTGAATGTGATGACGGGTGTCTACACCGGACGCTCGCCCAAGGACAAGTTCTTCGTCATGGACAAAACGACGAAAGACACCCTTTGGTGGACGTCGCCCGAGTATCCCAACGACAACAAACCCATCACACCCAAAGCGTGGAAGGAGTTGAAACGCATCGCCGGCGAGGAGCTGTCGGGAAAGAAACTCTATGTCGTCGACACGTTCTGCGGTGCGAATGAAAACACACGCCTCAAAATCCGTTTCATCATGGAGGTGGCGTGGCAGGCGCACTTCGTCAAGAACATGTTCATCCGTCCCACCGACGAGGAGCTCGAAACGTACGGTGAACCCGATTTCGTGGTACTCAACGCGTCGAAAGCCAAGGTGCGCAAGTACAAAGAGCTGGGCCTGAACTCCGAAACGGCCGTGGCGTTCAACCTGACGGAGAAGATGCAGATCATCCTCAACACGTGGTATGGCGGTGAGATGAAAAAAGGAATGTTCTCGTACATGAACTATCTGCTGCCGTTGCAGGGGATCGCGTCGATGCACTGCTCCGCCAACACGGATCCCAAAGGTAAGGATACGGCCATCTTCTTCGGTCTCTCCGGTACGGGTAAAACCACCCTGTCGACGGATCCGAAACGCGAATTGATCGGCGACGATGAGCACGGGTGGGATGACGACGGTATCTTCAACTTCGAGGGCGGTTGCTATGCCAAGGTAATCAACCTGTCGCAAGAGAACGAACCCGATATCTGGAACGCGATCCGTCCCAATGCGCTGCTCGAAAACGTGACCGTGAATCGTCGCGGAAAGATCGACTTCAGCGACAAATCCGTGACGGAAAACACACGTGTGTCGTACCCGATTTACCACATCGACAACATCGTACGTCCCGTGTCGAAAGCCGCCGCGGCAAAGAAGGTGATCTTCCTCTCGGCAGACGCGTTCGGCGTGTTGCCTCCCGTGTCGATTCTCACACCCGAGCAGACGAAGTACTATTTCCTCTCCGGATTCACCGCCAAACTCGCCGGTACGGAGCGCGGTATCACGGAACCCACACCGACCTTCTCGGCATGTTTCGGAGCGGCATTCCTGTCGCTGCACCCCACCAAATATGGTGAGGAACTGGTCAAGAGGATGAAGAAGTCCGGCGCGAGGGCATATCTCGTCAACACGGGATGGAACGGCAGCGGCAAACGTATCTCGATCAAGGACACGCGTGGCATTATCGACGCCATTCTGGACGGTTCGATCGACAAGGCTCCGACGAAAAAGATGCCGATCTTCGACTTCGAGATCCCCACATCGTTGCCGGGTGTCGATCCGAAGATCCTCGATCCACGTGACACGTATAAGAAACCTGCCGAGTGGGATGCGAAGGCACAAGATCTGGCAGGACGTTTCGTGAAAAATTTCCAGAAATTCACCGGCAATGACGAAGGCAAAAAACTCGTCGCCGCAGGCCCGAAACTGTAACCGTTTTCTCTCCAAGAAGAAGCCCCGCTCGATGAGCGGGGCTTCTTTATTCGGACATCTCTTTGAAAAATTCCGACAGCGGAATATCATAATAGTCGCAAAGTCTGTATAAGGTAGCTATCGAGATATTGGTTTTGCCATTCTCGATTCTGCTTATTGTCGTATTGAGGTCTAAATCGATACGATATTGGGATATTTTTTCACGTAAACGAACCTCTTTCAGCTGCTTGCCAACCCTTTCGATGAAAGCCTGATCCATATTCTGCTTTGCCATACTACAAAAAAGCACATTTTCTAATTTTATTATATAGATAATTTGCAGGACATGAAAACTTTACATATATTTGCAGCAGCAAACAACCGTTAAGGTCACGGGCTCCCTCCACATGACGAAATTCACTGAAAGCTGATAGGTGGATTGTGGAATGGGGCCTTTTTTTCTCCTCCCCGCTTTGGCCCCGCCCAAGCTATCGCCTTCGGCGAAGCACCCCCCGGGGCAAAGATGTTTTGATTTTGGAGTTTTTGGGGCGGGATTTTTGCCGCGCCGCCGCGAGGAGCGGATGGGATGTACAATGGTACTTCCCCTTCGCTCGGCACAGGCATAGGTGGCACACGAACCGTTCGCCCAGAGGCAACGCCCCTTCACCGCGCGACATCCGCCCCTACAACCCGTATCCTCGGGCGCGACACCGAACAGTTTAGCGGCACGTGCACGGTATTCGGGCGTGATGTTCGCTTCATGTGCCGCACAGTTGAAGCAATCGAGTCCGCACGGGGCCGTCGATGCGATCTTTTCTTGGGTGGTCATTGTTTTGTTTTTCGGTTTAACTCTTCGAAACTCTGCTCGGCGGTTTTACCCGCCGTGTCGATGGTGATATGGTCGGTTGTCCATGGGTGATATTCGCGCGCCTCGACATCCTCCCAAGTGGGCAGTTTCAGCCCCGCAACTTCCGAAGCTCGCGCTTCGACCCGCTGCCGATGTTCTTCACGGTCAGAACAAACAACCTCGATATTCACCGCCGTCACACCGTTTTCGGCAGCTACCGCCTCCCACTCGCGCCGTGTCAATTCGATAGGATTGCAAGAATCGGCAACCACGCTCACGCCTACCCGCAAGTTATCGGCGGCAATCCCGTACGCCAGCCTGTACCCTTCGCCCTGCGGCTCGAACCCGCACAAATCCCTCAACCCCTGCTCGATGGTGTCTACGCGCAACCACGCCGCACCATATTCAGCCGCAAGCAACCTCGCCAATGCCGACTTTCCTGACCCCGGCAGGCCTGAAAAGATGAATAGTGTGGGTTTCATGCCACAAAGATAGCGAAAAATAAAAAAGGACTAAACATTGAGTTTAGTTCCCGTTTTAGTCCCCGATTGGTGTAAGTTGCTGAAAATCAGCATAGAGAGCGGAGAGAGAGGGATTCGAACCCCCGGTACAGTTGCCCGTACACCGCATTTCGAGTGCGGCCCGATCGACCACTCCGGCACCTCTCCTTATTTTTGTCAGTCGAGCGACAAATATAGTGCAAGTTGAGCGCAATCGCAAATTTATTTGCGTTTTGCCGAAACGCAGCCTATAGTCGAGCGAGGCGAGAAATGTAGCACTTTTTTTGTTACTACACATGAGAAACACAAAAAAATCGTTATGTTTGTAAAAATGAGACTCTCATGGCCATGAAAAACTTACAGCTCAGAACACTACTCCTGTTACTGCCCCTGTTTGCGGCAGGGTGTTCGTCCGTGATGTATCAATCGTCCGCCTACGCCGTCGATGACCTATATGGCAAGCATGATCCCGTCGCGATTGCACAACAGCGAACCGCCGAGGCGGAAGCACGTCAGGCGGAAGCCGAGGCACGTCGCGCGGAGGCTGAAGCGTACCGTGCCGAGTTGCTCGCCACGCAAGCTTATACCCAAACCTCCTACCAGGGCGAAGGTCCGGTGTACGACAATGTCGAATATGTCGGTGGCGGTAAATACACGCGCCTGCTTTACGCGTTCGACGAACCCGTATATGTCGTGCCAGGAAGTTATTACGATCTCTATTACGACGTGGCGTTGGTCAACAGCCTACTGTGGCGTCCGGCATGGAGTTGGAGCTGGACACTCGCCTACAATTACGGATATCCCGGTTTCGGTGGGTTTTACAGTCCGAACTGGAGTTGGGGATACCCCTCCTGGTACTACGCACCGTACTATTACGGATACACGTGGGATTGGGGATGGCACTCCGGCTGGGGATGGGGGCATCATCACCACTATTATGACTATTACTATGGGCACTATTGGGATCGCAATGTGACCCATCGCCGCAATACGAATTCGAGGCGCGGTGAAGTCGCGTCGGGCAGCTTCTCCAATCGCGGTAGAAGTACGGGCAGCGTATCTCGTGGAGGCGGCAGCACGACAAGCCGTACGAGCCACGTGGCAGGTGCGGGTGCCTATACGGGTAGAACCATCTCGAACGTCAATCGTGGCAGCGTCTCCTCGTCGCAAGGATCTTCCTCGACCTCGTCGGCACCCTCGTCGAGGGTAACGACTGCTCCCTCATCCAACCGCGGATCGGCAGCCACGACACGTCCGTCGAGCTACTCCGGATCGACAAGCCGCAGCACGGCGACACCTTCGCGTGGCACATCGACCTCCTCATCCTCACGGAGTTCATCGAGTTCGAGCCGTTCGTCGTCGAGTTCCTACACCCCGTCACGCAGCAGCAGTTACAGTTCGGGAGGTTCGTCGAGCAGGAGTTCGTCGTCATCCTCAGGTGGAGGCGGACGTTCGTCCGGAGGCGGCGGACGCACGAGGTAGTTTCACACTTAACGCATTGTACGCATGAGAAAGTTTTTGATCGGTATCATAAGCGCGGTGACCCTCACGGCGACCGCAGCGCACGCACAAGAGATCGGCGGCCTGGTGATGGATCGCGATATTGTCACCCCGGCCGATATGTACGCCATGTCGCACAACCCGTTCACGTTCGGCACGGCGAGGTCGATGTCCATGGCAGGGGCGTTCACGTCGCTCGGCGCGGATTTGTCGTCAATGGCACAGAATCCCGCCGGATTGGGATTCTACCAGCGTCAGGACTTGTCGTTGACACCCCTGATGACCTTCAACAGGGCGAAAAACAGTGCCGGACTTGCCGTCGACGGAGGTAACCGCATGAATCGTTTCGGGTTCGGAAATATCGGTTACGCGTTCCCCGTGTATCGTGGCACAGGTGCCGTGACGGGCGTAACGGTCGGGGTCGGGTTCAACCGCATCACGGATCTGAATTACAAATATTCGTTCGGATCGGACGGCAACATGTGGAGTGTGGCGGATGCGATGTCGGGACTGTTGCAAGACAGCGGACTGACACCCGGCGACCTGATGAACAGCACCGATATTTTCTGGAACGACATAGATCCCCGTTTTTGGGGTGCGGCGATGGGTTATCGCAACGGGTTGACCGACTATGTCGATACGGACAGCGACGGCGAAGCCGACACGTGGATCCCCACCTGGATCGGCAACAGTGTCGATGCGGGTCACTATATGGATGTCATCAGTCGGGGTTCGATCGGCGAATACGACCTGTCGTTCGGAATGAACTTCAACAACAAGTTTTATCTCGGTGCCACGTTCGGCATTCAAGCCATCTCGCAACGACTCTCCTATTACTACACCGAAGATTATTTCTACGAAAATGCAGACTCGAACAACCCCAACGGCATAGATCCATCGTTGGACTATCAGTTGCGTGAGACGATGTTCGACCAGGAGGTGCGTCTGACCGGCGCGGGGGTCAACTTCAAGGTGGGTGCGATCTACCGTCCCGTGTCGAATCTACGCATCGGTTTGGCTTTTCACACACCGACCGCACGTTTTCTCGACCGCACCTACTACACCGCGATGAACACGTTCGTGCAGGCGAATAACGACACGGATCCCGAAGGATTCGGCGTGGGTCGCGGCGACACTTTCGAGCGCAGCTGGAGCTCCATCACGCTTGAAGATCTGGGTGAGAACGGTTGGGATTTCGCAGATCCGATGCGCCTGATGGCGGGTATCTCCTACACGTTCGGGAACCGGGGCGTGATTTCGGTCGACTACCAACGCGACTGGTACAACGACATACGGATGAACGAGAATCCGGCAGGGATGTCGAACAGCTTCTGGAACGACACGTTCCGCGACTGGTTCAAGGGATCGAACACGATACGTGTCGGTGCCGAGTTCAAACCAGCGCCGTGGTTGGCCCTGCGTGCCGGTGCCGGATACATGGGCGGTGCGTTGCGCGACTACGGACAGATCATGTCCGAACCTGTGACACGCGAAATGTACTACTATTCGGGCGGTATCGGGTTCACGCTCTCACCGAACGTCTATCTCGACCTCGCCTACTCGTACACGGACCGTAAAACGACCGATTTTGACCTGTTCTACTACGACACTCCGGACGGTATCGCCGGCAGCAGCCTCTACAACACCCGTCTCGTTCGACATACGGGAGCCGTAACGCTTGGGTTTAGGTTCTGATTTTTTCGCCCTTCGCTTTTGTTTCTTTCAGACCTTCGCTTTTTTGTAAAAAAGCGAAACCAAAAAACTTCGGGAAGTACTTGCGTACTTCCATTATGTGCGCTCCACCAATCGCGACTTCCTTACGGAAGCCCTCGGTTCTCAAACCCCGTCCCACCCTTCAAGTAAACTTGAGGTGGTTCGGGTTTTGATTCCCGGATCCCTTCGGGATCTCGCGCAAAGTATGGAGATGCAAAGCATCTCCCGAAAGGTTTTGGGGTACACTTTTCTCCGAAAAGGGTACAGTTGGGTCTTAGGAAAGGAAAAGTAGATAGTTCACGTAAAGAAAGCGGCGGTTTGAAAAAACAAAAAGGTTTTAGGGAGAAAAAGTGTATCTTTGTACTGGAAAAACAGATATAATGGCAAAGGAGCTGAAAGACCTGACAAAGGCGGACGATAACTATTCGCAATGGTACAATGATTTGGTGATCAAGGCCGGACTGGCTGAAAATTCGGCCGTACGCGGCTGCATGGTGATCAAGCCGTATGGTTATGCGATCTGGGAGAAAATGCAGGCCGTGCTGGACAAGATGTTCAAAGACACGGGCCACGAGAATGCCTACTTCCCACTGTTCATCCCCAAGTCCTTCTTCTCGAAGGAGGCGAGCCACGTCGAGGGATTCGCGAAGGAGTGTGCCGTCGTGACGCACTACCGCCTGATGAACGATCCCGACGGTAAGGGTGTGGTGGTCGATCCCGATGCCAAGCTGGAAGAGGAGTTGATCGTGCGTCCCACGTCGGAGACCATCATCTGGAATACCTACAAGGGATGGATACAGTCGTACCGCGACCTGCCGATCCTGTGCAACCAATGGGCGAACGTCGTGCGTTGGGAGATGCGGACACGCTTGTTTTTGCGCACCGCGGAGTTTCTTTGGCAGGAGGGTCACACAGCCCACGCCACGCGTGAGGAGGCCCAGGAGGAGACCCTGAAAATGATTCACGTCTACGAGAAATTTGCGCAAGAGTGGATGGCGATGCCCGTCGTGGTGGGACACAAGTCACCCAACGAACGCTTTGCCGGTGCGGAGGACACGCTCTGTATCGAGGCGATGATGCAGGACGGCAAGGCGCTCCAGAGCGGCACATCGCACTTCCTGGGGCAAAACTTCTCGAAGGCGTTCGACGTGAAATACCTCGACAAAGAGGGTAAATTGGAGTACGTGTGGGCATCGTCATGGGGCGTGTCGACACGGTTGATGGGGGCGCTCATCATGGCGCATTCGGACAACAACGGTCTCGTTCTGCCTCCCAAACTGGCACCGATCCAGGTGGTGCTGATCCCGATCTACAAGGGCGAAGAGCAACTCGCCACGATGGTCGAACGACTGGAAAAGATCGCCGCGGAGTTGCGTGGACGAGGCATCAGCGTGAAGATCGACGGACGCGACAATGTCCGGTCCGGTTTCAAGTTCGCCGAGTATGAGTTGAAAGGAATCCCCGTGCGTCTGGCGTTGGGACCTCGCGATATGGAGAACGATACGATCGAATTGGCACGTCGCGATACGTTGACCAAGGAGGTGGTGCCGCAGGCAGGCCTGCCCGAACGGGTGGAGAAACTGCTGGATGAGATTCAGGAAAATATCTACAAAAAGGCGCTCGATTTCCGCAACTCGATGGTCACACCGGTCGACACGTGGGAGCAGTTCCAGGAGGTGCTCGACACGAAAGGCGGATTCATATCGGCACATTGGGACGGTACTCCTGAGACGGAGATCGCGATCAAGGAGGCCACGAAAGCCACCATCAGGTGCATACCGCTGGACGCTACACCCGAAGACGGAGTCTGTGTGTTCAGCGGCAAACCATCCAAACAACGCGTCTTGTTCGCCAGATCCTATTAAGATGGAGCAGCGTACCCGTAAAATATACCGCGTCACGTGCGTCGGGTTGGTGGTGAACGTTCTCCTGGCGGTGGGCAAACTCATCGCCGGGGTGGTCGGACACAGTGGTGCGATGATTGCCGACGCGTTGCACTCGATATCGGATATGGCGTCGGATTTCGTCGTGCTGGCGTTCGTGCGTATCGCCAACAAACCTGCCGATGCGAACCACCCCAAAGGACATGCGCATTATGACAACATCGCCGCTATTATCGTGAGTGTCATCCTGATCATCGTGGCGGGAGGGATCCTGTGGGAGGCGATCGAAAATATCTGTCGTATCGCTTCGGGCGAGATCATTCCGCGTCCCGGTGCGATCGCTCTCGCGGCCGCTGTCGTGTCGATTGTCGTCAAGGAGTGGCTCTATCGTTACACCGTGCGCATCGGTAAGCAGGTCGACAGCCCGAGCGTGATCGCCAACGCATGGCACCATCGCAGCGATGCACTTTCGTCCATCGGCACCCTGATCGGTATCGGTCTGGCATTCTTCCTCGGTGAGAAGTGGCGCATCGCCGACCCCATCGCCGCGGTATTCGTTGCCGCATTGATCTTCAAAATCGCTGTGTCGCTCATTCGCGACGGCATCAAAAAATTAATGGGGCACGCTTCTTGCACCACACACCCTACAGAAACACACACGCATCATGGCAGAATCACCACACCAAAGTGACCGTGCACTTATCGAGGCCTATCACCGGGGTGACAAGGAGGCGATCTCACGACTGATCGAACGCCACCGTCGCCGCGTGCGCGACTACATCGACATGATGGTGCACAACCATGACCTGTCCGAAGACATTGCCCAGGAGACTTTTATCAAAGTCGTGAAGGTGATCGACGAGGGACGCTACATCGACAACGGTAAGTTTCTCTCGTGGGTGATGCGTATCGCGCACAATCAGGTGATCGACCACTTCCGTTCGCGCAAGCAGCTGGGTCTGGTCAACGAGAGCGACACGGGTTACCAGATGCTCGGCACGCTGAAATTTTCGGAAAAAACGGTCGAGGACGAGATGGTGATGAAACAGGTGGAGGAAGATGTGAAGAAGTTGATCCGTGAGTTGCCCGACGACCAGCGCAGGGTGGTAATGATGCGCTATTTCGAGGGTAAAAGCTTCAAGCAGATCGCCGAAGATTCGGGTGTGAGTATCAACACCGCGCTCGGACGAATGCGTTACGCACTGATCAACCTGCGGAAAAAGATCGTTGAAAAAAATCTTGTACTTTGTTAAACTATACCGTTATGAGCGAACAACCTATCAATTACTCTGAATACGAGAGTAACCCCGAAGAGCAAATGGTCAACGACCAAGTGTGTGACGGCGAGAGCTGCCTGAAATATCTGGATACCTATCTCTCCGAGGTCGGAGTAAACTCACCCGGCGAAAAGAGTGTCGACCTGACAGTGTAACTGCTCGCTTTTCTTTTCGCAACATGTCCGCACTGTACCCTTTTCGGAGAAAAGCGGCAGTTGGGTAAGAAAAGTAAACAGTGGCATAAAAAAATCCCCGCATTGCTGCGGGGATCCTTTTGTTTGAAGCCGATCCTTACTTCACCGTCACGTTACGGTTGGCAGCGGGAGTCGGGCGATTGGCGTTGTGGTCACCCAAGCCACGGTACGTCATGCGGTTGGCAGGTACACCCTTCGAGAGCAGGTACTCGTACACGTGTTTCGCACGCTCGTAGGCCAGTTCCGTGTTGACAGCTTCGGTACCGGTCTGCGGATCGGAGTGTCCTTCGATGCGGAATACTTTGCCTTTCGGTGCACGCATGATCTCAGTAGCCACGATGTCCAGACGTGTCTTGTCGTCGGCGCTCAACGCCGCACTTCCGATGTGGAAGAAGAGGATCGTCTCTTCGCCGAGGAGGATACCCTGTTGTGGAGCCGGATGTTTCTTCGCCTCAGCCAACTCGTGAGCCAACTTCTTGTTCTTGGCGGCGCAGGCAGCCAACTCGCGGTCACGCTCGGCCACTACAGCCTGGTAGGCCATGATGTCCTCGATGCCGTAAGGAGAAGCCTGTTTCCATCCGCGACGATTGAAACGGTATGCCAAACCGAGCGTGGCGCTCCAACCCGTCGACGTGTGGTCGTTGGCAGCGATGATGGTCGGCAGGTCGTTACTGCGCATCCACCAGCCTTTCAGCTCCAACTCGATGTCCAGACCGCGTGCCACACGGAATTTGTTCAATAAACCGGCCGTCGTAGCCCAACCTGCACGGGTGTGTTCACCCCACTTGTCCTCGAATTTCTTCGAGAAACCGGATACGTGGTAACCCATACCTCCGAACAACACAGCGTAATAAGCCCTGTCGTCACGTTCGCCGCCGATCCAGTTCGACATGTTCAACATTACGTCGAAGTGCGGGAACATCATCGGATTGACCACAAATTGTTGGTTGTCGGTGGTTTTGTTCTGATATTCGCCACCCATCATCTGGAAACGGATACCGACTACCGGCACGATCCACTTGGTAATGTTCACATCGGCCTGCCAGTTGAAGCGCTCCATTTTTTCACCACCGGCATCTTTCTTACCGAACGTGCCATGGATACCGAGAAACTGGGCACCACCGGCCAAACCTACCTCGAAGTTATCCCAGAAACGGTTGGTCTCGTAACCACGGAACCCACGTTTCTTAGGCATTTTTTTCTCGGCCACGAGAATGTCTCTCTCAATAACGGTTTGGGCCGAAACCGCAGATGCGCACAAAGCGAGTACTGCGATCAAAATCAACTTTTTCATAAAAATTAATTTAGTTAATAATAATAAGTTCATCGTTTTGTAGAACCTTCTCACAGAGGGTTATACAAAAGCTGGGCCAAACCAAATAAAAATTCCATCTTTCCGTTTGCTTATCAATATTATTCTGTTTAATTTTGTTTCATTAAAAATTTAATGACTCTGGATTATGTCAACAATTAAAATTGGTATCAACGGGTTTGGACGTATCGGACGCTTGGTATTCCGTGCCGCGTGCACCCAATCCGATGTCGAAGTGGTCGGGATCAACGACCTCATTCCGGCCGACTACATGGCCTATATGCTGAAGTACGACTCCGTGCACGGACGTTTCGACGGTACGGTCGAGGTATCGGGCAACGATCTGATCGTGAACGGCAAGAAGATTCGTGTAACGGCGGAAAAAGATCCCGCGAACCTGCGTTGGAGCGAAGTGGGTGCCGAGTACGTGGTGGAATCCACGGGCCTGTTCCTGACCAAGGAGTTGGCCGGTGCACACCTGAAAGCCGGTGCGAAGTATGTGGTCATGTCGGCACCCCCGAAGGATGACACCCCGATGTTCGTGTGCGGTGTGAACGACCAGACGTACAAGGGTCAGGATATCGTGTCGAACGCTTCGTGCACGACGAACTGTCTCTCTCCGTTGGCCAAGATTCTGCACGATAAATATGGTATCATCGAAGGTTTGATGACGACGGTTCATGCCGCCACGGCGACACAGAAGACGGTCGACGGTCCCTCGATGAAGGATTGGCGCGGTGGACGTGCCGTGGGTAACAACATTATCCCCTCCTCCACGGGTGCGGCGAAGGCTGTCGGTAAGGTGATTCCGGCCTTGGAAGGTAAGTTGACGGGCATGTCGTTCCGTGTCCCGACGACGGATGTGTCGGTGGTGGATCTGACGGTACGTTTGGAGAAACCCGCGTCGTACGAGGATATTAAGGCTACGGTGAAACACGCCTCTGAGAACGAGCTGAAAGGGATTTTGGGTTACACGGAGGATGACGTGGTATCGAGCGACTTCATCGGCGACGCGCGTACCTCGATCTTCGATGCGAAGGCCGGTATTGCGTTGAACGACCACTTTATGAAGCTCGTGACGTGGTACGATAACGAGTGGGGGTATTCGAACAAAGTCGTGATGTTGATCCAACGCATGGCCAAACACAATAAGTAACAAAAAAATCCCTGCCATGAGCAGGGATTTTTTTTTCTCCTCCCCGCGCCGGATTTTGCCCGTGACCAATTGGATGGTCATCTGTTTGATCATACCTCCTACAGTTACTTCTGGACCTCCCAGCCCGCCTCTACGACAACTGCGCATTGGTTCCGCTTCGGCATAAATGCCACGAACACGACGCTTTCCGAGCTCTTCAACTACGCCTGGTCCCTCCGTTGTATAAAGATCTAATGTAGGGCGGGATAAGATTTTGAAAAAGCTACATCAGTGGCGAGAAGAGCCTCATGAATGATTCGGCGAGGCGCTGTGGCCATGGGCGACGGAACCACCGCACGGGTTTGAGTCGTTCGCAGGCACGCAGGTCGTCAATGAAGGTCTGTTGCATTTGCTCGTTGAAGGATCGGTCGTAGACGAAGGCATTGCTCTCGAAATTGTGCTCGAAGGATCGGAAGTCCATATTCGCGGATCCGCATATGGTCAGTTCGTCATCCACGACGAGGAGTTTGGCATGCAGGAATCCGGATTTGTAGAACCACACACGCACTCCGGAACGCACCATATCGTCGATAAACGAGTGCATGGCTTTACCGACATACCACGAGTCGGAGTGTTTGGGCAGCATGAGTTGCACGTCGATACCGCTCAGCGCGGCGGTTTGCAGCAACATGTTCAGCCCCTCGGTGGGAAGGAAGTAGGGTGTTTGAATCCAGATGCGCTCCTTCGCGGCCGCAACGGCCAGCATGACTGCTTGCAGGAGCGACCGCCAAGGCCCGTACGGGCCGCTCGGCACGAACTGCATGACACCCTCAGTGTAGTCAGACAGGTCGGGAAAGAACTCGGCCGAATCGACGCGTATCTGTGACACGGTAGACCAATCGACCAGGAAGACGGATTGCAGTCCATACACGCCCTTACCTTCGATCTTGAAGTGGTTGTCTCGCCACGTGCCACCCCATTTGGGTCCCGCGATATAGCGATCCGCGATGTTCATTCCGCCGAAGAATCCGATACGTCCATCTATAACGACCACTTTCCGGTGATTCCGGTAGTTCATTTTGCGCGTAAAGAGCGGGAACCTCACCTCGAGGAACGGATACACCTCGATACCCCCCTCACGCATGCGCCGGAAGTGACGTTTCTTGAGCTTTTTACTCCCCACATCGTCATAGAGCAGTCGCACCTTCACCCCCTCGGCAGCTTTACGCAGTAGTGCGTCGATGAGACGGTTGCCGATCTCGTCCGGTTCGACGATGTAGTAGAAGATATGGATGTGGTGCTGTGCCCGTTCGATCTCTTCGAGAAGGGCTTCCATTTTGGACGCGCCATCGCAATAGGCGGTCAGTCGACTTCCGTGGAACGGCGTGGCGTGCGACAGTTTTTCAAGCATCGCCGCCATCGGTTTGTATTCGTCCGGCACGGGTGCCTCAGCACGCCGCACGCGCGCGGGCAGCGAGTAGACCATGATGCGCTTATAGGTACGCCGCGATATGAACCGTTGCCGCCGCAAGTCCTGCCCGAAAAAGAAGTAGAAAAAGAGTCCCACGACGGGCGCAAAGAGCACGAACAGCACCCACGGCGCGGCTTTTAGCGGATTACGGTTACCTGCAATGATGACCAGCACGACACCGATAACCGTCGCCGCGTAGAGGATCGAGAAGAGGGATGTCAGCAGCAGCTGCATGGCGTTATGGTTGCACAGGAAAGTGCATCAGGTATAGCAGGTGTTCCGTTTCGCGGAGGTAGTTGCGCTTGGGCTGCTTGGGAGAGAAGACGTACGTGTCGAGTGTCAGGACACGGTTCGTGGTCGTGTCGATGGTGGTATAGCTGACGAAGGGGCCTCCCATGAAATCACCCTCGACGTCCCAGAACCCCCGCATCTCGAACCACAGCCGTCCCTCCAACCGGAACATGCGGTATTGCGGTGCGAAGACCGTGGCGGTGGTCATGTACGATCCGTCGCTCGGTCCCGGGACACGTTTCACGAAGCGGTTGCGTGCCTCCAACAGGGATGCTTCGTCGATCGCCTCGGCACCTTCGTACGGGTACGAGTAGAGCATGAATCCCTGGCTCGCGGTGGGGAATTCGTAACGGAACCAAACGAAATCGTCACTCCGTTGTGCCAACACGTAACCTTGCGGCACATGCATCTCCACACCGAACATCTCACGGATGAGTTTTTCGTGTTCCGGCTGGTTGAACTGCCGCGCGAACGCAATGGAACGGTCACGTTCCGCCGCCTCGAAGAGGGCTGCCAGCGTTTCCCTGTTCAGGGAAACGAATTGCGTGAGCGCGGCAGCCGTGGGGCCCTGCAACGTGGCAACGATCTGTGGCGCTGCCGTGACGTTGTATCGCACACCCACCTCCGGCACCTCGACCGATGGATCCACCAACACTTTGAGTATATTCCGGTGGTCTGCGATCAACCCTTTGTAACTCGTGTCCGGCACACGCATCATCGTGAAATGGGGCTCCTCCTCCATCAGGTAGGGGATCGGAGCTTGGAACGTCTCACGCAACGCCGTGCCTAAATCACCTTCCCACAATGGTTGGTCGATCACCACGATCAATTCGTAGGGAGCCCCTTGCGACGTTTTGGTGGTGTCGGTGACTGAACGGAACGCCTTGCAACCCATCGACAGGCCGCAAGAGAGCAAAACAAGGCAGACGATTTTCTTCATAGCGATAAAGATACAATTTATTATGTATCTTTACAAAACCAAACCCGTGAAATGAGACCGCAACTGCTTCAATCGACCGTCAAGCAACTCCTTTGGGGTAGTGAATGTTGGGTGTGCACCCCGCCTTCGTTGCCGTTGCTTTTGAAGTATATCGACGTGCGCGACGACCTGTCGATCCAGGTGCATCCGGACGATGCATTGGCACGCCGCCGTCACGATAAGAGCGGCAAGACGGAGATGTGGTATGTCATGGACGCCGATCCGGGAGCGAGTTTATTGGCCGGTTTCGTGCAACCGATCACACCCGAGGAGTACGACCGTCGTGTCACGGACGACACGTTGCATGAGGTGTTGCAACGCTATCCTGTCGCATCGGGAGATGTGTTTTACCTGCCTGCGGGCACGCCTCACAGCATCGGTTCCGGGATCCGCATCGCGGAGATACAACAGCCTTCGGACGTCACGTATCGGATCAGCGACTTCGGGCGTTTGGATGCGGACGGACGCCCCCGCGAGCTGCATACGGAATTGGCACGTGAGGCGATGAACTTTGCGGCATGCGGTGCCAAGGTGACCTACACGTCACAATCCGACAAAGAGGTTGTGTTGGTACGTTCGCCCTACTTCACCACGTCGCTGTACGACCTGACACGTCCCATGACACTCACTCCGCAAGGCATTTGTGCCGTGATGATCGTGCATGGGGAGGGGGCAGTGGGTGATTTGCCTGTCAAGATGGGGGATGCTGTGTTGGTGTCGGAAGCCACCGAAATTTCCGGAAACCTACGATTTCTGTCCGTCCGCATCTCTCCTTATCCCGCCCTACATTAGATCTTTATACAACGGAGAGGGATGGCGACATTGAGATCATCGGGTCCGGATGACGGGTATGTACGATCTGCAGTGAAGTCGATGTTACACGCATACGCTGTGGTGGATACTTGTGCTTGCCAGTAGGATCCGAAGGTAGTCTGACGACTCAGCTGACCATCTTCCCAGCGACGATACCCCGCTGCGGGGAGGAGAAGGTGCAAAAAAAGACCCGCTGCAAGGGAGCAAACTTGGGCGGGGGGTGTTTGCAACCGAACAACGGGTCAACTTTGTATGTAGGAGGGAATTTTGACAGGCCCCTCTTGCGGCCCAGTGCGGATAAAGGGACTCGAACCCCCACGCCTCGCGGCATCAGATCCTAAGTCTGACGTGGCTACCAATTACACCATATCCGCCTTAGCGTGGGGCAAAGATAAGAAGAAATATTATCTTTGCCAAATCTTTTGGATATGTCGAAAAAAATCACGCTATCACTATCGCCGGCACAGGCTTCCGCCCCGAAAACCTACACCTCCATTGCGGCACGTCATGCGGGTGTCAGGGAGCAGGATGTGGCGTTGGTACGCGTCGTGAGCAGGTCTGTGGATGCACGTCGGGGACGGCTGAAGGTAAACCTGGCGCTGGAGTTATACGTGGACGGCGACGAGACACCGGCACCCGTGCATTTCGACTATCCGGATGTAACTCATAAAACGGAGGTGATCATCGTGGGAGGGGGTCCTGCGGGACTGTTCGCGTCGTTGCGGTTGATCGAGATGGGACTTCGTCCCATCCTCCTCGAACGAGGCCGCGCGGTGTCTGAGCGCAAGCGCGACATCGCGCAAATCAACCGCAACGGCACGGTAGACACGGATTCAAATTACGCGTTCGGAGAGGGAGGTGCCGGCACCTTTTCGGACGGCAAGTTGTTCACACGCAGCAAGAAGCGCGGCGACTATCACAAGGCGTTGGAGGCGTTGGTATTCCACGGTGCGTCGGAGGAGATTCTCTACGAGGCGCATCCGCATATCGGCACGGACAAGTTACCGGGTGTGATCACGAATATTCGGCGAACGATCGAGGCAGCGGGAGGCGAGATCGTGTTCGGGGCACGTGTCACGGATATTTTCGTCAAAAACGGTCGCGTCGCGGGTGTCGAGGCGAATGGGATACGTTATGAGGGTGCTGCGGTGGTGCTGGCGACGGGACACTCGGCACGCGATATTTATGAGTTGCTTCACGAGAGGGGCGTGCGGTTGGAGGCGAAACCATTCGCGATGGGCGTGCGTATCGAACATCCACAGGCGCTGATCGACGATATTCAGTATCATGGACATCGCGAGTTCCTTCCCGCGGCGAGCTATTCACTCGTCAGTCAGGAGTCGGGACGTGGCGTCTATTCATTCTGCATGTGTCCGGGCGGGATCATGGTGCCAGCTCTGACGGATGCCGCACAGTCGGTCGTGAACGGCATGTCGTCGAGCGCCCGCAACTCCCCGTTCGCCAATTCGGGACTCGTCACCGAGGTACGTCTCTCGGATTTTGAGCACTTGCGAGCTACCCGGGGCGCGCTTGCTGGAATGGAATTCCAGCAGCGTCTCGAAGAGACCGCGCGACGTGC
>QMCD01002294.1_pt1 | contig 23218 bp, 12 predicted proteins | sample 1821841 | NCBI WGS metagenome assembly QMCD01 (sample SAMN01991225, study PRJNA193472) | Termite gut metagenome, whole genome shotgun sequencing project. | isolation source: worker | host: Macrotermes natalensis
CAAAGTGACTCCATTTTTAATTGAAGATGTGCCACAGACTGTCAGGCTTGAAAAGAAAGACTCTGAAACAAATGACGCTCTTGCCGGAGCTGAGTTTGCCTTGTATAAAGAATCGGAGTTAGGCAAGGGTGACTGGCAAGAAGTTTCTCGAAAAACTACAGATAATAGTGGAGCATTAAGCTACTCGCCAATTACAGTAGGCTCTTATAAACTGGTTGAGACCAAAGCTCCGGAAGGTTATTTCTTGCCTTCGGTCTTTGGTCTGTCAAATGAGTATCCTTTTAGCATATATGATACAACTGAGACAAAGACTATCGTTGCAGAGAACCGTAAGGCAGGTACTCCGGTAGATTTGGTGGTTCAAAAACAAGACACTTTGACAAATGACAGTTTTGGAAGCGACGACCCCGATGGCTTAAAATTGGCAGGTGCTGAGTTTTCCATAAGGTATTATGACCAACAATATGATAGCGTAGAGGATGCCGAGCAATCAGGTGAACCCAGTAGGGTTTGGAATGTCAAGACTTTGGCGGGTGGTAAAGCCTATCTTAATGATAAGTGTTTGATTCCCGGTAGCAGTCCTCTGTACAAAGGTCCAAACGGTCGAGCGATGATTCCATCAGGTACAGTTCTCATCCATGAAACAAAAGCGCCAAACGCATATATGCTTCCTGACACAAAGTTGGTGGATATTCAAAACATTAAACTGGATTCAGAGACAAAGACCTTCACTAGTTTTAATCCGTATGTTGTCAAGGAACAGCCAAGGGTGGCGGCAGTTTTAAAAACAAACGCCATAACAAAAGGAGCAGTGGCGGGCGCAGAGTTCGCGCTTTATAAGGAGTCCGAGGCGGGCAAAGGTGACTGGCAGGAAATTGCCAGAAAAACCACAGACAGTAAAGGGATGCTTGCATATTCTCCGGTAGAGCAAGGATCATATAAGTTTGTAGAGACAAAAGCTCCAGAAGGTTACATGATGCCCTCGGAATCCGGCGTTTTGCCTGAACATAATTTCATTATTGATAATGAAACAGAAATAAAAACCGTTCAAGCGACTAACTACAAAAAGAAAGATATTCAGATAGAAAAAATTGACAAGGAGACAAATGCGCCTGTTGGCGATACAGAGTTTACCGTCTACTCTTTTCCTGTGACTATTGACGATGGCAAGCTAGCGACAGACACAACAAGCGTTAAAGCCAACGACCCGCTTTGGAAAGAGATTACGAGAGTTGTCACAGATGAGAGTGGCAAGGCAAAATTTGAAGAGCTTCCATATGGTTATTATATGCTTAAAGAGACAAGGCCAAATCCAAACTATGCAAGCTATGAAGAGAGTGGCGGTAAAGATCGTTATGTGAAGTTAGACAAATTCTCAACTGACGAGGCTCAGGTTTTTGAAGACATGGTTGTGCAGGTTGCTATCGAAGTGTACAAAAAAACAATTGCAGTCACATCATCAGGACTTGACGGAAGCAAAGAAAAAGCTGACAACAACGTTGGCAATGAAGAGTATGTCTATCATTTTGGTGCCCGGTCAAATAGCAATGTTTGGGTGGACGAGTTTATTATCACCGACGATCTTGCTTATGTAACGTCAAAAGGCTATAGGATGACTACGCTTTGGACAGGAACTTCTCCTGTTAAGATGGATTATGATAACAAGATGGCTTTGCTATACAAAACAAATAAAACAGATGAAAATGAGCAAGTGACTTTTAGCTACAATCCGCTTAGCAAAAATCCATATAACCCAAATAACCCTGAGCAAAATATGACGTTTTCAAATCAGCCGGGATGGCGCATATGGCAAGAGGAACTTTCGACTACAAATCAAACAAAACTGATGGTTTCGGATCTTGAGCTTGCAGAAGAAGAATACATTGTTGGTCTAAAAGCTGTATATGGTGGCGTTGATAAAGACTTTTTTAGTGGAGTAGGTTGGATTGAGGAAGATGACCCTCACACAGTAAAGCCAAAAACAGAAGCTGCAAAAACAGAAGTTGCGAAAACACCAAAGCTTGAGCATTGGTCATATTCTGTTGTTGCGACCGATGGGCTTTTGCCAAAAGATGAGATGGGAGATGAGACGGTTATGCAAGGATCGGTTACAGCTGATCTTGCAAGAAACAATGGCGTCTTAAAAGACGAAGATGAGGATGCTGTTGAAACACGTGTTATCGAACCATTTTCGTATCCTACTACCAGCAACGGAATTGTCGGAGACCCGGATATTTCTGACGGTGAGCCACTTGCATCTGACCCTTATAGAAGAAAGATTGCCTATAGCGGTCTACCTAAGACCGGCGACAATTATGTAGCGCTAATAGTATTAGCGGCGCTCGTATTGGGAGGTGCCGGCTTGCTGTTGGCTGTACGCAAATCGAGGAAGCGAGAAAAGTAGACACGCCTTAAATGACGAGGATGAATAGCAAAAATGGTAATAATTAATCGAAAAAACATGAGAATAATATAAATTATATATAGATAATGATATCCCTAAGCAATAAATTTGCTACAATGTATAGCAAGATATAGCACTTAGTGCTATCGGGATAAGCGTGTGGTGTCACTTCCTTGTGATACCACACCTGTTTCATGTTGCAAGGGGAGAAAAATGAAATACATACGAAAAGGCAAGCATTTTGTCCCACGTAGAAACCCAAGGGTTTTTGCAAAAATGCTCTCTCTACTCTTGGTTGTGATGCTGGCGGTAAACTTATTTCCACCACTTACTCTATTTGCTAATGAGGGCGGAAATAAAGATGCCAAAGCTAGCAGTTCGATAGTGGAAAGCGCCGGTGGTAAAAGCGACGTCGGCGATAGTTCTAAAAAACCACCTGACAAATCAACGTCAAACGATTCCGATGTCAATAAATCATCAAAAGAAAATACTGTAAAAGAAGACTCTGGTTCTAACGGAGACAAGGTTGGTAAAGAGAAAGAGTCATCTGAGGGAAGTAACGCTGGCGATGATGAAAGTACAGCTAAATCACCCGATAGTAAAAATACTGAGAAAAGTAAAAACTCAGACGGGAAAGACTCAGATGGAAAAGACACGGATGCCAAGGATTCAGACAAAGCTGAAAACGCATCTTCTGACGACTCAGATTCAAGTGTAGATACACCTGTAGCTATAAGCGGGGAAACGAGTAATTCGCTGCCGCACAAAACTGAAGCTGAGATTAAGATCAATTACCACGGCAATGGAGGAGCACATAAGTTAGTTGACAACAATATTTATAAAGTTGGCGATACTGCAAAGATTAAATTTACTCCGGAGCCTGTTCGTCAAAGTTCTCTGACGGAAAAAGATCCAAGCTCAAAAATTGAGACTGCAAAAACGAACAAGTTGAGCTCTGATAGCGAAGCACAGGAAAGCGCAATTCTAGAGGGGCTGCAAAGTAATCTTGTTGCTACTGACTATCAATTTATTGGTTGGTCAATGGATCCAAATGCCACCACAGCCATGTTTAGCAAAAATGGCAATAAGAGTTTTACGATTCAAGACGACAAGCAAAAATCAATAACGCTTTACGCGGTTTGGGATGAAATCAAGGCATCTGATTCCATCGATCTCAGCGAAGCTGTGTCCAGACCGCTATTGGGTGGTGGAGGCATTACTCCATATGGCATTGTGCCTCCGCTTGAATTTGGCAACTTAGAAAATGAAGTGATTTACGATGGTCAATCTCACAGCGTGCCAACACCAACAACTAACGATATTGGCGAACCTTTTACTTTAGAGTTTAAACCACAAGGCGGTGGTTGGGGTGCCGAAGCCCCTGGGTACACAGAAGTTGGTGTGTATGATATAGAAATTCGCGCTACCTTCAGTGAGGGTAGTGAGTATGATAAAGTTGAGACTACGGCTAAGTTCACAATTCTGCCTCGTCCCATAGAGATTACAGCCGGTAGTGCTCAAAAAGGTTACGATGGCTACCCACTTACCCTCGCGCCAACAGATTACACCGTTACCAGTAGTGTTGTAGATCCTCCGGTGGTAAGCGGTCACAGCGTGACAGGTGTTGTGCTAACCGGATCGCAAACAGAAGAAGGTTCAAGCCCAAGTACAGCAAGTTCTGCAGTCATTTTGGATGAGAATAATCGAGATGTTACAAGCAACTATGCCATCCAATATAGCAATGGTCTTCTCACCGTCTCTGAAAAGCAGATAATCAACGTAGTAATTACGGGTCTGGATAGTACCGTCACATACAATGGTACAGAGCGAGCCAACACAAGTTACAGTTGGGCATATAACAACATCATTTCAGTCGAATTAGCAACTGCAGGTGTTGGCCCAGCCGCTACGGGTACTGATGTGGGATTTTATCCACAAAACATGACAGAAGATATGTTCGTTGTCACATCTACAGATCCGGAGTATCAGGTTGGTACGATTACCGTTGTGCCCGGCGCTCTAACTATATTGCCTAGAACTGCACGAGTTATTGTCGACGATGCTTCTAAAGTATATGGGGATGCAGATCCATCACCATTTACAGCAAGCACTGTAGGGTTTATTGCGGGGGATCCTGTTCCTGAAGCCGGCGTTGACTACACAATTACTCGACCGGGTGCAGGTCTGCAAGAAGATGCCGGCACATACCCGGATGCCTTGGTGATACAAGGTACTTGGTCAGATCAAAACTACAATGTAGTGTGGGAAAACGGTGATTTTGTGATCACGCCTTATGCCGGTGAGGTTACTGTTACCATTACGGCGAATTCGGCTGACGTGGCTTTCGATGGAACCCTCAAGAGGCTCTCCGGATACACTGTCAACAACCCATTTATTGACGACATCACTATTACCCCAATGAGCGGTTTAATTGATTATGTTGAGGGCACAAATGTTGGCGTATACCCACTAACGTTTGTTCCAAGTGATTTTGTGGCTACATCAAACAACTATTCAAATGTAACTATTGTGTGTGTAGATGGCACTCTTAGGATAACAGGATCACTTGTTGTAGACCTGACAGCTAATGCCGGAAGTGCATTTACAAAAGTCTATGGTTCAGGTGATCCAGCATCGGTTCAAGCCGATATTCAAGCAGCAGTAAATGCGGAATTAGCCACGATGGGACTTGCTGCAAATGCTATTGCTGTAACAGTTAATGGCAGAGCTGCAGGTGAAGGTGTCGCTGCCTCTCCTTATGCATACGACATTTCGTACACAATTGATCCGTCTATCGCAAATCTAATTGATGCATCCGATGTATCAATAGCTGCTGAGCTTGTCATAACCCCGGCAACACTCACTCTAACTAGTGCAACTGAAAGCTGGATTTATGACGGACAAGCTCACACTAATCCGGCAGTAACAGTTACCGGTCTTAAGTTTGACGACACCTACACGGGGATTGTAGCTACAGGCACAATCACGAACCCGGGTTTGGTCGAAAACACAATAGATGAATCTGGCGCAGCGTTTGCGAGCACCCATGGGTTGCTTGCAGATAACTACACAGTAGTATCTCAGCCGGGAACACTTAGTGTCACCGGAAAAATCACTGTTGATCTAACCGCCAACGCAGGAAGCCCTTATACAAAGATTTACGGAGACGCTGATCCAACAACAGTTGAGGCAGATATTCAGGCAGAAGTAAATGCGCAGCTCGTCCAAATGGGGCTTGCAGCGGACACAATTGTTGTAACGGTTGGTGATAGAGCTGCCGGAGAGGGAGTTGCGGGATCACCTTATGCATACGAGATCACATATGCAATTGATCCATCTATCTCACAACTAATTAACTCAACCAACATTACAATTGCAGCTGAACTCGTCATAACCCCAGCTACACTTACTCTTACTAGTGCAAGCGACGAGTGGAACTATGACGGCAGTGCTCACATGAATACAGCGGTTACTGTGCAAGGTCTTAAATTTACTGATACCTATACAGGAGCTCAGGGTACCGGAACAATAACTTTACCGGGAACAGCCGAAAACCTGATCGACACAAGTCTCACAGCATTTACCAGTGATCATGGATTGCTTGCAGACAACTACACAATAGTTGAAGTTATAGGCACATTAAGGATCGTTGGTGTTATTGATGTTAACCTTACAGCCAGTGCCGGAAACGCACCCACAAAAGTCTATGGAGATGCTGATCCGGCAAATGTCCAAGAAACCATCCAGGCAGAAGTAAACTCGCAGTTAGTTCAAATGGGACTTGCAGCAGATACAATCGTTGTAACAGTTAACGGTAGAGCTGCGGGCGAGGGCGTTGCAGGTTCACCATATGCATACGACATTTCATACATAATCGATCCATCTATTGCAGGATCAGTAAGCTCAAACGATGTGTCTATTACAGCTGAGTTGGTTATAACCCCGGCAACACTAACTCTAACTAGTGCGACTGAAAGCTGGGTATATGACGGACAAGCTCACGCTAACCCGGCAGTTACAGTAGAGGGTCTAAAGCTTGGCGACACCTACTTGGGGGTTGTGGCTACAGGCACAATCACAGATCCCGGCTCTGTCGAGAACACCATTGATGCAACCAGCGCAGCATTTGCGAGTGCTCATGGACAGCTTTCAGATAACTACACAGTAGTAACCCAGTCGGGAACACTTAGTGTCACCGGTAGGATCACTGTTGATCTAACAGCCAGTGCGGGAGCTGCTTACACTAAATTTACGGAGACGCTGACCCGACAACGGTTCAAGCCGATATTCAAGCAGCAGTCAACACGCAACTCATCGATATGGGCTTTGCAGCAGATACAATTGTTGTAACAGTTGGTAATAGAGCCGCCGGAGAAGGAGTTGCGGGATCACCTTATGTATACGAAATCACCTATGTGATTGATCCATCCATCTCACAACTAATAGACTCAGCCAACATTACAATTGCAGCAGAGCTTGTTATCACGCCGGCTACACTTACCTTGACCAGCGCAAGTCAAAGCTGGCCGTATGACGGTGTTGCTCACACTAACGCAGCAGTTGCCGTAGAGGGTCTCAAGTTTGACGACGCTCTTACCGGAGCCGTGGCAACAGGTACGATCACAAATCCCGGTTCAGTAGAAAACACAATTGATGCAACAGCAGCAGTGCTTACAAGTGCCCATGGTCAACTTGCAGATAACTACACAATAGTTGAAGCAACGGGAACATTAAGGATTACCGGTGTAATTGACATAGATCTTACAGCTGCTGCAGGAACTGCGTACACTAAGGTTTACGGAGATGCTGACCCAACAACAGTTGAGGCAGATATCCAAGCAGAAGTAAACGCACAGTTAGTCCAAATGGGACTGGCAGCAGATACAATCGTTATCTCACTTATTGGTAGAGTAGGTGGAGAAAGTGTCACAGGATCTCCCTATGCATACGAAACTACATTTGTAATAAACCAATCTATTGCTTCCTTAATAGACGCATCCGATGTATCAATAGCTGCTGAACTTGTCATTACCCCGGCAACACTCACTCTAACTAGTGCGACTGAAAGTTGGATTTATGATGGACAAGCTCACGCTAACTCTGCAGTTGCAGTAGAGGGTCTAAAGCTTGGCGACACCTACTTGGGAGTTGTAGCTACGGGCACAATCACTAATCCGGGTTCTGTCGAAAACACTATTGACGAAACGAACGCAACATTTACAAGTAGCAATGGGTTACTCACAGATAACTACATATTATCTGCTCAACCGGGAACACTCAGCATCACCGGCATAATCGGCATTGACTTAACAGCCAGATCAGGAAATGCTTATACAAAGGTTTATGGAGATGCCGACCCAACAACAGTTGAGGCAGATATTCAAGCCGAAGTAAATGCTCAGCTAGTCCAAATGGGACTTGCAGCAGATACAATCGTTGTGACAGTTAACGGTAGAGCTGCCGGCGAGGGTGTTGCAGGTTCTCCATACGCATACGACATCACATATGTGATTGATCGATCCATCTCGCAACTAATAGACTCAGCAAACATTGCAATTGCAGCAGAGCTCGTCATTACTCCAGCCACGCTTACACTAACCGGCGCTACCGAGTCTTGGCTTTATGACGGTGCTGCTCACGCTAACGCAGCAGTTGCCGTAGAAGGTCTCAAGTTCGACGACACTCTTACCGGAGTCGTGGCAACAGGAACAATTACTAATCCCGGCTCAGTTGAAAACACAATAGATGCAACAGCAGCAGTGCTTACAAGCGCCCACGGTCAGCTTGCAGATAACTACATAATAGTTGAAGTGTCCGGCACATTAAGGATTGCAGGCGTAATTGATGTAGATCTTACAGCCGCTGCAGGAACTGCTTACACTAAGGTTTACGGAGACGCTGATCCAGCTACAGTTGAGGCAGATATTAAAGCAGAAGTAAACGCACAGTTAGTCCAAATGGGATTGGCAGCGGACACAATTGTTGTAGCGGTTAATGGTAGAACCGCAGGTGAAGGCGTGGCAAGCTCGCCTTATGCATACGACATCACATTTGCAATAGATCAATCCATCGCCCAACTAATAGATTCAACAGATGTCTCAATTGCTGCCGAGCTTGTGATAACCCCGGCTACGCTCACTATAACCAGTGCAACAGAGTCTTGGGTATATGACGGACAAGCCCACGCAAATCCGACAACTACTGTAGACGGCTTAAAACTTCGCGACACTTATGAAGGAGTTGTGGCTACGGGTACAATTACGAACCCGGGATCAGTTCAAAATACGATTGATGGATCCGGCGCAATATTTACAAGTGTCAATGGATCGCTTGAAGAAAACTACGCTATTGTCGAAGTTGTGGGTATGCTTAGTGTTACAGGCGTGATTGATGTAAACTTTACAGTTGACAATGGAAACGGCTTCACAAAAGTTTATGGTGACGCTGACCCAGCAATAGTTCAAGATGTCATCCAGACAGAAATTAACACACAATTGATCCAGATGGGTCTTGCTGAAAATACGATTCTTGCATCAGTTGATGGCAGAGACGCTGGTGAAAGTGTCGTAGGCTCACCATATGCATATGATATTTCCTACACGATTGACCAAGCATTTGCCAATCTATTTAACACTGACGATATCTCGTTGTTTGCGCAGCTCTCGATAACTTCAGCCACACTTTATCTGACAAGTGCAACAGAGTCTTGGGTTTATGACGGACAAGCTCACACAAATCCGACAGTTACTGTAGATGGTCTGAGGTTAGGTGACAGCTACACAGGTGTCGTAGCCATTGGCTCGATAACCGATCCGGGCACGGCTTGGAATTATATGGACATAAGTTCTGCTGTATATACAAGTGCACATGGTTCACTTGTTGAGGAGAACTACACAATTGTATGGTCGGATGGTGTTCTCACTGTAACAGCCGCACCGCTGCCACCGGAACCTCCTGTGCCACCTGAGCCACCGGTACCACCCACTCCACCTGTAGCTCCAATAGTTCCAGTTGATGATCCGGTAGCACCTGCCGATCCTGCACCTGCTGCACCTGCACCTGCTGATCCTGCCCCAGCTGCACCTGCGCCAGATCTTCCCACACCTGCGGATCCGGTAGAAATCCCCGAAGATGACACACCGTTAGCACCGGGTCCGATCGGTGCATGGGCATTGCTCAACTTAATCATGGCAATTCTTGGTGCACTGCTGGCGCTGATTATGTTTGCTACTTACTTCTTTGATCGTAGAGATGAAGAAGATAAGAAGCGCAGAAAGAAGAGTTATAACAAGTGGGATGGCGACAAGTATGCAACTCACGAGGTAGAAAAGAAACGCCTATGGCCTCGCATAGCTGCTCTCGTTGTGGCTATTATCGGATGCGTACTCTTTGTTCTGACTGAGGATGTAACACTGCCAATGGTTATGGTTGATGAGTGGACGTTGCTACATGCAGTACTATTTATCTTACTGGTAGTCCTTGTCGTGACCGGTGCATTCAAGTCAACTGTAGAGGAAGAGGATAAAGAAGATAGAAGCGAACTTAGGTAAAAACATATCGAAATAGTGATATAATAAACGAAGTTATATAAAACAAATAAAAACTTTTCTAAAGCGCCCCCCAATCCCACTACCAGGGGGCGCTTCTTCTTGATGTAATGTTGAGTGAAGCACAGATTTCAGCTGGCAGATGAGTGGTATTTAAAGGCTGAGGGCGCTTCTTCTTGATGCCATGTTGAGTGAAGCACAGCGTAGTCGAAATCACAGTCCCCACTATCAATCTGTAACACCCTCTGTCATTCCCACAATCCCTACTGCCATTCCCGCGTAGGTGGGAATCCAGTTTTATATAGAGTAAGTCGTTTATTATGGATTCAAGCCGGAGCGACAATGACAACCTGGGATACGTGCAAGGTTTCAGACGGTCTGTCCCAATAAATTCAGATGCCAATAAAACAGCAAAAAATATATGATAATAGTTAATATCTCAATTAGAAATTTGATAGAATAGATAGACTATACTGAGTGACTGATTGTTGCGAAGTAGACAATGCAAACAGGGGAGGAAAAGTGAAAAACGCGGAACCGTTTGGGCGGCCAGATTACGCACCTAAAATGATGCGACTACTCATAAAGTTGACTCTTTGCTTTCTGGCGATCGTACTTGTTTTTAGCACTTCACCTTACACAACAGCGTATTCACAAGACCCTGAGGGCGCAACGCAGACTAATGAGCAATCTTTTGCTATTGACCAAGGCACTTTTGAAGAAACAGAAGATTCAAATCAGGGCAGTTGGCTTGAAGATGCAATTGTTCATAATATGGAGGGTCTAGATCTTGATCTAATTGAGGATAGTGGCGCAGATTCGCAAGAACATTTCGATCAGGAATTAGCAGAAGAAGTGACAAGCCTTGACAACGATGATGGAGTCAAAACACTAACGGTAAATTATAACCATGAAAAAATCTATGGTCAGCCGGATCCTCAATCACTTGAGGAGATCAGAGACTCATTGCAAAATGAGCTTAACAACGAGTTGATTAATAACGGTTTTAATGCGGGAGATGCCAATGTTTCTGTGGCAGACAGATCGCCGGGCGAATGTGTAGGAACGTATTCCTACCTAGTTAATTGTGATATAAGCCAACAAGCAGCCGAGCAGATTACTATCGCATCAAATTGCACGCTGACAATTAACAAGCGTCCGGTTAGGATAATTCCCAATGCTGCGTCAAAGACAGTTGGTGATGATGACCCGCAGCTGACAGAGCAGATATCTTGGAACCCGCAAGATGGGAATTATGAACCCATAGAATACACATTAACAAGAGAATATGGTGAGGAGGTTGGTAGTTATAGAATTAATGTAATACTGCTAAACGGAACTAAAAATTACAACGTAATTTATGGCTATTTACCCGTATTCTTTACTATAAACCCCGCTTTCGAACAGACAATAATTCCTCCACAACCTTTTGATCCATTCGCACCTGAACCCACAGCACCAGCCCAGATATTCGGGCGCTCTCAAGATAGTTTTTTAAGTCCTATTGTTTACACAGAACCGGATACTGATGCAAATTCTTTAATGCCAAGTACAAACACCAATTCCGATGCAGGCACATCAGAAACGCAAGTAACTGCTAACGATCAATCTACAACCGAATCAAACCCAAACGCAATCTCATCCAACCAAACAGCGCAACCCATAAGTTCAGCCCAAACACCAACGACGGTCATGGCACCTATAGCAAATGAGGAGATTATCTACGACCAGTCATGGGCAACATTTAACTTATTTCTTGCGCTACTGGGTCTGATAATTGCAATTGGCGTGCTCATAAACTATTTCACTCAACGTAGACACGAAAGTGTTGGTGACTTCAGAAACGGCAACGGCAAACAAGGCATGAAAGTGATTGGACAGGTCGTAACTTGGGCACAAGACCACGGCAGATCAAAGCGTAGACCTCAGTACACAAAAAAGCGCTTATGGCCGCGTGTGCTTGCATTTGTGCCGGCAGTAATAGGTCTGATCTTTTTCTACATAACTGAAGATTTCACATTGCCACTTGGATTTGTAGATCAATGGACGCTTTGGCAAGCAGCAATACTTACTTTTGTAATTCTGCTGGCAGTAGTAGGACTGACCGCCGTGACCGACAGCAAGAAATACCAAGAAATGCAGACCAGAAGAAAAAACCGTACTAATGTTGATGGTGGATAGTTCTATATCGGCACTTCCTTAAACAAATCCTTTAAAGTCACAGTGTTTTGGATGTTGTGACTGTAGGCATTTAATTTCAACCCGTAGCAGGTAATCAACACCAGATGCATTGTTTTTCTGGTCTTTGTCTCGCTTTGAAAGGCTTCTTTTCTGGTCAGCAGTTTTTCGCTGTAAGCTTTGTCGACAAGAAAGCTGTTTTTGCTGTATTTGATCTCACAGAGATCGACCACATTGTCTGCTCTGTCGATGATCAAGTCTATTTGTATATTGGTGTCGGCTTTAGTGCTTCGCCACGTTGAAATCCTCGTGATCACTCCTGTCACACCGAGCGCGGCCTTGACTTGCAGTGTATGATTAAGGCAAAGTTGTTCAAATGAGTGTCCTGCCCAATTGTTGTAGCCACCCGTTTCTTGCATGGATTGCCAATACTGCTCGCCCTTAGCTTTTTTGCCTTGCATATGTGATAAATAAAAGAGCGAGAAGTGATCTTTTAAGCGATAGAGATAGCGGTCGGCTTTTCCGGAGTAGTCATAGTGGCTGTCTAAAAAACCGGACTGTTGTAGTTCTTCTAGGTCGCTACTCAATCCTCCCCCCGAATTTCTGCCCGTGGCGGCTATAATCTCATCTCGCGTGAGACCTTTGCGCTTTCTTGCTAGCGCTTTAACTATTGCCACATGCTTCTCGCTATGTTTAAAAAGTGAGGCATACATTTCATGAAACTCATCTCTCAGGGGTGCATTTGAGGAAAAGCATAATGAATCAACGTTTTGAACAACACTCTTACCTCGTTCGAATAGGCTTAAATAATAGGGGATTCCGCCAAAAATCATATAGCTGTCTACAATTGAGCGACGATCATAATCTATGTCTTTGCTGAGGAAGAATTTCTCACATTCAGATAACGTGAATGGTTCCAGCAACAAGCGCCTCGTTACTCGATTGTGCAAGCCACCTTTATCCTTAAATACTTTTCGGGTTATCCAGGAAGAAGAAGATCCACAGATGATAAGAATCAGATCAGGTTGGGACGATCCCCAGCTGTTCCAGAAGTGTCCGAGTGCCGAAAGAAAGCCAGACTTAGGAGTATCAAGCCAAGATAGCTCATCGAAAAACACAATACGTTTTTTACCTGCTCTTACTTTGTGGCGGTTGAGAAAATCTATTAGCTGTTCAAATGCTTCAGGCCAGTTTTTGACGTTTTTTCGCAACTTGGAATCACAGTGTTTCATGGCAGCATGGAAATATCCCAATTGCACATTCATGCCTTCACCGTATGCTCCGGTGAGACTAAACATGATATCGTCTTGAAAAAACTCACGTATCAAATAGGTCTTGCCTACACGCCTGCGACCATATACCGCTAGGAACTCCGGTGACTTAGATTCTTTCAATGTAGAAAGAATGATCTGCTCTTTTTCGCGTCCAATAATCTTCATAACATTACTCCCTTATAACTCGCCAAACATATGAAAAAATTAGACGTTTGGCAAGTTATATTATAAAGCATTTTTAAATAGACTGTGAAAATAGTGTTATAACTCGCCAAATAAGTAGAAAAATGCAGTGTTTGGTGAGTTATAAATAATATATGCAAGGAAAAAGACAGCAGTTTTCATTGCTCGAACTTGACTTCTCAGGAAAACGTCTGTTTCCTTATATAGCAGAAATCGCTTCACCCCTGACGCATTACCGAAGCGTCAGGGGTGACGAATTTCCATTAGGACTTATCTATAGAAAGTACTTATAATCAGATGTGGTTATGCTGTTACTTCGGGTGCTTTGGTCCACGGAAGTTTGCCGATATAGCGCATTGCAAGTATTAGACAAACTGAAACGAGCGCATAAACAATCAATCCAAAGATTAGTGCGCCAAAGTAACTTCCACCCCAGTCATAGAACAACGCTACGACTGTACCCGAGAAGCCACCTAGGAAACCCTTAAGCGCAAGCACCCAACTTAGTATCTTTCCAAAATCTCTTGGTCCATAGATTTTACGAACAACGAGAGGTACTCCGAGATTTAGGAAGACTACGTTAGAACCAAACAATAGGGCGCCTGCCCAGAGTCCCCACTGGCTGGTTCCAAGCAGCAACCAAACCACAAACGCCAGAACGTTTATTGCAAGGAATATTATCATGGTTGGTTTAATACCGAGCTTATCTATCATGAATCCTTGTACGAGAGCCGATATCATGGTGCTGATCGCATAACAGGAAACCATAGTGGCACCTATCAGTGCTATATCTGCATCTGCAATTCCAAGAGGGGCAAGAAATTCCGCAGTGATGGCGTTGAAGTTTGACCTGAACCCATTGCCCATTGCCATGACGACTACGGTAAGTATCAATAAGTATACAGCGACATTTGTCCAGACTTTTTTGAAACTTACGCCGAGCGTGAGATCATCGCTTTCCTTAACCTCGGCAGATTCATCTGCTTTATAGCCGAGAGGTTCAAGGCCTTTTTCTTGAGGTGTTCTTACGTATATAAAAAGCGCAAACGGTAAAGTAAAACATGCTAGGAGAGCAGCACAAACAAAGTATCCAACTACATATCCTTGAAAGTTAATTACCAGAGTAATTACAATAGGCCATACTGCTTGTGCTATACCGGCACCGACATTGCATATACCTACCATTCGCCCACGAATCTTAGAGCCAAACCAGTTCGATGCAAAATAATTTACCGTTAAGGTGTTGATGCCGTTCATAACAATACCGAAGAGTATTCCTGCGATATAAACCTGTGTAAGACTTTGTGCGGTAGCCATGAGAATGACGGCTATAATGTCTATACTGACTCCGGCAGTCATGAGAAGACGTATCGGAACTTTTTTATTTTGTAATAAGTTTCCCCAAATCGGAGAACAAATAGAATAGAACAGACCATAGAGGGTCATCCAAAAAAGCACCTCTGAGCGGGTTACTCCAAGAGCTCCGGACATAGGCAGTACAAAAATACTAGAAAGGCTACCCGTCAAAGACCATACGGAGAGCTGCGAACAAAAGATTCCCGCAAGAATCAAATACCCATAATGAAAGCGGGGCTTCTTTGTTATTGCTTCTGCACTCATTATTACTCCTTACTTGACACTTTTCTTATTTGGTGAAGCATGTCTCGACCTCTTTCTCCAATTAGGTCGATATGTTGGCCTAATTATTTACACATATAAGGCACAGCCTTCTGCGGGTTATTTTTTTTCAGCGTCGAACAAGTCCTAATACTTACGGTGTTATTCTCACATTCAGCCATACTTGGTACGTCACGCATGAGACATCCCATGCAACAATCTTAGCAATGGTGAGTTGTTGGCAATTAATTGATCCAGATCGAATCACCGCTCTAGGTAATTCGACAATGTATGAGAAAGGGTAAGTTTAATGGGTAACTACCGTGAGTTTTTAGATAGTGTAGATGAAGCCGCCTATCATAAAGGCGAGTGGACGTGGCAAGAGGACGGTTTTACCGTTTATCGTACACATCCATATACACCGCCGGGCTGTCACAACTCTTGTGCATGCTTGATGTACATGAAGGATGGAATACTGGATCATGTTGAAGGCGATCCACTGGAGCCTTACAACAACGGCAAACTATGTATGCGCTGTTTGAATATGCCCGAAGCTACAAATCATAAGGACAGGATCAAGTATCCGATGCGGCGAGTAGGTGAACGAGGGGAAAACAAGTGGGAACGCATATCTTGGGATGAAGCGCTGGATGAGATTGTTGAAAAGGTCAACTACTTCCATGAAGAGTATGGCTATCAATCCATAATGGTCGTTCGTGGTACCGGTCGTGACATAGGTTGGGCTTCAGGCGTTTTAGCTCACATGGGAGTGCTCTCACCTATGAATGACATTGTTTTTAACATCGGCTTCTCTTGCTATACACCAAGAACATTAGGCTCAAATGCTGTCTTTGGTGATTATTGGCTCGCAGATGCTTCTGCCGGACACGAAGATCGTTACAATAACGCCGAGTGGCGTGCACCGGGCACCTGTGTTATCTGGGCCAACGAACCTTTGAAGTCAAATGACGATGGTTATCTGGGGCATTGGCTGGTTCAGTGTATGCAATATGGAACAAAGTTTATTACGGTGGATCCACGTCTGACTTGGTGGTCAGTCAGATCCGAATACTGGCTGCAATTGCGTCCGGGAACAGATGCTGCACTAGCTATGGGCATGCTCAACTGTATCGTTACCGAAGATCTTTATGACCATGAATTTGTTGAGAATTGGTGTTACGGTTTTGAAGAAATGTGTCAAACAGTAGCAGAATGGACCCCTGAACGTACAGCAGAAGTTTGCGATGTCAGCGCCGACGATATACGTGGAGCAGCACGCTTGTTTGCGACACAGGGTCCGGGAACCGTTCAGTGGGGTCTCGCTTTGGATCAATGTCCCGGATCGCCGGGAGCGAATCTGGGCATTATGTCGCTGATTGCAATATGCGGATATGTTGATGTGCCGGGTGGCGCAGCTATCATCCGTAACGCTTACGGTTTTCCAAATCGCTTGGGTGAAGACGTGCTCCCGCCCGAAATACTTAAATTGCGTGCTCAAAAGGTTGCCGCGAATGCAGTATGGGGCGAAACCAGACAACCGCTTTGGGACTGGGAATCTCACAGCCCCAATCGCGTGCGTATGGCTTTCTTCATGACATGTAATACACTGGGAAACACCGCCGGTGATCCCGGCCGTGTGTATGATGCAATTAAAAATAGTGTCGAATATGGAGTAGGAATCGATCCGTATCTGACACCTACAACTGCATCCTTCTGTGACATTCTTTTACCTGTAGCTATGTCTATCGAACGTAACTCCATTCGCAACTGGTGGACACCTTTACGTTGTACACATGAGCTCACAACTTATGAAGAGTGCAAGACTGACGAAGAAATTGCAATCATGATTACCAACAAACTGCATCCGGGTAAACTTGGTGACATCAAGAATGGCAAGGATCTGATGAATTATCTTCTTGCCGGTGGCTCCTTAGCAGACAAGAACGCCAAGGACTGGGAGCAAGCGATCTCTCAAGATGATGATGATAAAGCGGGAGAAGGAAAAGTCTTCAATCGTATACAGGCAGCCTATGTGAATCGCGGTGACAAGTGGCCTGAAGACAAGGATTTTGATGCATTAAAAGAGATGAACTACAGCTACGACTCCTTCAGTGATCAGTATTATAAACATGAAAGAGGAATTCTTCGTGCCGATAACCAACCTGGGTTTAATACTCCCTACCGGGCGCATTGAGTTGTATTCATTAATGTATCAGACATGGGGTATCAACCCATTGCCCGAGCACATTGAGCCTACTGAAAGCCCGATATCCACACCGGAAAGATATGAAAAATACCCATTGATATTAAACTCAGGCGTACGTTCCTACGAGTTCTTTCATAGTGAGCATCGTCAACAAAAGACAATGCGCGAATTCCATATGTGGCCACAGGTTTGCATGAATCAAAATGTTGCCGATAAGTACGGGATAAAAGAAGGCGAGTGGACATGGATAGAAAACGATCAAGGACGTTTTAAACAGGTGGCTCATATCGTTCCGACACTTAAAGATTATGTAATTAGCGCTGAGTCTGGTTGGTGGTTTCCCGAAGACGATGCTGCGGCTCCTACTTTATTCCGCACATTTGACTCCAATCCGAACTGTGTAATCGACATAGAAAAGGTAGGTCCTTATGGAATCGGTAGTATGGGCAAATGTACTTTAGTCACCATTTATCCTGTAAAAGAAGGAGATATTTCCCCGACACAGCAAATTGTGGAACTTGGTGGCTTTGCTAAGCAAAAAGCTTTTCGCGAGTCATACCAAGCAAAGTGGAATGATTAAGCAAAATTACAGTACTGTCATAATTACCTGTAGATAGGAGACACAAATGAAAGGCTTGTTAGTTAACTATGAATATTGTACGGGGTGTCATAGTTGCGAGGTGGCATGCAAGAAGTATCTTGGGTTGAAAGAGAACGAATACGGTATCAAGGTCAGTGAGATAGGACCCTTTGAGTTTTCTAACAGTTCCGAAAATCCCAAGGAAAAATGGGAGTGGCATTTTATCCCTTCACTGACAAAAGCGTGCAATATGTGTGAAGACCGCGTTGCAAAAAACAAAATGCCCATGTGCGTACAGCACTGTCAGGCATGGTGCATGTATTTTGACGAAGTAGAGGAATTAGCAAAGAAGATTGATGGTGATACGCGCTGGGCACTTTTAGCGAAGAAGGATTGATATAGCATTGTATTAACGTGGCGGCTGCAGCCTTCAAAGTTACTCGATCAAATTGCCAAGAAGCCTGCAGCCAACGTTGAGGTCAACCGATTACGTTGGTCTATGGAAAGGATACTTCGATGAACAATAATACTAAACTGTTTGTGACAGCATTGATTCTTTGTATTTCCTTGAGTTTTCTTTGCGGGTGCACCAGCGTGTATGGTAGTAACGAAGATATCAAAAACACAAAGTTTTGGGGCGAAAGTGTGACCATAACCAACGAATTCGATCTACTCAACATATATCATAGGGGTCCTTACGAAATTGAGATCACTCCGATCGGGCTTACACAAGTGGGCGAAGGTTCGAGGCTTGTAGACTGTATAGAAATACGTTATTTAGTGATTGCAACTCCCGATGGAGAAGGTGCAGAGTATGCTGTCAGCGTGACTGCTATAAATTGCCTTCAAGAAAACTTTGGTGAGGTTAAAACCAGCGTTTGGTTTATTGACAAATCTGGGACACGTTATCCCGACATCCGTGAAGGAAAGCTTATAGTTGGGACTCCTTATGTGTTTTACATACCCATAGATTACGGAGCCGAGTCTTCTGGTCTTTACTGGCTTACCGTCAGTGACAGAAGCGGTTATTATGCTCGCTCCGGTGAGACCTATTGGTATCGGATCGAGTATTGAAGAAAATAAAACAGAAAAACTATCAGATTGATTCGGAGGTATGAATATGTGTTTTAGACCGGCGGTAGCAGAGTCTCTTTCTAAAGTTTGTCCGGAATGCGGTTTTGAGAACACCGTAATAGCTACTCAGTGCATCCAATGTAATGCAGAGTTGCCAGATTCCGTTCCAGGCATGGCAGGCGCTCCGGGGATGCCTGGTGCTCCGAGCATACCAGGCGCTCCTAAGCCTCCTAGCATGCCGGGAGCACCCAAGCCTCCAAGCGCACCGAGATCGCCCGGTGGTCCAACTTCTTAGAGTCCCACATAAAAGCAGAGTAATGCGTGATAATCTGCACATCTGCTTGCTTGATAATTCACTTTACTTGCAAAGAGGAATGAAACATGGACAATAAACCAAACTCTTTTTTAGGTGGGATTAAACGCAAAGCTCAATTTGGGCATTTGATATGGGCGGCAATGTGCTGTAACTCATTTGCCGCCTTTTTATCGGTATACGGTGGTATTATCGCCTTGCCGCTATCAAATGATTTGGGTGTTACTCGTGGTGAAGTCATGTCTTACGGTCTCTTTTTTGCCGTAGCATTTGTAATATTTTCACCGATTTGGGGGTATTTACACTCAAACAAAAAAGTACCAATAAAGTTGGTTATGGGACTTGCTATCTGTGTGCAGCTTATCTGCATCGCTTTGTTTGCTACATCCTCATCTTTAGCTCAAACGTATGTAGCCGGTTTCTTCTTGGGAATGACATCGAATGGCATTTTCTACATCCCCAATAACGTGTTTGCGTCATCTTGGTTTTCAGATCGTGTGCGCGGCAGATATTTGGGCTCCGCATTTTGTTTTGCGGGACTTGCTGCCATTGTTTTGCCGGCGTATATGCAGGTGTTTATTAGCTTGTATAATTGGCGAATGGCTCTTTGGGCATTTTTTATTATGAGTGCGGTTCTGATGATACCGTGGCTTTTTATATACACTCGCACTCCCGAAGAAAAGGGTGTGAAGCCTCTAGGTTATAGAGAAAATGACGATGTGGCAGAAAAAGTAGCTGGTGAGCGGCTACTTGAAGGCATGCGATTTAGACGGATCGTTCGTCACCCCGTCTTTTATCTGCTTTTCTTTTCGACGATGTTGCTTTCGTGTAACGCAGGATTCGAAAACAGCTTTCCTGCAATCGCTGATGAGGGGTTATCCAACACCGTCTTTGCTTCAGATTCGGCAATGATTGCAATCACAATGCTTTCAATTGATGGATTGTTTGATCTTATCGGAGGTTTACTGGTGGGTACAGCCGTAGATAAGCTGGGGTTGCGTTTTTCTGTTCTGCTCTGGCTTGGTCTATTGTTGCTGATGTTTGTCGGTTTGATCTGGTTTAGAGATACTCCGATGGGTCTTTATGTTGCAGGTGCTTGTTTTGGTTTACATACTTGCATCCGCAGAACGTTAATCCCATTTGTAACCAGAAGCGTCTTTGGGCCAAAGGATTATGCGAAAACACTGGGTGTAGTTGGATCTGCAACCGGCTTTGTCAATGGCGTATCTACGGCATTGATTGCCTATACTTTCGACTATACAGGTGGTTGTGAGCTCGCCTGTCTGATCGGTTTTGGTGTAGCTTTGCTGACAACAGTCTTTCTGGGCTCGTGCCTATTTTTCCTCAACATGTATAAAAAACAAGGTAAGGAAACTAGGTTATAGGGCTTTTCTCAAGCTTGGGAAGGAGACGCAAGTATAGACGTGCGGTAGGAAGCACACATGGGCTTCCTAGCATCTTGATGACATCGCTTCTTATGGGGTAAGTATGCAAGATAGTTGTCTTCGATCTAAGCACCTAAGGCATATCATTGGTATCGAACTGGCCTTGCAGATGGGAGTTCATTTAAGTAACCCCATCATGTCCAATTATGCGGTGGCTTTAGGAACGACTGTAGTGGTAGCGGGATTTCTTGCAGGCTTGAATGGTTCAGCAGCTGTATTGGTCAGACCAGTGAGCGGGTTGCTATCCGACAGGCTCAACAAGAAGCTTCTCATGATCGTTTCAGCTTCAGTTATGGCGCTATCGGTTTTTGGTTGCGGTTTTTTTGACAATATATTTCTTATCGCAGTATTTCGCATTTTGCTAGGTATCGCTTTTGCTTTTAAATCCATCGTATTGCTCTCGGTGGTATCTTTGACCTCGTCAAAAGATTCGATTGGGCACAACGTCGGTTGGTTCAGCATGTCTCATACGTTGGCATGCGCCATAGGACCACTTGTCGGCGCCGCCATAGGATCGGCATTAGGGTTTCAATATACTTTTATATTGGCAGGTATGATTATCTGTATGGGTCTGATACTCTTGATATTTTTCGACTTTCCCGTCGTTGAGGTCAAGTATAAGAAGAAGTTTTTCGGTTCTATTAACGTTAAGTATCTTAGATCATTTAAACCAAGTCGTCTATTTTTTCTGCCGTCGCTAAACCTTGCTTCGGTCACTCTTTTTCTTATGATGGCACAGAGCTCTATCAGTTCCCTGATTCTGCTTACTGGCGATATGCGAGGAATAGTAGGCTCCGCAGTTTACTTTTCAACTTATGCAGTGGCTGGTCTAGTGTTTCGTCCATTCATTGGAAAGTTGAGCGATACCTGTGGTCTGACGACCGTTTTTCTTCCTTTGTCGTTTTGTGCGATTTTCGGTACGCTAATCCTTGCTTTTACAGCTCACTTTATTGGCGTTGCACTCGCCGGTCTGTTTGTTGGTATCGGACAGTCATCTCTATATACATCGCTTCAAGCTGAGGCAATAAGGGGTGTTTCAAAAAGAATGGTTGGTAGATCGATCAGCACGTTTTATATCGGTGCAGATCTTGGAATAGCTCTTGGTTCTTTTGCTGGAGGTGCTGTTTTGCAGTGGTTTGGTGTGTTAATGTTTTATATTTTCACCGCTCTATTGTTTTTGGTTGCCACAGTTTTGTTTTTCAGCACTCATCGAAGGCGAGAAAGCGAAAATAGGGAATGAGGTAATCAGAATTCGATTTATTGGTACAAAAGCAAACTACATATTGTGAGAAATAATCACTGGACTTTCTTTCTTTCGACCATATCAATGAGTTCTTGCTGTGAGTGGACTCTCAATTTTCTGTAAATTGAATAAATATGAGATTTTGCTGTATTGTGAGATATATAGAGCTCTTTTCGAATATGCTCGGCATTGCGACCTTGCGCAAGATACTTGAGAATTTCTGTTTGTCGCTCTGAAAGATTATATCCATCTGCAACTGCCTGGATCTTTCGCACCCAAACACCTTTTTGCATGCTGATTTCGGAAATCGAGGCAGCTGTATCTTCGTCGAAGATGATGGTTTCATAAGCATCCAAAGCCTTTTTGCTTGAATAAATGGTGCTGCAGGCGAACACAAAGACAAGCAAGAACGCTGTAAGCACCTTTATCTCAAAATTACCGTCTACATAGACCAGGTAGCCAACTATCAGACCCCCAAATGAGCCGATTAAACCGCCTATGTGATCCAAACCACAGGTAAAATACAGCTCGATCTTTCCGGCTTCAAAGCTTGATGTGTCCAATCCTTCATCGATGTTCATAACACGCAAAAGCCTGCCCTCGCAGATCCATATGACGCACAAAATCAATAAGCCCATACTGCTTAAGAACGGAGCCAGAATCAGCATGGGGGCTACAATGAGGAATGAAGTAAATAGCCATTGCGGCCCTTTGTAGTTCGCTAACCTGCTCTTTCCAAAGATCAAAAGAATTAAACACGTCAGAAAAAGAGAGCCTGCGAGAGCCAGCGAGAACTGATTAAGATTTAATCCGAGTGATAGTAGACAGCCTGTTCCAAGACCTAAGACAAATGTTTTAATTGCTAAAATCATTGGGTTATGCGAGAAGTAGTTTTGACGCGCTTTCGATTCAGCTTTCGTAGCATAAGGGATGGTGTTTGGTTTAAGGTGGTTTGCTATTAAGAGAAAAACAATAGAAAAAGGCTCTTCGGTAGTTTGTGTGGGTGAAAAACTAGTATTAGCCATGATCAGGATATGAAAACTGAAGTTTTGAGCGCTGCGTGCGACAAGGTAAGATAAGTTTTTACGACGAACTTCTACCTGAAAGGTCAGCACGCTATGAACAGGATACTACGATTTGCACTTGCTTTGATT
>QMCD01001503.1_pt1 | contig 23194 bp, 19 predicted proteins | sample 1821841 | NCBI WGS metagenome assembly QMCD01 (sample SAMN01991225, study PRJNA193472) | Termite gut metagenome, whole genome shotgun sequencing project. | isolation source: worker | host: Macrotermes natalensis
AGTACAAGTGAAAATATAGCGGGAGCAGATTTCCGCTTTCATTAAGTATTTGCGCTCAAATCTCAAATTAATATTGGTATCAACAAAATTCTGCTCCCTACTATATATTCAGAGGTATGAAGGAGATTGGTTACATATCAATGCCAGTAGATACAATTGAATCCCAAGCTATTGGGGTGCCAACTACAACATCCAAGCCACCATATTCAATAGGTTCCGCTGGAGGATCAGCTACACCGCCTGTTTTCAAAGTAAGATTTACTTCACGAATCACATTCGATTCGAAAGTATCCAATATTATACCCGACCAATATATAGGCGCTGCTGCAGTCATAACCTCTCCATCCGCTAATTGATGCCCTACCTTACCCTGTCCGGAAACAACAATGAAATACTGGCTTCCAATAGCTGCCTTTCCTGGTTTAGCTGCATCTTCAGCATTAGGGAATACGATGATATCTCTCCACATAGAGAAATTATCGGTCAAAATAACTCCTCCTGTACCATAGCCAGAGGCTGGTTCTGCAGTTTTGAATACATTAGTACCTGAAATAGACAAGATATCAGTTTCTACAGAAGCTTGGATAGTTCTCGCATCATGTATATTCACCTTTGCCGGCAAACGATAAATCATGATGGAAGCATCTTTAGTCCAATCAATTCCATTAGTACCTGCAGTAGTATTATCTACACCGGCTGCTGATTCTGATACGTTCAGACGTACACGCATCATAGACACTTCACGCTTCAATGAAATAGTACCGGCATCAGTAGATACACCTTCTGTTATGGTCACCACTTTGGTGCTGGTGGCCCCGGTTCCTTTGACAGCTGTACCCATAAAGATTTCGGCAGGCTCTTTATAGGCTTTGTTAGATGTTGAAAAGCCTGGAACAGCACTCGTTAAGAAATCAGGAAACGTACCCGCTTGGTGTTTCATGAAAAGGTCGGTTGTTATGTTTTTTGCACGAACATTTCCATCACTCCATACTGCTACCGGTGCAGTAGGTGCATCATCAATATAAGTGTTAACAAACCCACCAACCGTTGGAGTACCGGTTGTTCTATTTGCATTAGCAACAGCAACCAATGTATAAGTACCTACCGGAACATCCGCATACGTGTATTGATATCCGCCGGTAACCGAATTACCCGCGTCACCCGATTTATTCGGCTTTACTATCTTGGAGTATTTTACTACTCCGGCAGCATCATAAAGAAAAAGCTGCACCTGATCAATATTAGACCAAGATGTTGTAGGTATAGCAGTAGAGGCTGTTGCTCTCGTATCTGTTTCCGAAAAGTTAAACTTAACGACCAGATTCGATTTCGCTTCTTCATTAATCGGAGCATCGTTATTCTCCGTACACGCACTAAATGTCATCGCTGCAAACAATGACCACAATAAAATCACTTTCTTTTTCATAACTTTTAAAACTTAATTAATAATATTGGTTTCTAATCAAAATAAACGCTTTAACTTCTTCATCAGAAGCATTTGCATTTTCCGTTACTTATTAGGTAACGGGGGTATACATAATAGCATACACTATGGGGCGTATTTGAATCAGAATCCAATATAAAATTAAATTTTACGTATTGTTTTTACAATAGAAATCCCTTTCCACCTTTAGACGTAAATAAAGGTGGACTACATTATTATTATGTATAAATGAAAAAAAAACGTCTTAAAAACACTGGTTTTTCGTCTTATTTCTATTAAAAATGCCGTTTGATATAATATTTTTTGCGTTTTTATTTGTATTTCAAAAAAAATGCTATAATTTTGCCGAAACAAATGTTGTTTCCGTTACCTAATAAGTAACGGGGTTTTATTTTGCTGAAAATCAAGTAGTTAGCTATATTTCCCGTATTCTATTCTATCCTTTTTTCGACATTATAAATGCGACAATAGCTTGGTTCATCCGGTTGATTTCCGCCTCTTTAAAGGGCTGGAAATAAGTCTCCGTCACTTTCACGGAAGAATGCCCCATCGCATCACATATCAGATTGGGATTATAATTTTGCCGCAACGCCGTAGTTGCCCAGGTGTGACGGGCGGTGTAAGTGCTCAGCCGTTCCCTTATATTCAAGGAACGTGCCAACCGCACCAAATGGTAGTTCTCAAGACGTAGCATACGAGCATATTGCCGGTATTCATCTTCCTTCGGATTTTTTATAATAGGGAAAAGATAAGGTGAATCGGGGATTTTATTCCTGTATTTTTCGATAATCACCATTGCTTCAGGACATGCCACAACAGTTATCTTACGCCCGGTCTTATGTCTATGGTAAATAATGACATCCCCTTCCATATCGCGCTTGCGCAAAAAAGCCAGGTCAACAAAAGACATCCCGCGAAGCAAAAACAGCAGAACGAAGAGATCGCGGCTAAAAGAAAGCCTCCGAGGCAGTTTCTTTTCGCTTTTCATCAGCCGGGATATCACTTCCGGCGAAACAGCCCTCTTCACCGGACTGTCGACCCCCGTATGTACATTACTGAAAAGACGTGGAGTATATGTGGTAATCCCCGATTCCAACGCCTGATTGTAGATAGACCTCAACATACGCATATAAGTGGAAACCGTATTCCACTTCACCTGTTCAGCCAATAAATTCTGTTCAAACCTGTTCAGCCACTCCGGATTCAGCTGTTTAAAACTCATTTCTTTTCCGTTCATGAATTTTCGTATCCTATTCAATGTACTTCTATACACATGAGCAGTTCCGTCACGCTGTTCTTTTTCTAATTCAGCAATTAGCCCTTCGATAAACTGGGTCAAAAATACTTCTTTCATTTTAGTTTTGAATTTAGTTACATATCAATTAATAGATTCACTGTGATACCAATTACATATATGTCAACAGAATACAATTGCATAATCTATAACAAACAACCTGCAACATTATCCTTATGAATTCAGATAATTTTGCTTTTATTAAGAAGTTCTATTTATTATTAATTAATAGATTGACTAACGCCTCTTTTCCTTAAATACAAATCCTGATTATCAGTCCGCCGCTGACACTTGTCGAGAACTCTTTGTAGTTTTGCATGTTCCCCAAACGGACTTTTGACCCTATGTCGAGTAGTAGCAGTATAGATATCCGCTGTTATTATATCTTTCACGTTTGTGTCTTGTGCTATATTGTCGTAATCTTCAGCACATTCTTTTGTGACCCATCTTTCAACAGTCATCGTTCCTTTTTCCTCTTAAACATAGTAAATCTGTCGTATGCAAATAAAAAAGGCGAATATTCTGTTGATACCAAATATTAAATTGAGCACAAATATAGCCCAATTGAAATACAAACAAAGCATAATTAAGATAAAATACTACCCTAAAAATGCTTTTTTAAAGAAAACAATAAAAAAAGACCTGAATGTCCCCGGCTTACGCACCGCAGCCAGTAGTTATCTTATAGTATAAGTAGCTGTTCATAATTAGTTTATACTATCATTCATAGTATAAACTAATTATGAACAGCCACTTACTACCAACTACTTACTACTTACTACTTACTACTTACTACTTACTACTTACTACTAACTACTTCCCCAACCCCTTCACCGTCTTCATCAACTGCTCGCCCAGCCCGATGGTATAGCCTTGCGAGACAAACACTACGCGGTTGAAAGTATCGGCAATGATAAATATGGGCAGGCTATTGCTGTTGCTCAGCTTCATGGCTTCGGCTATCTGCCGGGAGATGCCATCCGTATCTATACCATATACAATAGTAGAAGGCAAACCGGGGAAGGATTCTTTGGCGAATTTTCCGGCTTGAGCCTCATCAGGGAAGAGCAACACGAGCTTTCGGCCCCATTTCTCCAAGTCAGTTTTGTAAGCGGCAATGTCACGCAAGGCATGGTTGGTGGGTTCCTGGTTGACGCCCAGGATGCCGACTACGAAATAGCCGCGTCCACATGCCTGCAAGATGCTTTGCTTGGATGATGATGGTGTTGCCGTATCTGCTACCGGAGTGAAGAGGGATTCGGAATTGAAATTTCCGATGACTTGCACGTCGTCTTTGCTCTCGCGCATTACCAGGTTGATGTTCGTTGTCCGCTGTGGGGCTATGCTAAACAAGGTGGCATTGGAGAGGACTGCGCCGCTCGCCAGACGCGTGCCGGTTACGAGGACATAGTTGCCGGTATCCAGCGCTGTGCCCTGCTTCAGGAGGTTGCTCCAGGTGGCGCCGTCCGTATCGGCATCGCCTTCTTCGTAGGTAAGCAACTGCAAACGGCCTTGGGGAGTGACTTTGGAGATGGTGAAGTGGGAATAGTATTTCGGATCGCCCAGTGACTTAACAGGTTTATATCCGGCTACAAGCGTGCCTTTGGGAGCGGAAGTACGCGCTGCCGTGCCGGAGTTCGCGCTTGAAGCTTGTTCTGCCGTGCCGGAGTTTGCGCCCAAAGTCTGTTCTGTTGTCTCGAAGTTCACGTCTATAACGCCTCCTTCTTCTATCAACTGCACTTTGCCGGTCACTTCATGGATACGTGCAGGCATACCCATGCTGCGCGCCAAGGCAACAAAGAAGATGTCACGGCTATGAGCATCAGCCACGCGCGCTGTCCACACGCCGGCAGGAGAGATGGGAGGAGCGCCCAGGTTGCAATCCTTCTCCACGCGGATGTTTTCGGCTACCCATGCAATGAGTTTGGAGGGGTCTTCGAGATAGGTTTTCTCTGTTTCGGGAGAAATCACTTTGCCGAAGAAGGCTTTGTATGGGGTAAGCGCTTCGTTGCTTATGCGCGGGTTGCGGACATACTTACGGTAGTTGGCGGCAGTTGTACGCACTTTGGACAGCATGTGGTCTATCAACACGTCTAGAGTGACGTCGCGAAGGTCTTTCGCCGAAATCTGCTGCAAGAGGTCGATGCCGCCTTTTCTGGAATCTTCGGAACGAAGGCGGGTCATAAATTCGGCGATGACTTTGTGATTGCCGCGCGAAGCAGTCAGAATCTTTACCACTGCATCTTCATCCAGCTTGTATTGCTTTGCTAAGCGACGTGCCGAATCCTCGGATATGAATGTAGATATGTAGGCATTGCGAATGGAGTCTTCCTGCGCCAGACGGCGGTCGTTTTCGGCACGCTGTTCGGCGGTAACTTCGGGCAGGTTTGCACTTTCGGCAGGCGGGATGATATCAAAATCGACGATGCAGTTGTCGCCGGGGGATTTATCCAGCGCTACGGTCAGTTCGCGGTCTTTGCCGAAGGAGAGTTTGGAGAAGCCGAACTTTCCGTCTTTCGATGCCCAAACGAGCAGGTCGCCCTGTCCGGCGGTCAGGGTACAGGTGCCGTCGGCGGCGGTTTGCTTGGTGGCTACGGTATAGAACTCGGCATAGTTGTAGAGCTTGAACTCGACCTGCGCACCGGAGACGGGGGTTCCTTGACTGTCCGTCACTGTGACTTTGGCTTGTGCGGCAGGCGCGTAGTTCTCTATTACGTTGATTTCGGTATAGTTGGGGTTGGCGGACATTACTTCTTCCGCTCCTTCGTAACGGCCGAATACTTTGGTATGCATCAACATGCCGCGACTGGCAGGGGCGTTGAACCAACCGAGGTTCAGGACGGGTTCCGGTTCGCAAGCACCCAGGAAGTACCACTTGCCATCCGCCCAGGCTTCTACCCAGGCATGGTTATCGTCGGTATGCGCCCAGCGCGGCGTATAGACCTGCCGTGCCGGGATGCCTACCGAGCGGAGGGCGGCTACGAGGAGCGTAGACTCTTCTCCACAACGCCCGTAGGCAGTACGCACGGTTGCCAGCGGCGAACTGGTACGGGAGTCGGAAGGCATATAGACGGCTTTTTCGTGGCACCAATGGTTCACTTCGAGTATGGCGTCGCGCAGGGAGAGGGACTTTACGCGGTCTTTCAATTCACGGTAGAACACTACACGGGCGCTGTCCAGTTGTTCGTTGTTGACCCGTGCCGGAAGCACAAAGTGACGGAACAGTTCTTCGGGTATTGTCTTTCCCCACGGCATCTCCTGCGCTGCACGTTGGGAGGCGCGGACGTTCGTCAGATGGAAGTCGACGGGATAGTCCATGATATCTGCCAGCGGCATGTAGGCGTAGAGGAATTCCATGGCTTCGTGCTCGTAGGTGGTCAGGTCGTTGCCGCCGCGGTGGTTACGGATAAGCAACTGTATTTGCGACAGCATCTCCCTCTTTTGCAGCAAGTCCTGTCCCACGCGGGAATGGTAGGATGCATCGGTTATGAAATGGGATTCTCCGCAGGAAGCAAGCAGGCACAGCAGCCAGCATATTCCGAAAAGATGTGTAACTCGGCTCATAATATTAAGATATTAAATGTGTGAGGCACAAAGTTAAAGAATTATCTGAAATAAGGCAACTGCATCAAAATGTTTATTTGTGATGGTGGTTTAAGCACAGAGTTTCTTCTTTATTGAACACAGAGACACAGAGGGACAGAGTTTATTTTTCTTTTAAGAAGAGAACATAAATGAGAGCACAGAGAGAGGGCGACTGCGTCGCAGAGAAAAAACTCTCTGTGCCTCTGCGTCTCTGTGTTCAATAAGAAAAAACTCTCTGTGTCTCTGTGTTCAATAAGAAAAAAACTCTCTGTCCCTCTGTGCCTCTGCGTTAGAAATTACTGCAAATTCACCACTAAAGTAGTATCTTCGGAGAAGGTGATACTGCATTTCTCGTAAGACGGAGGACCCATGACGACTTTGGCATCATTACTGAAACCGTATTTCTCGGTAGGAATGCCGAAGGTGGCTGTGTCCAGTTTACCGTTCCCGTTTTCGTCCTGATACAAGGAGAAGGCGTAGGTGCCGGCAGGAAGGCCCTTGCAGGGAAGGCTCAGTACGTTGTCTTTTACTTCGACCGCAAAGGCGGCAAGGGGTTTCTTCATGAAGGTCTCCGGGGAATTGTAAATGGCGACGTAAAGTTTGCCGGTTACATTTTCAATACCACGCACTTCGAGAGTAAGATTCTGTGCAGACAGGCTTTGAGCTACGAATGTCAAAGCGAAAACGAAACTGATAATAATTGCTTTCATGTTCTTTGTTTTTTTAAATGATTAATTTATTGAGTTTGGAAATTAAATGCTTAAAAATCATTTTTTAGACGCGGATAACGCAGATGACGCGGATCTCTTTTTTATCTTCCTGATGGGATAACATAGCGCAGCGTTTAAAAATCCGCGTCATCCGCGTTATCCGATTCTAAAAAATTCTTGTATGCAAAAGCTGATTGGAGCTTATTAGAAATTGGATACGTCGTAAGCCGCCTTCTTCCCTATCGTGATATATACGCCCACGTAGAAGAAATGGTCTTCCGAAGCCAATATCGCTTTGTTATCCACCTTGCCGAACTCATTCTGCCGGCAAAGGATATTCGTGGCAGAGGCGTGGATGATAACTTTCTTGCTCAGAAGGTAAGTCAGTCCCAGGTCGAGACTGTTATACGGTTTCACTTCATCGTTCATCAGTCCCGGCAAAGCGGGGTTATGGTAAGGCCGCCCGCTGCTGAAACGGTTCGTCAGACCGACAATCGTTCCTATGCGGGGGATGGAATACTTCAGAACCACGGACGCATTATGACGGGTGGCGTATTGCGGAGTAGTCAGTTCCGTCAGTTCCCGGAACTTTCTTTTGGAGACGTTGTACGTATAAGAAAGCTGGTACTCCAGGTTCTTCACCAACACGCGGTCATTGAAAAACAAATCAAAGCCCTTGCTGTGGCCATATCCACCGGAAGTAACCACTTCTGCCAGATTTATAGTGCCTTTCTCTATTAATGCCAGATGGTTATAGTCCTTGTAGTAAATCTCCGCCTTATAAAGACGCCCCCCATTTTCGAACCGCGCGCCCAGGTTGTACTGTGTGCACACCTCTGACTTGAGGCTCTCGTTCTGAACCAACAATCTGTTTACCGGCAACTGCGTATATCTTCCTGCCGTAGCCGAAAACACCACACTGCCCAAATAGTAGTTGACGGACAGGCGGGGAGATAGATTCGCTTGCCGGTTTCCGGAAGTATATTCCGTGCGGAGGGAAAGTTCCGCTTTCAGTTGCTCTACCGGATAGTAGGTTGCGGAGAGGAAGGCGGCGGTGATGGTAGGAGTCATCTTATTATGGTTATCTGTTTGCGGAGTTTCCGATGCTTCCGCTATTCCTGCCGGCTGATACTTATAACGGTTTTCGTATTGGCGGATGAAACTCTCCGTTCCCACATCTAAGCGGAAGGTAGGAGAAAGGCGCTTGAAGACTTTCGCCTTTATATGAAGTTCCTGCTGACGCTCCATCCAGCCATCGCCGGAGAGTGACACATTGTTTATCTTCTGTTCAAAGAAGCCATAAGCCGCTCCGGCAAACCAGTTCCAGCCTTTGGAGGTTGTCTTGCGAAAAGTAGTGTTGAGGTAGAAATTATTCTCGCCTAAGTCGAACAGTCTCCGCTCCTGCCCTTCGTAGTTGGAGAAGCCTGTTTGCATCTGTTCTTCATGATTAGAGAGATTCGTTCTTTCCTGTCCCTCATAGTTGGAGAAGTCCGTCCGGTCGTATCCGAAGTAGATTTTAAACAGCGTAGCATCATCCGGATGATAGCGGAACTGCGCCGAAGCTGTCATCATGCGGTAAGGGTCTGCGAAGTCTGTTCGCCCCGGATAAATGCGGTCGTACACACACAAGTCCTGATAATCGAGATTCACAGAAAGAGAACCTTTGTCGAAAGCGCGCGTACCTCCGCTACCGAAACCTACCGTCGAAGCGTTGATGCCTAACTTATTCACCGGACTTTTATCTTTCGTCTCCAACGGCAGCACGGCAGACAACGCTTCGCCATATTCCAACGGAGCGCCGCCGGATTCGAGATTGACGCCGCTGAACATAAAGGTGGAATAGCGTCCGCGTGCGGGTGAGTTTATCGCTGTGGCGGTATAGGGGTTCAGTACGTGCATTCCGTCAATGTAGGTTTGCGACTCGTCACTGCTTCCGCCGCGCACCAGTAGTCTGCCGCTTTCGCCTTGTAGCTGCGTGCCCGGTAATGTTTGCAATGCTTGGTACAAATCTCCGTTTGCGCCGCCTACTGTTACCAATTCTATAGGGTGCATATCGCTCCAGCGGCTGTTGGCTACCGGGGTTCTTTTGCCTTTGACGACTACCTCCTTCAGGTCTACGCTATCATTGTATAGGTCTACGCTATCATTGAATATTCGCAGGAAGATGGTATCGGTTGGTGCCGGTTGAGGTTCTGTACTTGTCACTGCGGTTTGAGGTTCTATACCTGTCACTGCGGTTTGAGCTTTCGTACTCGCCACTGTTGTTTGGGCTTCCAAATGCTGCGTCGTCAGTAGCGCACCCATACTTAAAAGTAAAATCAATCTTTTCATTTCATCTATGTTGTTTACGATTTCCGTCTGCAAACATAGACTAAGACTGCGGTACAAAAAAATATCCGGGACGAACAGCACGGATATGTGACAAACAGCATTCCATCTGTGACGAATGACCGCTTCTATCCCTTTTTCTGTGACGAATGACTACCCTTCCGGGCTGCTTTCTATCAGCATTTTCACCTCTTCTGAACGCCTTCTATTAGCACTTTCATATCTCCGAACCGCCTTCTATCAGCATTTTCACCTCTTTGGAGTATGCTCTGGAAACAGGAACTTCACTCTTACACCCTTCCAGTCGCAAGCGGTATCCCTGTGAATTTCCATCCACTTTTACCACTGCATTCACATTCACCAGGAACGCCCGGTGACAACGGACAATGAACAGACAAGCAGCCACCGCCTCTTCCGCCTGTTTCATCGTGGCGCGCAGCAACATTTGCTGCATTTTGTTCTCACTCGTTTTGCTCTCACCCCGGTAGATAACCCGCACATAGTTTCCCTCCGCCTCCACATACAACAGCGCATTGGCAGGTATCTCCAGCATCTCTTTCGTCCCACCGGAAAAGACCAGATTCACAGGCTTCTCCGTCAGCGGACAGCATACATTCTCTTTCTCTCCGGCTTCTGCTGCCTCTGTTGCTCTCCCTCTGACTTCTGTATTCTCTCCGGTTTCTGCTTTCTCTCTCGTTCCTGTTTCTACTCCTTCGGTCTCTGCATTCCCTCTCGTTCCTGCCCCTGCTTTTCCTTCTGCCTCTGTATTCTCCCCAGCTTCTGCTTCTCCCGTACCCCTCCGGATACTCATCTTTTTTGAAAGAGCGAAGTTTATCTCCGTAGCTTCTTTCAAGTTTCGAGCCAGTTGCAGATTACGGTTCCACATCAGAAAGACCACAACAGGAAAAGGCGAAAGAATACCTACCCAGAACAAACAAACAAAAAAGCCTCTCCAACTCAGAATATCCCCTCCGAAACACCAAACCGTATAGAACCAGTTACCTATCGCAATCAGCAGACAAGCTCCTAACGTTTCCAACAACTCCTTCCCCAGTGTCCAGTGCTGCTCATCATGGCACCACGGAAACACAGCCGGAAGCAAATACACCGAAACGCTCAACGCCAACGAAGAGATTATACCATATCCCAACACTATCCAAATCTTATTATTCTCTATCATGGAAATACCAAAAGGCTGCAACAGATAAAGGATAATGAACACGATAAAGGAGGGTATCACCACCGCCTTCCATCGTTTCACCAGTACCGGATACGGGCTATGCAAAAGCGCCAACAACTTATTTATCATCGTAGTTTCCTGTTTATAACTTCTATTCTTTTATATATGCGACAAAGATATGTAATATGTTTGTAATATACAGATGGCAAAAACATGTTTTCCAAGAGGATTTCTAAAGAGAAAGCACACATTTTTATGTTATACAACATGTTTCTCGTGAACAATGCGTACCTTTGCAGCGTTAATAAGAGAAAGAAAAAGAAGTAAAAACCCGCTTTCCGAAACGCGGAAAGCACAAAACAAGATGATTATGAAAAAGAATGCAAACGAAATTTTTATGTTGCAGTACCGTATCAAACGCTATCAGGCAATGGGAAACGGCGCAATGTGCCAAGCTTTAAATGGCAAACTTCAGAAATTGCTTGCAAAGCAAGCTAACACCACCATGTAAACAATACCTTTGAATAAAATGAATGAGGGCGGAGAACTGAAAAGGTTCTTCGCCCTTTTTCTTTTCAACTTAGAGCCTGTTTAAATTTTGCTCAAAAATAACTCTCAAAACAATGCTGAGCAAAATTTAAACAGGCTCATAGTGTTTTAAGAGTTATTTTTGAGGAAAATTAAAACAGGCTCTTAATCCGCAATAATATCTTTTCCAAAAGGAGTCAACGCCAATGCCGCCAGCTTAAAGTGCTGCAAGCCAAAGGGAATACCTATAATAGTAATGCACAACACTGCCCCGAACACCAAATGTGAAAGGCAAATCCAAATACCACCCAGGAATATCCACAGTACATTCATCAATACGTAGAGGCATCCGCCCGACCTCTCTCCACTACGAACTGTCTTTCCAAAAGGCCACAACGCAAGTGCGGCAAGTTTCAATGTCTGCATACCAAACGGAATACCAACGATGGTAATCATCATCAGCAAACTGGCAACAAGATATTCAATAGCCGTGAGAATGCCTCCGAATATCAGCCACAAAAAGTTCATAAAACAACCCATAGTTTCACATTTTCATATTTCTAAAACGCAAATATAGATTATTTATTTGATACTTCAACGGCATTTCTATAATTCTCGTTGCTCAAAATCCCTATTTATGTGCATTTTTTCCATTCTTTCCTTGTCAGTACAAACAGTTTGACTAATTTTGCACGCTGATAATTCATTGACCGGATAATTTCAGTGGTTAGACCTTATATATCTGCCTACTATTATCTCCGGTACTGACACATTTAGAAATACTAATACTAATAATTAATAACATGAGTTTGAAAATCGTAGTATTGGCTAAACAAGTTCCCGACACACGCAACGTTGGGAAAGATGCCATGAAAGCCGACGGAACCATCAACCGTGCGGCACTCCCCGCCATCTTTAATCCCGAAGACCTGAATGCCCTCGAGCAAGCGCTTCGCCTGAAAGATGCACATCCAGGCTCTACCGTAACGATCCTTACCATGGGACCGGGACGTGCAGCCGAAATTATTCGTGAAGGTTTATTCCGTGGCGCCGACAATGGCTATCTGCTGACAGACCGCGCTTTTGCCGGAGCAGATACCCTCGCCACTTCGTACGCCCTTGCCACTGCCATCAGGAAGATCGGCGAGTACGACATCATTATCGGCGGACGCCAGGCCATCGACGGCGATACGGCGCAAGTAGGTCCTCAGGTTGCCGAAAAGCTCGGTCTGACGCAGATTACTTATGCCGAAGAAATCCTGAATGTTGAGAAAACAACCGGTCGTGTAGTTGTGAAACGTCATATCGACGGCGGTGTGGAAACCGTAGAAGGTCCGCTGCCCATCGTTATCACCGTAAACGGAAGCGCAGCCCCCTGCCGTCCGCGCAACGCCAAGCTGGTACAGAAGTACAAACGCGCCCTCGGTGCACAGGAGAAAGCCGCCATCACGAAAGAAGGCGCCGTCCTGCCGTATTCCGACCTCTACGAGAAATGCTCTTACCTGAACATCACCGAATGGAGCGTGGCCGACGTCAATGGTGACTTGGCGCAATGCGGTCTCAGCGGCTCGCCCACCAAAGTGAAAGCCATCCAGAACATTTCTTTCCAAGCCAAGGAAAGCCGCACGCTTACCGGAAGCGACCGGGATGTAGAAGACCTTATTGTTGAACTACTTGCTAACCACACTATAGGATAAAGTAGCAAGTAGCGAGTAGTAAGTAGCAAGTAGAATAGACTTGCTGCTGAAAGAGGAAGAAATTATTAAATATGAATAATATAAGGTATCTCCTACTGACTACTAACTACTGACTACTGACTACTAAAAAATAAAATTATGAATAACGTATTTGTATATTGTGAGATTGAAGGCGCTGTAGTTGCCGAAGTAAGTCTCGAACTTCTTACCAAAGGACGCAAGTTAGCCAATCAACTGGGTTGCCAACTGGAAGCCGTTGTTGCCGGCGACAATCTTGCAGGAATCGAAAAACAAGTATTACCCTTCGGCGTCGACCGTCTTCACATCTTCGACGCTCCGGGGCTGTTCCCTTATACTTCACTGCCCCACTCATCCGTACTCATCAACCTGTTCAAAGAAGAGCAACCGCAAATCTGCCTGATGGGAGCTACAGTTATCGGTCGCGACCTCGGCCCGCGCGTATCTTCCGCACTGACCAGCGGACTGACTGCCGACTGTACTTCACTGGAAATCGGCGAGCACGAAGACAAGAAAGAGGGCAAGGTGTACGAAGATTTGTTGTACCAGATTCGTCCCGCCTTCGGTGGTAACATTGTGGCAACTATCGTCAACCCCGAACATCGTCCGCAAATGGCAACCGTTCGCGAGGGTGTGATGAAGAAAGAAATCCTTGATGCCAACTATCAGGGCGAAGTTATCAACCACGACGTTGCCAAGTATGTACCCACCACGGATTATGTAGTGAAGGTTATCGACCGTCACGTAGAAAAAGCAAAGCATAATCTGAAAGGCGCTCCGATTGTTATATCCGGAGGTTACGGAATGGGTAGTCGCGAAAGCTTCGACATGCTGTTTGAATTGGCTAAGGAGTTGCACGCCGAAGTAGGCGGCAGCCGTGCAGCCGTCGACGCAGGTTTCTGCGACCACGACCGCCAGATTGGTCAGACAGGTATAACGGTACGTCCGAAACTCTATATCGCTTGCGGTATCTCCGGACAAATCCAGCACATCGCCGGTATGCAGGAAAGCGGTATCATCATCTCTATCAATAATGATGAGAATGCTCCTATCAATACCATCGCTGATTACGTTATCAACGGCACAGTGGAAGAAGTGATTCCTAAAATGATTAAGTACTACAAACAGAACAGTAAGTAAGCTATGGCAAATTTTTATACCGAAGTTCCTGAACTCAAGTTTCACCTGGAAAACGATATGATGGAACGTATCTGCGAGCTGAAAGAGCGCGGATACGAAGATAAAGACAAGTTTGACTATGCGCCGCAAGACTATGCGGATGCAATGGACTCTTAAGGTGCTTGAAATCACCGGAGAAATCACCGGAGAGATTATCAACCCGAATGCCGAAGGTGTGGACGAAGAAGGTCCTCACTGTGCCAACGGCCGTGTGGAATATGCCAGCGGTACAAAACAAAACCTCGACGCCATGGTGAAAGCCGGGCTGAACGGTATGACAATGCCTCGCCGTTTCGGTGGTTTGAACTTCCCCATCACCCCGTACACGATGTGCGCTGAAATCGTGGCTGCCGCCGATGCAGGTTTCGGTAACATCTGGTCTTTGCAGGACTGTATCGAAACTCTGTACGAATTCGGTAACGAAGACCAGCACAGCCGTTTCATCCCACGTATCTGTGCCGGCGAAACCATGTCGATGGACTTGACCGAACCTGATGCAGGTTCCGACTTGCAAAGCGTAATGCTGAAAGCCACCTTCGACGAAAACGAAAACTGCTGGCGCCTGAATGGTGTGAAGCGCTTCATCACGAATGGTGACGCCGACCTGCACCTCGTACTGGCACGTTCGGAAGAGGGAACAAGAGATGGTCGTGGTCTGTCCATGTTCGTCTATGACAAACGCGAAGGTGGTGTAGATGTACGCCGCATTGAGAACAAACTGGGTATTCACGGTTCTCCTACTTGCGAGCTTGTTTACAAGAATGCAAAGGCCGAACTCTGCGGTGACCGCAAGCTCGGTTTGATTAAATACGTAATGGCATTGATGAACGGCGCCCGTTTGGGTATTGCGGCACAGTCGGTAGGTTTATCACAGGCTGCTTATAATGAGGGGCTTGCTTATGCCAAAGACCGTAAGCAATTCGGCAAAGCCATCATCGAATTCCCGGCAGTGTATGACATGCTGGCTATCATGAAGGCGAAGTTGGATGCAGGACGCGCATTGTTGTATCAAACTTCACGCTACGTAGACATCTACAAAGCATTGGACGACATCTCCCGCGAACGCAAACTGACTCCGGAAGAACGCCAGGAACAGAAGAAATATTCCAAGCTTGCCGATGCCTTCACTCCGCTGGCAAAAGGTATGAACTCCGAGTATGCCAACCAGAATGCTTACGACAGTATTCAGATACACGGCGGTTCAGGCTTCATGTTGGAATATGCTTGCCAACGCATCTATCGCGACGCTCGCATCACGAGCATCTACGAAGGTACTACGCAATTGCAGACTGTAGCCGCCATCCGTTATGTAACGAATGGTTCATATACTGCTACTCTCCGCGATTATGAAGCAATTCCATGCAGTGCGGAAATGCAACCGCTGATGGAGCGCCTGAAAGAAATGACGAACAAGTTTGAGGCTGCCATCAACGTAACAAAAGAAACCGCAAGCCAGGAATACCTGGACTTCGTTGCCCGCCGTCTTTACGAAATGGCTGCCGTGTGTGTAATGTCCCATCTCATCATTCAGGATGCAACAAAGGCTCCTGAACTGTTCAACAAATCAGCCGTTGTATATCTGAACTATGCCGAAGCTGAAGTAGAAAAGCACTCCAACTTTATCAGCAAGTTCAAAGTGGAGGAGCTGGAAAGCTATCGCAAGTAAAAGACTTGATATACACAAGGATTTGATAACTACGCAAGTAATTGACTGATTACAATAGCAAAGAAGGCTGTCTCTTTATTAAGGAGGCAGCCTTCTTAATTTAATAAACGGGGGATTCATCCTCTTCGGCGGTTCCAAGAGATTTATCCTTCACAACAAAAAGTTATCTTTACGGTGAAGATTCATCTTCTACGGCAAAAAAACATCTTTCACTGTGGCTTCAAGGATTTATTCTCTTCGCCTGTTTCGGATTACCGATCCTTTTTATAGTGCTTGGAATAATGCTTCAACACCTTGGAAAGCGCTTTTTCCTGCCCTCTCCTCTCCTGTTCCGAAGAAGAAAAATACCGGGCTTCTTTGCGCAACTTCAGATAACTCTCATAAACGCCCTGCTCCAAAGTAGCATTTTTAACGGCTTCAATCACAGCGCATCCGGGTTCATTCGTATGAGTGCAATCCGCGAAACGGCATGTTCCTTCCAAATCAGAAATATCCAACATGGATGACAATGCATCAGCATTACCGGAAGTGATACCGAACTCCCGGACTCCCGGAGTATCAATCAGCACTCCCGAATGCTCAAGCAAAACCATTTCACGCCTCGTAGAGGTATGCCGTCCCTTGCCCGTAGAGTCACTGATGAAAGAAGTCTCCAACACGTCCTTCCCACACAGAGCATTGATCAGTGAACTTTTACCTACACCGGACGAGCCTATGAGCACAATCGTCTCCCCCTCTCCGATAGATTGACGCAACGCCTCTATCGTCTCCGGTGAATGAATGGAAGTTGTAAACACTGATGCTTTCCTTGCCAGATGCTTTAACGAGTCTACAACTTCCTGTTCATTAAATCTCAGATCGGATTTAGTCAGAATAAGCACAGGCTGAATATCTTCTTCCAGTACTTGAACCATGAAACGCTCTGCTCTCCGAACATTGAAGTTTGCATCCAAACTTTGCACAATAAACGCCTTATCCACATGTGCGGCAATCATTTGCTTGTCCGATACAGTGCCGCTCTTTTTACGGCAGAGAGTCCGGGTGCGCGGCAGGACATCCATTACAATGCCTTTGCTTTCATCCGTAGGTTGAAAAATCACCCAATCGCCGGTACAGGGATATTCGTTCGGCATTCGGCCATAGAGAATATTCCCCGATAGTTCGCAGAGGTATAAACCAGCTTCGGCAACTACTTCATAGCAAGTCTTATGAGTAACCATGACGCGCCCGTGAGGCAAGCTGCTAAAAGGTGTTGACTGTTTTTGCCGGAACAGATTATCGTTCCAGCCATATACTGATAAATTATTCATTTCTTCTTGTTTTGTTTAATCATATTTCTGTCCTATAAAGAACACATAACCAAAAAACTCTTTATATTGCTGAAAAATAAGCATGTCGCTCTTCATAAAAGCTACGAATTGCCGCGCAGCCGTACTATTGTTGTTTTCTTCCAGAAACTCCCGCATGCGAGTTTCCATCTGGGCAAAATAGTTGTCAGTCCAGCAATGCTCCGGAAGTACAAAATGCGCTGTAGGAAGATAACCTGCCTGTTCCATGATTCGCAGTTTGTTCGAGATATTATCTATCTCGAGATAGTTTTGCAGGAAATAACCAATATTGTCCGGACGCTTATTAGTCAGCCAGCAACACTCGGAGACAGCGATAAAGCCTCCGGGCTTTATGAACTTTCTCCATTCGGTCAGTCCCTTTTCAAAGCCGATATTATAGATGGAACCTTCTGCCCAAAAGATATCGAATTCATTCGGACGGAAAGGTAACTCAGTCATTGAACCAACAAATGCAGTGACTTTATCTTCCAGATTATCTCTTCTGATTCTTGCTTTCACACCTTCTACCATTTCGGGCAGCAGATCTACAGCAGTAATAGAACAATCCATACCGGAAGCCAGGACTGACGTTTGGGAACCTGTACCACATCCTATATCCGCTATTTTAGGTTTGGCAGGAAGGTTTTTCATAAAACTCAAGGCTTTCAGCGTTTCTTCTTTTCCGCCCGGTCCTTGACGGTCTATGACTGAAAAATAGTTGGCGATTAGTGTATAATCAAATTGTGCGATTATTGTATCTTCTTTATTCATGATGTTTTGTATAAAAAATGTTTGTAAACTACTGTATATTAACTGTTACTGTTTATGAACAGCTACTTACTCTAAATATTTATTTTCATATTCCTTTGTTTTTAAATAACACACAGATTGAGTCGATACAGGGATATTCTCCCTGTAAAGTTTCTAAATTAAAGGACATGAAAAATTTGCTCGAAACATGAAGTATGTCGAACAAAGCGAATCAGACCAGCCCGAAAAAAGAATTATCAGGCTGTATTAAGCGGGTATTTTCGAAGTTTGTAGTTTCATGCTGCAAAGATATGAAAGTTTGGATATACGAACGAATAATTAATCAAAAAAAATACTCTGAACAAATAACACCCCAACTACCCTTCTTGAATACTAAAATACATAAATGAAAATTAAAAATAAGCATTTAAAGATGTAATCAGAAGACAATCAATGGATTACCAATAAGAGACACATCCCATTAACACTTTCCTTTTTCTAAAATAACGTAAACGACACATAATATCATCTAATTAATCACATCGTTCTTTCCTAAAACAGACAGAAAACGCTTAATTTGTAAGTGTGATAATGGAATCACAGAAGAGTGGAATTTCCCCCAACCTTAAATAGATAGACACATTATGAGAAGTAACCATTGGCTACTCACAGTAGCACTCACCTTCATCGTCGTGCAAGCAAAGGCAGATGCATGGATACGTATTAACCAACTGGGCTACTTACCACAAGCCGTAAAAGTAGCAGTGTTCATGAGCGAAGAGCCTGCCGACGTGCAAAGCTACACATTGGTAGATGCTTTCACCGGGCAAACCGTACGCACTTTCACCTACCCGAAAGCTACAGGAAAGTCAGGCCTTATGCAAAGTACCTACCGACTGGACTTCAGCGACTTCAACCAATCGGGAACATACTACCTGAAAGCCGGCAAAGCCGTTTCTCCCCACTTCCCCATCAACAGCCAAGTGTACAATGGCACCGCCGATTTCCTGCTGAACTACATGCGCCAGCAACGTTGCGGCTACAATCCTTTCCTGAAAGACAGTTGCCATGTGCACGACGGATATATCCTGTATCATCCTACCAAAACCGGACAGCACATCGACGTATGCGGCGGATGGCACGATGCTACCGATTATCTGCAATACACCACCACTTCCGCCAACGCCATCTACCAGATGATGTTTGCCTATCAGGAGAACCCCGAATCGTTCGGAGACTTTTATAATGCCGCCGGTCTTCCAGGCGCCAATGGTATCCCTGATATCGTAGACGAAATCAAATGGGGCCTCGACTGGCTGAACCGCATGAACCCCTCTCCCGGCGAATTGTACAATCAGATAGCTGACGACCGCGACCATGCCGGCATGCGCTTGCCCAACAAGGATAAAGTAGATTACGGTTACGGACCGGGCAACGGACGTCCCGTTTATTTCTGTAGCGGCGAACCCCAAGTACGCGGAAAGTTCATGAATGCCACCACCGGCGTTGCAAGTACAGCCGGCAAATACGCTTCCTGCTTTGCCCTCGGCGCACGCCTCCTGAAAGATTTCTATCCTGAATTTGCCGCCGAAATCAGCGCCAAGGCCGATGCCGCCTATCAGGAAGGCGTTAAGAAACCCGGCGCCTGCCAGACAGCGTCCGTCATGTCACCCTACATCTACGAAGAAGACAACTGGGTAGACGACATGGAACTTGGCGCCATGGAGCTTTTCAAAAGCACCGGAAACCTCACTTACCTGGAACAAGCCGTTGAATACGGACGACGCGAACCCGTCACCCCCTGGATGGGAGCCGACAGCGCACGCCACTACCAATGGTATCCCTTCATGAACATGGGACACTACCACTTGGCAACCGTAAACAACGAACGCCTCAGCCGCGAATTTATCCGCAACATGCACGCCGGCATCGCCCGCACCTACGAAAAAGCCGTTCAAAGTCCCTTCATGCACGGCATTCCTTATATCTGGTGCTCCAACAACCTGACGACTGCCATGCTGACACAATGCCGCCTGTATCGCGAAGCCACAGGAGACGAAACCTACAAGGAAATGGAAGCCTCCATGCTCGACTGGCTGTTCGGTTGCAACCCCTGGGGAACCAGCATGATTGTCGAACTCCCCCTTTCCGGCGATTACCCCTTCCAGCCCCATTCCTCATTACTCAACGCAGGGGTAGGCAACACCACGGGCGGACTGGTGGACGGCCCTGTCTACCGCACCATCTTCGAGAGCCTGCGCGGTGTAAACATGACAGGCATCCCCGGCACACCCGGCGAAGATTACAAGCGCTTCCAACCGGACATGATGGTTTACCATGATGCCATCAGCGACTATTCCACCAACGAACCCACTATGGACGGAACCGCCTGCCTCACCTATTACCTCTCTGCCATGCAGAAAGAAGGCATGAAGCAAGCAGGCGTCCGGAGCGATAAGAACGTATATGTGGATGGCGGCATCATCCGCACCGACCCATCCAAAAAGCAGATAACGCTCGTTTTCACCGCAGCCGACAAAGCCGACGGCGCCGACGCCATCATCAGTACATTGAAGAAGCATGACATCAAGGGCGGTTTCTTCTTCACCGGCGAATTCTACGAACTCTATCCCGACGTAGTAAAACGCCTCCGTGCGGAAGGGCACCTGGTGGGCGGCCACAGCTACGGGCATCTGCTTTATATGCCGTGGGAGAATCGTGATTCGTTGCTCGTAACCCGTGAAGAGTTTGAGCAGGACATGCTGAAGAGTTACGAAATCATGCGTAAAGCGGGCATCGAGTACAAAGACGCACCCGTCTACATCCCGCCCTACGAATATTACAACAAGGAGATTGCCGCCTGGGCAAAGAATATGGGCATCCGGATTATCAACTACACGCCGGGCACCATGACCAATGCGGACTATACCACTCCGGACATGGGTCAGAAATACCGGAGCAGCCAATTTATTTATGATAAAGTCATGGAGGTTGAGAAGAGAGAAGGTCTCAACGGCCATCTCATGCTGATACATTTCGGCACGGACGACCGCCGCACGGACAAGTTCTACAACGGATATCTGGACAAAATGATTAAGGCATTAAAGAAGAAAGGCTACGCTTTTGTATCGGTGCCCGATGCGATACGGAGCTTAGAGTAAATACTGACAGGAGTTAAAGTCAATACTCCGGAAGACATAAGCAGCACTATCGGCTTTAACTCCTTTAACTCCTAACGAAGTGATAACTCCTTTAACTCTTGAAATATGAATAATACAGGCTAACTCCTATTACATAAATACAAAGGAATTTTTAAGGTAAAAATTAAAAGGTAACATTCAATCGGTTTGTTTTCATAAACTCTCTCCCATCTCCAAGGGAGAAGGTTTTAAGTCAAAGTTCCACGCCTGTGAAGGTATGGAGCTTCTTTATATCACAAAGCTTCCCTCACCGCCTGCAACAACGACCGGATATCCTCTTCCGTCGTATCAAACGAAGTCACAAAACGGATTTCATTCTCCGCTTCATTCCAGAAATAGAAGAAATAAGACTGCATCAGTTTATCAATCGCCGGACGCGGCATAATCAGGAACAACTGGTTGCTCTCCATCTTTTGGGTGAAACGGATTCCCGGCAAAGCCTTCAGTCCTTCGTGAAGTTTCTGCGCCATCGCATTGGCATGAAGGGCATTCTTCTTCCAGAGTTCATCCGTCAGATATGCCGTGAACTGACAAGACAGATAGCGATGCTTCGAAGCCAATTGCGCCGACTGTTTCCGCACATAAAGCGCCTCTTTCTTTAATTCCGGATTGAAAATAACCACACTCTCCCCTAACATCAGCCCATTCTTCGTCCCGCCGAAACTGAGAATATCAATGCCGCAATCTACCGTCAGCTCCTTAAAACCAAGGTCCAGAGCCACACAAGCATTTGCCAGCCGCGCTCCGTCCATGTGCACATACATGCCGTGCTGATGCGCCAAGTCAGTCAGCGCTTTCAGCTCTTCCGGAGTATAAACTGTTCCCAACTCCGTACATTGCGAAATATAAATAGCTCCCGGTTGCGAGTGATGCTGTTCGCCGAAGTTCTTCAGGTGAGGGCGCACCAGCTCAGGTGTCAACTTACCGTCAGAAGTAGCGATGGGACGTATCTGACAACCCGTCATACGTGCAGGAGCGCCACATTCGTCCACATAAACATGCGCCGTCTCCGCACAAAGAATTAAATGATAAGGACGTGTCGCCAACTGCAAAGCCACCGCATTACTGCCTGTCCCGTTGAATACAAACAGCGGTTCACAATCCGCCGCAAAAACTTCCTTTATTTTACGGACAGCTTCCTCTGTCCAAGGATCATCACCATAACCTACTGCATGATCCTGATTCGCCCGGTTCAGCGCTTCCATCACCAATGGATGCACACCGGAGTTGTTATCCGAAGCAAAACTTCTCATTGTTTCCTTACATTAAAATTTGCAGTGCAAAGAAACATATTTTTCCGGAAATATATGAATTTTGAATGATGAATTCTGAATTATTGAACACAGAGGTACTGTGTTTTAAATTTAAATTCTCATTTTACGATGCATTCAGCGTATGAAACTAAAAAAGTCACATCGACATCACGCCGGCATGACTTCAAGAGAATTTATGGAATTTACTACACGAACTCCTCAACCATATACATGTCGCTGACGAAATCGTCGACAATATCACTCAGGTTCTCGCAGGCTTCGTCAGGTGTTTCGCCATAAGCGCTGCACATGATATTACTTTTCAGATAGGCGTAATAACCGCCATCGCCCGTTGTCTCAATAGCATAATCGTTTCTATTCAGTTTCATATCAAACTCCTTTCTTTTGTTTATTATGCTGCAAAGATGAGAGTTTGGTGTTACGGGGGCGTGTAGGCAGTGTGACAAAGTTGTAAAAATTATGCCAGCCCTAAAATTGTTTTTAACCTATTCTCAAGTGACACAATTTCCGCATTTTTGAGCAAATGTAAGTCTTCTGTGAATATTACAGGGATTGAAGTCCCGTTAAGGACAAAGCTATTGGTTAGTTAGTCTTCTACTTGTAGGTAGGTAGTGTTTTACTTATGGATAGTTAGTGTTTCATCCCTAAGCAACAGGTTCTTTTTGCATAAATAGCTTGTAAATATACAATAAAGCATATAAATACTGTATTATTATTCTTTGTTTATTCATCAAGCATGCTAAAAGATGAATTTATAAATCTCATGTTTACACCGCATATAGATGGTGTTTATACCGCATATAGATGGTGTTTACACCGCATATATGCGGTCCTTGAACGGGATATATATGGTTCGCGCACCGCATATATCCCGTCCAAGAACCATATATATCCCGTTTAAGCACTGTATATCAGCGTGTTACGACTGAATTGTATGCAAAAAACAGAGTGAGGGTAACTTCTACCCTCACTCTACCCTCACGCTTACCCTCACCTATTCAAACGCCGATGAA
>QMCD01000691.1_pt1 | contig 23188 bp, 19 predicted proteins | sample 1821841 | NCBI WGS metagenome assembly QMCD01 (sample SAMN01991225, study PRJNA193472) | Termite gut metagenome, whole genome shotgun sequencing project. | isolation source: worker | host: Macrotermes natalensis
CCCGCTGCCACAGTCGCCTCCGCCGCAATCCCCGTCCGAACCGCAACCGCCGCAACCGCCGCCGCATTTGTGGGCTTTCAATGCTTCCAGCTCCTCGTCCGTAGCGTCCCTGACAGCCTGCACCTCTCCGGCAAAGTAAAGGTCTTTTCCGGCCAGCGGGTGGTTGAAGTCAATCCGTACTTCGTCCGCACGAATCTCCACGATTTTCCCTTGCAGGCGGCGTCCGATGCTGTCCATCATCGGCAAGACAGTGCCAATTTTCATCTGCTCGGCCGGCGTCTCTTTAAAGATCTCCGCGGGCAGGTCCACGATCATCTCCGGATTCACCGTCCCGTATGCCTGGGCCGCAGGGATCTTAAAATCAAACCGGTCGTGCGCCTTTTTTCCCAGCAGGTTCATTTCAAAGTACTCCAATATTTGCCCCTGGCCGCAGATAAACTCCAAAGGCGCCGCAGCGTCCGCCTTCTCCAATACATCCGATATGTTGTCTTCCGTGCCGGTCTTGAGGTCGTAACTCACCGATACCATCTTATTTTTTGTGATCATCGTTTCAATTTCTTTATTCTCGTTTACAATCTTGCAAAAATAAAGAAAATTACTACTTTCGCACTAATTTTAGGATCGAAAAATGCACCGATACGATTATATCATTGCGGGGAGTGGATTGGCCGGGCTTTATGTTGCATACCATGCGGCGGCGTACGGAAAAGTGGCGCTGCTGACCAAATGCGGCATTACGGAGAGCAATTCGTATTTTGCCCAGGGCGGGATTGCCGCCGTGACGGACGAGGACGATGCCCCCGGGCTTCATTTTGAAGATACGATCATAGCGGGGCGGGGGTTGTGCGACTATCCGGCGGTGCACATTCTGGTCAACGAAGGGCCGCAACGGATCCAGGAGCTGATCGACCTCGGCATGCACTTCGATATGGAGGACGGCAGCCTGGCGCTCGGCCTGGAGGGCGGACACCACCGGAAAAGGATCCTGCACGCCGGCGGGGATGCGACCGGACGGATGATCACTCATTTTATGATCGAGAAGGTGATCGGGCATCCGGCGATCGATATCTTTGAAAACCACTCCGTGATCGGTATCCTGAAAGAGAACGGGCAGTGTTATGGGGTACGTTCCTGGAGTTTTGCGGAGGGGAAAGAGGTGTTGTTTCCGGGCGCTAATACCATTCTGACCTTGGGCGGAGCGTCCGCCATTTACAAACGCACCACCAATCCCCACACGACCATCGGGGACGGGTTGGCTTTGGCTTACAACGCCGGTTGCGAAATTGCAGACATGGAGTTTGTCCAGTTCCATCCTTCCGCCCTGTACCGGGATGCCGAAGAGGCGTTCCTGATCAGCGAAGCGGTGCGCGGCGAAGGAGCACACCTGATCAACCTGCGGGGGGAACGCTTTATGCCGGCGATACACGAATTGGCCGAACTGGCCCCGAGAGATGTCGTGACACAAGCCATCTACCGGCAAATGCAGGAGTACGGAGATACACACGTCTGGCTCTCTTTGCAACACCTGGACCCCGAGCGGATAAAAAGCCGCTTTCCCAATATTTACGAAAAGTGCCGAGAGTATGGGCACGATCTCTGTGACCGGATCCCTGTGGCTCCCGCCGCACACTATACGGTAGGCGGCGTCCGGACCGACCTGAACGGCCAGACCAATCTTTCCCGGCTCTTTGTATGCGGCGAGTTGGCCTCTACCGGGATCATGGGTGCCAATCGATTGGCATCCAACTCTTTGATCGAGTGTTTGGTCTTCGGAAAAAGAGCCGTGGAGTTCTCCCGGCGGCACCAACCGGATGCCCGCCAGCCGGAGTTCCGGCCGGTGTACCGCTGCGATGGGCGCAAAGTCTCTTCCTACGTGGAGTTGAAGAGGAGTGTTGCGGAGATCATGACCCGGTACGCCGGTATTATCCGGGAGAAGCACCTGTTGCTGGAAGGGATGGAACGGTTGGACGGATTGGAGCGGAACATCCCGGAGGTCTACGACGAGTATTACACCGTGATCAGCCGCAATCTGATCACGGTCGCCAAACTGATCATCTACTCCGCCCTGTACCGGCAAGAGAGCCGCGGAGGGCATTTCCGGAGCGATTATCCGGCGGAGGACCCTGATTTTCTTTTTCACATCATCCAACAGGCCGGAAACGAGATCCGGACCGTTCCGGTTGACACCGGCCTATAAACAGAGCACATGGAATACCAAGAACTAATCGACCAATTGATTGACCTGGCGGTGGAGGAAGATGTCTCCACGGGCGACCTGACCACTGATTTTATCATTCCCGCCAACTCCCGCGCCACAGCGGAGATGAAGATGAAGGCGGACGGCGTGATTTCCGGCCTGGAGATTGCCCGGCAGGTGTATGAACGTTTTGAAAAAGGGGTGGTGTTTACTCCGTTTGTCAAAGACGGCGATTGCGTGAAGAAAGGAGATATTATCCTCCGGATAGAGGCCAGCTACCGCTGCCTGCTGTTGGGGGAGCGGCTTTCGCTGAACATTTTGCAGCGCATGAGCGGAATTGCCACCGAAACGGCCCGGTATGTACGGGAGTTGGCAGGTACCCGCACCCGGCTGTTGGACACCCGGAAAACCGCCCCCGGCTTGCGGGTATTGGATAAGATGGCCGTGAAACAGGGAGGAGGCACCAATCACCGGATGGGGTTGTTTGACATGGTGATGATCAAGGACAACCACATCAAGGTGGCCGGCGGCATCTCCAATGCCGTACGGGCGGTCCGCGCCCGTATTCCGGCCGGTATCCGGGTGGAAGTGGAGACGACGAACGTAGCCGAGGTGCGCGAGGCGCTGGCAGCCGGTGCGGACATCATTATGTTTGACAACATGGATACGGCTACCATGGCGGAAGCGGTAAAAATAATCGGCGGAAAAGCCGAAACAGAAGCGTCCGGTAACATGACTATACCCCGTTTGAAGGAGGTGGCCGCCACCGGGGTGGATTACATCAGCGTAGGGGCGCTTACACATTCCGTCACGGCTTTGGATATCAGCATGAACATTAAAAACCTGTAAGCGTATGCCGACACCGTCCGAAATCATTGACAACATCAACCGGCTGAGAAAGGAGAAAAACGCCGTTATTCTGGCCCATTATTATACGTGGCCGGAGGTGCAGGACCTGGCCGATTATGTAGGCGATTCGCTCGGATTGTCCCAGGAGGCCGGCAAAACAGATGCGGAGATCATCGTCTTCTGCGGGGTGCATTTTATGGCCGAAACCGCAGCGATCATCTCTCCCCGCAAGAGAGTGTTGATCCCGGTCCGGAACGCCGGCTGTTCGCTGGCCGAAAGTGTCAACGGATATGAGTTGCAGCAGTGGAAGGAGGAGCATCCGGAAGGGACGGTGGTCAGTTATGTAAATACGACGGCTGAAGTGAAGGCGTGGACGGACATCTGTTGTACCTCCGCCAATGCTTTGCGGGTGGTGGAGAGCCTGCCCGAAAAGAGCCGCATCCTGTTTGTCCCGGATAAAAACCTCGGGGCGTGGATCTGCAAAAAAACAGGTCGGGAGATGGAGTTGTGGGCGGGGGATTGTTGCGTACACCAACGGATCACGGCCCAAATGATCCTGGACAAGGCGGCGGAGTACCCGGAAGCCGATATATTGATCCATCCCGAAGCGAGCTGTTCGGCCGACGACCGGATCCTCTCCCTGCCGCAAGCGTACTTTTACTCTACTGCTGGCATGATCGCCCACGCAAAAAAATCTGCAAAAAAACAGTTTGTGGTCGCTACGGAAATGGATACGATCCACCAATTGCAAAAAGACAGCCCGAAGAAGGAGTTTGTTCCGGTTGCCGACCGGATCGTATGCGGGCAAATGAAAAAGATCACCTTGGAAAGCGTATGGGAAGCGCTGGAAAAAGAGCAGTACGAAGTAACTGTTCCCGCAGAGGTCCGGGAAAAAGCGTGGTTGCCCATTCAGCGGATGCTGGAACTGTAATGATACTAAATTTGATTTAACCGTACTTGTATGAATATCTCGTTAAACTGGCTGAAAGAGTATCTGAAAATTGATTTGGATGTAGAGAACATATGCGAAATCCTGACGGCTATCGGCCTGGAAGTCGGCGGATATAAAAAATTCGAATCCATCAAAGGCGGCCTGAAGGGCTTGGTGGTCGGAGAGGTTAAAACTTGCGCCCCGCATCCGGATTCCGATCACCTGCACATCACCACGGTCGACTTGGGCAACAACACGCTGGCCCCTGTCGTGTGCGGCGCCCCGAATGTGGCAGCCGGACAGAAGGTGGTGGTGGCAACTATCGGTACTGTGCTGTACGACGGAGAGAAGGAGTTTGTCATCAAGAAGTCTAAAATCCGCGGCCAGGAGTCGGAAGGGATGATCTGTTCGGAGATCGAGATCGGCATCGGGAGTGATTCCGATGGCATCATCGTGCTGCCGGCGGGTGCTCCTGCCGGAATGCCGGCCGCCGAATATTACAGTATAACGGAGGACTATGTCATTGAAGTGGATATTACCCCCAACCGGATCGACGGCGCTTCCCATTTGGGAGTGGCCCGCGACCTGGCCGCCTACCTGAAACAGTCGGAGGATATCTCCTACACCCTCCCCCCGGTGGAGGCATTCAAACCGGACAGCAACAGCGCCGGAGTAACTGTGGAGGTGTTGCGCCCGGAAGCTTGTCACCGGTATGCCGGCCTCTGCATTGAAGGGTTGAAGGTGAAACCCTCTCCGGAGTGGCTGCAAACGAGGTTGCGGGCCATCGGGCTGCACCCCGTCAACAACGTAGTGGACGTCACCAATTATATTTTGTTTGAGCTGGGGCAACCGCTCCATGCTTTTGACAAAGCGAAGATCGAAGGCGGGAAAGTGCTGGTACAGACTCTGCCCCAAGGGACCCGCTTCACGACATTGGACGGCGTGGAACGCACGTTGGACGGGGAGGACCTGATGATTTGCAACGCCGAGGCCCCGATGTGCATCGCCGGTGTTTTCGGCGGATTGGAGAGCGGGATTACTGCAAGCACCACCTCTGTTTTTTTGGAGAGCGCCTGTTTTGATTCCGTGTACATCCGTAAAACGGCGAAACGCCATGGGTTGAGCACCGATGCCTCTTTCCGTTTTGAACGGGGAACCGATCCCAATATGGTTATTTATGCCCTGAAAAGAGCGGCGCTGCTGATCCGGGAAGTTGCCGGCGGCCGGATCACCTCCGAGATTACGGATGTCTATCCGGAACCGGTACCGGATTTTGAAGTGGCGTTGCAATACGCACACATCGACCGATTGATCGGCAAGCCGTTGGGGAAAGCGCGCATCCGGAAAATCGCGGAGGCGTTGGAGATGAAGATTGTCCGGGAGACGGAAACCGGCCTGTTGCTGCACGTTCCACCTTACCGGGTGGATGTGCGCCGCGAAGCGGATGTGATCGAGGACATTCTCCGGATTTACGGCTTTAATAACATCGAGGTGCCTGCCAAGGTTAGTTCCACGCTCAGTTATTCCCACAAACCGGATGACCACCGCCTGAAAAACCGGACCGGTGACCTGCTGGCTGCAAACGGGTTCAACGAGATCATGAACAATTCGCTGACCCGGTCGGCCTATTACGAACAGAGGGAGAGTTTCCGCCCGGAAGAGACCGTGCTGTTGCTCAATCCGCTTAGCAGCGACCTGAACGCCTTGCGGCAAAGTTTGCTGTTCGGCGGATTGGAGACGATCGCTTACAACATCAACCGGAAGAATCCGGACCTGCGTTTGTTTGAGTTCGGAAAAACTTATACGTTTCACGCCAAACCGGAGGGCGATGCGCTGAAACAGTACCGGGAAGAGACCAAGCTCGCGCTTTGGCTGACGGGCAACAAAAATACCGCTTCGTGGAACGCCCCGGAGGAGAAAACCGGTTTCTTCACTGTCAAGGCATACGGGGAGTTGGTCCTCTCCAACCTCGGTTTCCGGCCGGATGCAGTGGCGACGGAAGAGCACCGTTCGGAGCTGTTCCGGGAAGGCCTCTCTTACCGCCTGAACGGGCAGCACCTGGTGACGATCGGTATCCTCAGCCGCCGCATTTTGAAAGCGTTTGATATTGACCAGGAGGTGTATTATGCGGACCTCTCCTGGGAGAATTTGCTGAAGGCCTTGAAAAGTCATACGATCACCTTCCGGCCGCTGCCCAAATATCCCTCCGTGAAACGCGACCTGGCCCTGTTGTTGGATAAGAAGGTCAGCTTCAAGGAGGTGAAAGAGATCGCTTTGCGCACCGAAAAAAGCCTGCTGAAAGCTGTGACCCTGTTTGATGTATACGAAGGAGAGAAGTTGGGGGCCGGGAAGAAATCATACGCGGTCAGCTTCACGTTGCTGGACGAGGAAAAGACATTGACAGACAAGCAAATCGATAAAATCATGAGCAAACTGATCGGCGCCTATCAACACCAGCTCGGCGCCGAGATCCGCTGACCGCTCCGGTATCGGTTTTTCGAACGCATCAAACAGACTTTAACCGCAATACTTTTTTGCAGAGTTCAATTTCATCGGGGAAGCCTATCTCTTTTCCCTCTGCGTCCGATAATTTCACGGTCGGAACGAAGCATGGGCTCCCTGCAGGTTTTGCTTCGAAAAGTTTGATGACGATGTTCAGCGGAGTGGCGCCTACATCGTTTGTAAGGTAAGTGCCTACGCCGTAAACGTCGTGGATCCGTCCATCTGCAAATGTTTTGATGCGCTTGATTTCTTCCAGGTCTAAACCGTCGCTGTAAACAATTGTTTTGGAACGGGGATCGATCCGGTGCTTCCGGTAATGTTCCAATGCTTTCTCGGTAAAGCGGAAAGGATCGCCGCTGTCCCACCGCAATCCGTCGAACAGTTTGGCATACAGGGTCGAAAAGTTATCGAAAAAATCATCGGTGGTGTAGGTGTCGCTCAACGCGATCCCCAAATAACCGCCGTATACATCCACCCAATTCTCCATGGCCTGGGCATTGGCGGAACGATACCCGTAGTGCGCTCCGTGGTACATAAACCACTCGTGCGGGTGGGTTCCCATCGGGGTCAGCCCGTATTTCATCGCCAAATAGATGTTGCTGGTCCCATTCAATAATTTCCCCATCCTCCTTTTCAACACTTCCACTACTTTCTCCTGCACATCGAACGAAAACCGGCGCCGGGTGCCGAATTCCGACAATTCCACTCCGGCTTCCCGGAAGGCATCTGCTTTTTGCAGAGCGATCTCTGTTACGGCTACCGCCTGGCGGCCGGCCATCCGGTAATACAATTCCGAAACAATGGCCATCAATGGGACTTCCCACAAAACCGTGCGGTACCACATCCCCCGGATCTCTATTTCCAACTCCCCTCCCTTTTGCGTCACGCGTACTTCGTCCGGGTCAAACCGGAATCCCTTTAATAGATCGAAGTACACTGCATCAAAGTAGTAGCATTTTTTTTGCATGAAAGCGAGCTCCTCAGCGGTCAGTGCAAGAAGTTCCATCCCCTCCACCTCTTTCCGCACCGCATCGGCAAACCCGGCCGGGAACTGCGTACCTCCCCGATTCACAAAGCGATAAGAGACCTCTGCATCCGGAAATTTTTTCCGGATCGCATTCATGGTCGTGAATTTATAGAGGTCGTTGTCGGTAAAATGGTTTATGATCATAGTTCTGTTTACTGTTTATCTGTTCATAAGGTTTCGTTGTCGGAACTTAACTGATGTCCTTAAAATATTCTTTGTAAAAACAGTATTTTTACAAAGTATCTTAAACTAAATTTTTATATACTATGCCACAGAATAAATTTGCATTAGCGAGGTATCAAATCATTGATTACTTACTCCGGAAAAAAACGTATGTTAAAACATCGGAAATGCGGGAAGCCTGCCTGGCAAAAACAGGCTTCTCTGTTTCCAAGAGAACCATCCAATTGGATATCGAGGCGATGAAACACGATGATTTTCTCGGAGTGTATGCCTCCATCGGATACAATACCCGCCTGAAAGCCTACTATTACGAGACGGAGAGCGAACCGCTGAGCGCCCCCGTGCGCTTCACGCCGGAAGAACTCCGGATCATCAACCACCTCTTTGAGCTGTGCAAAGAGCGGATCTCTTCGGAATATTGCCTGATTTTTAGAAATATCGTCGTAAAGATGGAATTAATGGCCGGATTGTAACAAAAATCGGATGGCGAAATAAAACTTCGCCATGATGCACTAAACTTGCAAATATAAATCCGGCACATTGTATGTTATACGCAACTTTACGGACACTCACGGACACGCTCTCTTCTCATCTCAAACTCTCTCTGGGGTTGAAAGATGAGATTGTGTCGCTAAGCCCGTTAGACAACACAAGCGTCGCTTCTCCGCCCAACAAGGTATTTGTAACGCTCGCCAATATTGAGCGGGAAACTTCAGCAGGCATTTCGTTCCACTACCGGAGCACCTCGGGCGACCGCCTCCAAAAAAACGCACCGGCCTGGCAACTGAATGTCTACGTGATCTTTGCCGCGGTTTTCGCCGCCAAACAGTATGAAGACGGGGTAAGGGTACTCTCTTCTGTCTTCCGGTTTTTGCAAAACAACGCTTTGTTTTCCGTTCAATCGGCTGATCGCCAGCTCAGCATAGAACCTGTAAATCTTCCCTTTAGTGAACTCTCCCACATCTGGGGAATTTACGGCGGCACCTACTTCCCGTCCGTACTGTGCAAGATCCGGATGGTACATATTGACAGCCGGGAAATCAAAGGAACAGCCACTCCCATTACACAAAGCCAATCATGAAGATCACCCTGAATACACAGTACGAGAAACAACTCCTGTTCCGGATCCGACATGCCTATTTCGACAACGACGAGGTGGCAGTTGCACTCTCCGCCACAAAGGAAACCGATACCTGGTTGCGGCGCAACAAAGCGGTATTCCGGCGCGATGCCCCCGGAAACTGGTCTGTGTGTGTTCCGTCCGGGCAATTGCTCCACCGGGAAGAGGCGTTGCGTTTTGAGATCCGGCCCCAGACGAAGGATTTTCCTTACTATTCGATCCTGGACGAAGAGGTGTATGACGGTTGGCGTATTGCTCCCGGCGACAGCCCGGGTGTGTGGAAAGTGATCGAGATCCCGGCCGGCGATTTCGCTGTCCGGGAGGTGGAGATAGCGATACAAACGGTGGAAAAGTACCTGGAGTTCCTGTTGATACCCAAATACAATCCGCCCGGTATCCGCCTGCGGTTGGCCGAACAGAGAGGGGAGCTCCGGTTCGGCGAGCCGGAAAAGGTCCGGTTGTGGAACCACGAAGAGGTACAACGGATCGTTTCCGTGTGGCCGCTGCAGATGCGTTATCCGCGGCCGGCCCAAGTAAGACTCTGGGAGATCCGGCCCGGTGGCGAACGATTACTCTCGGAGGCCGTACCGTTGCCGGCGTGCAACAGCCCCTCCCCGTTCCATCCGAATAATACCATCACCACTTATTTTTATTATTAACCTAAAACCTATTGCTTATGGGAGCTATGAAAACACCCGGGGTATACATCGTCGAAAAGAACGCTTTCCCCAGTTCGGTCGTAGAGGTCGCTACCGCCGTACCCGCTTTTATCGGGTATACGCAAACAGCCGCCAACGGGAACAAATCGCTGTTGAACAAACCGTGGAGAATTACTTCCATGTCTGAGTTCCGCTCTTACTTCGGAGGGCCGCCAAAGCCGGCATTCAGTGTCAAGGAAGAGGCAGAGGCTCCCTCCGGGATCTCTTTTAATGAAAAAATCTATGCCGTTTCCAGAGAGGACCGGTATACGTTTTATTACAACATGTTGCTTTTTTTTGCCAACGGCGGCGGCCCTTGCTACATTATTTCGGTAGGGAATTACGGGGAGCCGATCGATAAAGCGAAATTGGAAGCAGGCATCACTCCGTTATTGAAGGAGCAGGAACCTACCATGGTCGTGATCCCGGAAGCGGCATGCCTGGAAAAAGCAGCGGATTGCTATGCTTTGCAACAGGCCGTTCTGAAGCATTGCGGGTATGAAATGAAAAACCGGTTTGCCGTGCTGGACATTTACAACGGATACAAGGACCGCAAGGATCCGGAAGGCGATACAGTGAACACTTTCCGGGAAGCCATCGGCAGTGAATTCCTGGATTACGGCGCCGTCTACTATCCCTGGCTCAACACCTCCATTGTACAGGAGAACGAGCTCAGTTTTGCCAATCTGAAGATCGAAGAGATCCAACCGCTCCTGGAGGAGGAGAACAAAAGTCTTCCCGAAGAGAAGCAGGAGATGGCGCTGACGTATATCAAGCAATTGGGAACGGAACTTTCGGAGGTGGACGCCATGACGCTGCACAAAGTGCTTGCACAGCTAAGCCCTCTGTACCGTAACCTGATAAAAGAGATGTGCAATTCGCTCAACTTGCTTCCGGTATCGGCCGCCATGGCCGGCGTCTATACGATGGTGGACAATACCAAAGGGGTCTGGAAGGCGCCGGCAAACACCGGCATCGCCACAGCTGTAAGTCCGGCCGTAAATATTACACACGGGGAGCAGGAAGACCTCAACGTACCCTTGAGCGGGAAAGCGGTGAATGCCATCCGAACCTTTCCCGGTGAGGGTATAAAGGTGTGGGGAGCACGTACAATGGACGGGAATTCGCTTGATTGGCGTTACATCAATGTCCGCCGTACGATGATCATGCTGGAAGAGTCTATCCGGAATGCCGCCCGCGCATATGTTTTCGATCCGAATATCTCCAATACGTGGGTCAGTGTCAAGGGAATGATCAACAATTTTTTGAACGGGATCTGGAAACGCGGCGGATTGGCGGGAGCGATTCCGGACGATGCTTTCAATGTGTTCGTAGGCCTCGGGGAGACGATGACCCCCGAAGATATCCTGGAAGGGATTATGCGCGTGACGGTTTTGGTGGCGTTGGTACGGCCAGCCGAGTTCATCGAAATCACCTTCCAGCAACAAATGCAGAAAAGTTAACTATTTACTAATAACTCTTTAAAAACAAACAGTTATGGCAGGAGAAGCGCAAGATAAAGTATGGCCTTTGCCTAAATTTTATTTCAAGGTAAAGATTGCCGATCAGGAAGTTTCGTTTCAGGAAGTGAGCGGATTGGATATCGAGGCACAGGTGATTGAATATCGCCACGGAAACAGCCCCGAATTTTCTACGATCAAGATGCCCGGGATCAAAAAGTCGAGTAATGTCACCCTGAAAAAAGGGGTGTTCAAAAGCGACAATGCCTTCTGGAATTGGTTTAACCAGATCAAGATGAACACGATCGAGCGAAAAGCTGTAATAATCAGTCTATTAGACGAAGCAGGGAACGATACGATGGTGTGGACGTTGAAGAATGCCTGGCCCACCAAGATCACTGCAACCGATCTGAAATCGGACGGGAACGAAGTGGCCGTGGAAACGCTGGAAATTGCACACGAAGGGATCACTATTGCCAATGCATAATGGCTAATTCCACACTGATCAGGAGGTTTCTTCCGGTTGCTTTTTACTTCCAGGTAGAGTTTCTGGGAGATCCTCCTATCGGTATCGTGGCGTTTAAGGAGGTTTCGGGCCTCTCGACAGAGATGGACCTTGAAACCGTACGCGAAGGCGGGGAAAACAATTACGAGATCAAGCTTCCCAATGGGATCCGGCATGGCAACCTTGTCCTGAAAAGAGTGGTCAGTCCGGCCGATGCGAATCTGGGCTTGTGGATCAAGGATGCACTTGAAGGAGGGTTCGTGAAACCGATCCAACCGCGCAGCATATTGATCTACCTGATGAACGAGAACAAGGACCCGATACACATCTGGTTCTGCGAAAACAGTTATCCCGTCAAGTGGGAGACCGAGGGGTTCGATGCAGAGAAAAATTCGGTGGCTATTGAGTCGCTGGAATTGGCATACACCAAATTGACAAGAGAATTGTAATGGCGATAACGATCAAGGAGATCTATGTTAAAACGACAGTGATCCGCCATCCCGGGACAATAAGGTTACCGGACGAGGTGGTCGGGCAACTCCGGGAAAGCATCCTGCGCGAGTTACAGGAAGAGGAACGGAAAAAAATAAAACGAAAAAATGAGCGATAGCGGTGAATTGGTGAAAATGAAGGTCACCGGATACAGTGACAATACCTTCTCTTCAGAGGTCGATCACCTGGAGGTACAGATCAATCCGGCTTCGCTGAAGTACCAAAAAGGGATCTCTTATTCCGAGAACAAGACAATGGGAACGCAAACGCCCGCCAAAGAATTTGACAAAGCGAAAGCGACTAATCTGAGTTTTGATTGTCTGTTCGACGAGACCGGAGTGTTGCCGTTGGAAGGCGGCATTATCGGGGTGATCAATCACCTTGAACAGGTCGCCTATACCATCAACGGCGAAATCCATCGCCCCAATTTTGTGGTGGTCAGTTGGGGCAGTTTTATTTTCAAAGGCCAACTCTCCTCGGTCAGTTACGACTATTCCCTGTTCCGGCCGGACGGCTCGCCGCTGCGGGTAAAAGTCAGTATATCTATTGAAGGGTATATGGACCCGCTGACCGAGCGGAAAAAGGCGGGGCTGAAATCGCCCGACCTGACACGCTTCCTCTCCCTCCGTGCGGGAGAGAACATTCCTTTGTTGTGTGCCCGGATATACGGCGATGCCTCCTATTGCACCGATATCGCCCGGATCAATCGCCTGAAAGGGTTTCGCGATGTGAAGCCCGGAACAAAGCTCATTTTCCCTCCTTTGCAAAGAAATGACTGACAGGAAGACAAAAGCGGCGGATGCCGCAGAGAGCAGATCGTATCTGGGAACAGGGTGGAATTTTCCGCCCGGTTTTATAAAGGGTATCGGAGCGGAATTGGTTTCCGGAGAGGCGGACATTCGACAGAGCCTCGTGTTGCTTTTTTCGACGAGAGTGGCCGAACGGCTCATGCGTTTCGACTACGGGTGCTCGGTTTCACAATGGGTCTTTTCCGGCATGACATTGTCAGAAAAAACGTTGATAGCCGATGCCGTTGAACAGGCTATTCTCTACCACGAACCGCGCATCCGGGTGGAATCGGTCCGGGTGGAATTGAAAGAGCCGTCAGAAGGGGTCGTGTGGATCGAAGTATCTTACCGGATCCTTCAAACCAACAGCCGCAGCAACATGGTATATCCTTTTTATTTCCGGGAAGGAACAAATTTATAGACCATGAGAAACGGCGACGGATTGAGCAGAAAAAAACGGTTGGAGCGGCTCTCCGTTCCAAGGCTTTTTACGGTTATTGAAGCCGACATGCTCTCCCTGTTGCAGCAGGCGGAAGTGATTGCCGGTTTTATCCGGTACTACAATCTGAATAACGAACAGGAGGGGCATTTTGATCAATTGTTGCCACACCTGCACGAATGGATCCGATTGTACAGTCAGGGCAAACGCCCCGTTTTCGATGGGACAACAGAACCTTCGCAGGCGCTGCTGTTTACATTTTTACAGCAGTTGCACAGGATGGCAGATCGGTTCAACAAACGGTGGGAACAGTTGCCTTATTGGTATCTGAACGAGACGCTCGGCATAGAAAACCTGCCGGCCCGGCCGGATTCGCTTTGGGTGGCTTTCCGAAGTGAACTCTGTCCGGGAGTGGTCCTGCCTAAAGAGACGAAATTTATTTTCGGAACCACCGAAGGGGCCGGTTCGGTTTATCACCTGAAAGATGAGACAGTCGTGGAACAAACCACTGTCTACCGGCTACTTTCCTGGCAATACAAAAAAGAGAAAAAGAGGTATCCCGCATCGGCATTGGATTGTGTTACGTCGGTGGAGTCCGGTCACGGGCAACCCGGTTTTATCCTCTCTTCCGTATCTTTGCTACTGCGTAAAGGCCGGCGGAGCGTAACCATCCGCTTCGAATCGGAGACTCCGGCCCTGACGGATTTTATCAGGCAAGCCAAAAGTGTACCGGAATCGCCTTTTGACGGATGGACGGACGAGGAGATCGCAGATAAACTCCTGACAGGCATCTTCCGCCTGCAGATCAGTACGGCGGACGGGTGGAAAGAGATCGAACATTATCACCTGACAAACGAGCAGGAGGCTGGCTGCGACCACTTTGTACTGAAGTTTACCCTGTCGGAAAACTTTCCTCCCACTTCGGGTTGTATGGCAGAGGTGCACGGATTGGACACCCGGCACTCCTCGCTGAAAGTGGAATTGAACTGCGACGCCTGGTTGTACCCCTACTCCTGGATCCGGAACGTGCAATTGAAACGCATCGGGATCTATACGGAGGTCGAAGGGATCTCTGATTTTCCGGTTTACAACGACCTGGGCCGTATCGACAATTCCAAACCGTTTGCTCCTTTCGGCATCAACACCGAACAGGGCGCCTGGTTGGTAGTGGGAAATTACGAGATGGCCACAAAGAATGCCCATTCCATTGATCTGCACATTCAGTGGGGAGAGTTGCCCGATATGGAGACAGGATTGTACGGCTACTACCAAGGGTATGGAAGCGACATTGACAACTGTTCTTTTTGGGTGAAAACCGAATTTCTCCGGGAACACCAATGGCAAACCGATGCGGATAGCCCGCTCCTGCCTCTGTTTGACACCGTCGGAAAATCTGCGGACGGGATGCCGCTGAAGCAGGCCCGGTTAGCCGGAAAAAGCGTTCTGAAACGAATTGATATCAATCAGATGCCGCCTATAATTATCGATGAAGAGTTCTATGAGTACGACATCCGCACACGCAGCGGATTCGCCCGTTTGGTACTGGAAGATCCACCGATGGGTTTCGGGGAAAAACGCTACCGGCAATTGTTTACCGGCCAAATGTTGCATAAAGCCGCCCGGAAAAAAAGCGGCGCTCTCCTGAATCCGCCAATGACACCCCGGATTGAGCGAATGACCTTGAGTTACCGTGCACAGGATTGGATAGAGCTTCCCAAAATAAACAAGGACGATCGGCACGAGTTGTGGCACCTCTCTCCGCTCGGATATAAGAAAGTCTACCCGCAAAGCGGATCCCGGGAAATACCCCTGATCTATTCCGTAGATCACAATATGCATATTTTGCTGGGATTGGAAAATATCCGGGGAGGGGAGCTACTGCATTTTTATTTCGATTTTGTCCCCATGCGCTTGGAAGTAGAAGGGGAAAATGATCCGGCTTTGGCATGGTATTGGGGGGACGGATATACGTGGGAAGCGATCCCGGATGGAGTGATTACCCGGGATTCGACCCGGAATTTTTTTGTCAGCGGAGAGATGGTGTTCAGTATGCCGGAGAAGTTCCCGGACTGCTTGTACGATAAAGAAGGGGTATTCTGGCTCCGGGCAGCCGTGGTCAAAGGCCAGGAGTTTATTGCGGAACCCTCCAGGATCTATATCAATGCAACAGAATTGATCCGGGATCAGGACGAACAGGCATTTGTTCCGGGATTGGAAGGGGGGGGGGTACAGCCAGTAAATGAAATCAGCGGATTGAGTGAGATTTATATTATTTCGGCCCCCCACAGGGAGCATACGGCAGAGGATGACCGGCATAAATTAATGCGGGTATCGGAGTATGCGACCCACCGGGGAAAAGCCGTCACGCCGAGGGATTTCGAGCGGATTGTATTGCAGGCTTTCCCACAGGTAGGAAAAGTCAAATGCCTGCCGGCCTTTGACGCCAAAGGGGGATGGCGGAAAGGAGTGGTTACGCTTGTCGTCGTGCCGCGACAGACAATTCCCGGGGAGAATAAGGCCTGGATACCTCAGGCATCGTCCGGTCTGCTGGCGGAGATAGAAGCATACCTGAAAGAACGTTGCAGCGCTACGATCTCCAAAGTAGATGCTCTCAACCCGCTGTACGAAGAGGTGTTCCTGCGGTGCCGCCTGAAATTCGCTTCGGGATACTCGTTGGGAGGCTGCCGTTCGGCACTTTGGAAGGTGTGCAACGATATCATTGCTCCCTGGCAAAAGAGCCGGAGGCTCCCGGTTTTCGATTACCGGCTGCAATTGTCGAAATTCCGGACTGTAATCGAAAAAAAGGAGTTCGTGGAGAAATTGGAGTTCCTTTCGTTGGTCCGGATAGCCAAAACGGGCGATGACGAGTACCGGATCGACGAATACTATCAGGACGAGGAGGTGATCGCTCCTGGGACCCCTTATTCGGTCTTTATCCCCACCCGGCACATCTTCAATTGCGGGGAGACAGATACATTCGGATTCGGAGAGATGACGATCGGAGAAACGTGTATTATCGACCGTATGGAGAGCGGTAATTAAAGAAACAGAAGTATGCCCAAACGCAATAGACAGACGCTCCGGGAGAGGTACAAGCCCGGATACCGAATCTCGGTAGAAGACATGTACGATTTGATCGATTCGACGATCAATATTTTAGACGACGGATTTTCCAAACAACCGGAAACAGGCATAGCGCTTACTCCGACCGGAGGAAACAACAGCGTACTCTCTATTTTCCGGAAAACAGGGGACGATCTTCCCGAATGGCAGATCACGATCCACCACGATACAGGCGACTTGTGCGTCAGAAATCCTTGTCCGGAAGGGAACATACCAGTAGCTGTGTTGAAACGCGACGGTCTTGTGGAACTGGGGAGCGAAATGGGCGGATTGACGGTGAAAGGAAAATTGAAGATGCCGGAACGCATAGGAACGTTTCTCTGCGGAGAGGTACCTGCAGACGGTCGCTGGCACGATATTACCGATCCGCTGGAGGGATGTTGGGCGTTGGAAGTGGTGGCAGGCTGCGGAAGGAGAGATCGCGGAAAATATGCCTTGACGGTAGCGACTGCTATTCACTGTTTCGGAGCCCGCCGGATCACTCAAACTTCCTCCCACCGGGGATTCGGCAGCCGGATCCGCCTGAAATGGGTAAAAAAGAGAGGCGCTTGCCGGTTGCGGATCAAAACCCGTTTCCGGTACGGCAAGGAGGCTCTGATCCGGTATCATATCTCCAAACTCTGGGATTCACCGTTTATGGAAACAAAACAGGAGCATGTTCATACCTCGGAGAGAAAAAAAGGATAATTTCTATATCCGTTTACAGGAGCGATCCATAGAGATGCTCCAGCAATTGAGCGGCGCGGTGTGGAGTGACTACAATCCCCACGATCCGGGTGTAACGATGCTCGATTTGCTGAATTATGCCCTGCTGGAACTGGAATATAAATTGAATTTTCCGTTCGAAGAATATTTGGGGGGAAAAGAGGGCGGTGAACTTCATACGCAACGTCTCGGTGTGCCCGTTCCGGACGATTTTTTCTCAGATGCTGTCGTCACTCCGGCCGATTACGAACAACTGATCCTGGAGCAAAAGATTGAGGGGATCAAAGATTGCCGGGTTACCTTGGACGAACGCGGCCTCTACCGGATCGTAGTAGAAACGATTGACGGATCCGATCTGTACGGCATCCGGAGGGCGGTAGAAAAACTGTACCACGCCCACCGCAATCTCTGTGAAAATCTGGGAGAGATCGGTTTCGGAAAAATAAGTGGAAGAAGGAAGCGGACACCGGACGAACGGCCTTCGATCCGACCCGGCCTCTCTCCCATCCTCTCCTACGGGATGGCTACCGGAACGTACCGTTCGGTGCAATTGGATTTTCCCGATTGTTATGGCATCAACGAAAATGGTATTCCGGTCGGAGCAACCGCAGAACACCACGCCCGGATCCGCCAGTTAAAGGGCTATCTGCTGATCTTTGATTACCTGATGAAACATGCTACCGGACAAGCGGCGGCCGCCTCCGGACTCTTTGAACTGTCGGGTCGAACGCCTTATTACAAAGTACCGGCTATTCAGATCCCGGGCATAAGAGAGTTTATCGACCGGGAGCGCATCTCCGCCGCCCGCATAGATCGAAGTGATTTCAGAAAGGTGCAAAAATCCCGCTATTTAGATATGCTGGATGTGATCTACGGCGAAGATACTTCCACCCTTTTTACCCGCCATTTCCGAACGCTTTCCGAAGTAAACCGCTTGCGGGCGGAACTGCTTGCACAATTGCCCAGGTTACACGCCGAACGGTTCCGGTCCTTCGACTTGTCGGACGAAAATCCGGGTGCCGTCCCGGGGGTTAAGAGGTTCCTGTCCGCTTTCCTCGGCTTTCTGTTAACCGAAGAAAAGCCCCTGACACACATTTTCAGTCACCACCACCTGAAATTGATCCGCGACAGTCGTTTTTTCGACCGGCAAAGCATCCTTCCCAATCTCGAATTCCTCTTCCGGGAAGCCGGTCACAATTGGGACCCGGCTGATGTCGAAACGATTCCGCATACAGAGATCGTTTACAACGAACAGGCGGTGCATCGATTACGCAAGCGGATCAATCTGTTGTGGCACAATATTATATTTGAAAGTTTCTTGGTATACGGACAGGAATCTGATTACTACCGGATCGTACATTTGAAGAAAGAGGAAGAGTATTTGTTGGTATTTAAACACCCGCAAATGGAGCGGTGGATCAACTTAGGTGCATTCCGCTCCAGAGAGGGGCTGATCGAAACCGCCAATATCCTGTGGCAATTCCTGACCCAATTGGTTTACGAATGTTCTTCGTTTTATCTGCTGGAGCATATTCTTTTAAACGACGGCGCCGGCGAAACGGCGAATCCGGACGAAAATCACACATTATCGGTTCTTATACCTTACTGGGTGCAAAAGTTGTATCATCCTGCACAGTATGAAAGTTTGCTTACGGAACGGTTGCCCGCACACCTTGAGGTGCGCTTCCTGTGGTTGCACGCCGATCGGCTTTATAGTTTCGAACATCTCTATTTTTCGTGGAAGAAAGCATTATCGAGCCGCCAATCGGCACTGGCGGGCAGGCTGGCTATCGAAATCAGGCAGTTTTTGGAAAATACCCCGGCTTATGAACACGGTTACGAAAATAACGCTTGATCTTCAAACGGATCACCAGCCGTTCGCACACTCGCTGTACGGATCGTGGGACTCTTTCTTTACCCGTAGCATCGAACGTACCGTCGACGAAATTCTGGCTCACTACGATCAGCCCGGAGAACACCTGGCGGTTGAACTGCTCCGGTTAGACCTGGGCGTCATTGAAGAGGAGAAATTCTACGAAGACTTTCCCCGCCTGTTGAGGGAGAAGTTAGACGAAGCTTTATCGCAGTTGGAACACAGCGTCCGGTCTGGAGAGGTACAGGCCGTCAAAGCCACCCTCACGGAGGATGCCTATACACTGCTGACACTCTTTCTGTTGCATGGAAGGATCGATCCGGTACAGTTAGGTAAGTATGGAAATCTGAACGCCCTATTTTTGTTGGTAGTCCGGCAAAGCGGCAAACGTTTCACCGCTTTTCTCCGAACATACGGACACTACACCGGCCTGCAGGAACGGATCGTCCGGCAGTTCGACGAAGAGTCTTTAGAAACGGGCGTACGCCTGCTCCAACCGGGAGGAGGCACTTTTATCTGTTCGTACATACGATTCCTGCACAAGCGTTACCCCCAATTGGAACGTCCGGCCGTCAGCCGGGGCGATTACCGCTATGCGGTCTGGAGCGTCGTGTACGGCTACCTATTGAGTAACAGAAGCTCGTATTTCAACCGCAAAAGTTTTCTCATACAGACGTTGGTTGCATTGGCTGCCCGGCTGAACCGCACGTTCGGATACCTGACCGCTTTGCTGGCCGACGAGATCCCCGAATCGCCGGACGAATCGGCTGCTTTGCCGGAACTGCTCGCCCTGTTACGGGAAATTAACCGGGAAAATTGGAGGAAAGAGATGCACCGGGCCGCATTCGATCCGAAATCTTTTTACCGCTTTCTCGGCGAAGCCTGGAAACAGGAGGTGGTTACCCGGACCGGACCGGAGATAGCCCACAGCCTGCTGGAGATACTCTCCCGGAAAGAGAGTTGCCGGGCTTTTATCGGGTTGTTGAAAGAGGAGGAGGTGATCCGGTTGGTACCATTGGTGGTGCCGGAGGAACATCTCTTTGTCACCGCTTACGCCCGGGAATTAGAGCGGCATAAGGAGAAAGGTGCCTTTGAAGGACGGGCCGGCGGGGAGTTTTCCAAACTGAAATGGTTCGTCATTTTTCCGATTTTACTTGAAAACCAGGGAAGTGCGTTTAATCGAAAATCTTTTATCCGACAGGTACTGAAGGAGTTGGTTGCACATTACAACCTCTCGTGGAAGGGCATTCTCCTGTTTTTAACGGGAAAAACATACATCCACCTGCTCGGCCGCGAATTGGGGGAGATTTTCCGTTCGTTGGTGGCCGAACTGGAACGAAGCACGGCTCCGAAAGAGCATAAACAATATCGGGATACTATTGAAAAAGCCGTCGTGCTGATCGGGCAGAGCAAGCCGAATGCTGCTACCGGCGAACAAAGACAGTTTTTACAGGAGATACTGTCGAATGAATGGAGTCGCAAAGAGCTCCTTGAGCGGATAACAGAACAGGAGCGGGAGAAACTTTTAACGCTTCTAATCCCAAAAGAGAAGGAGTATATTCTGACTTACTCCCGAAGCTTGATCGCGTCCGTCGGCCGGCACTCCGAAATTTCCGGTAAAACGGCCGGAGGATTCGACCGGTTGGTGTGGTTTTTTATTTTCGGGTTATTGGCGGAGAAAACGACAAACCGGTTCAACCGCCGCGCTTTTGCCCGCCGAACACTGACCGGCCTTTCGTCCCATTACAATCTTTCTTATGCCGATCTGCTGACGCTGTTGTATCGTTACTCGGAATCTACCCGCTTACCGGAAGTGATCGCAGGGGTGATTCACGAATTGTACGACGAGGAGCGACAGGTTTGGCTTACCCATGCCTTGTCGGTTCCGGGAGAGAAGGCAAAAGAGAAATTAGTGCAACAACTCTCTCCCGAGGCAGCTGATTTCGCGCCGGAGTTTTTCCGGTTGCTCGAATGGCTCTTCCGGAGCGGAAACGGGTATCCGGCCAGCACATCCGATTTGAACGGCGTACCGGAGTGGCAAACCTTTTTGCCCCGGTTTCAAAACGACAAATGGGAATGGCTGTTCCAGTGGATCTTCACAAACTCCCGACCGGTATTCGAAGCGAAAGCATTTGTCCAGGAGATGTTGCTATTGATCAGCCGGCACTACCGGATCAACCGGACGCTTCTGGAACAGGGTGTCCGAAGAGCGTTGAAACAGATGCCCGGAAAATGGTCTTCCGGTGTAGCAACAACGATCTATCGCCTCTTTCCCGCCCGGGAAGAACAAAACAACCCGCCTGATTTACCGGTTCCTGCAACGTTTACGCATCCTTCCGCCCTACCCGATATCCCCCGGGAAGCAATTTTTGTAGAGAATGCCGGGATCGTTTTGCTGACTCCTTTTTTGCCGCGCCTTTTTGACCTGTTCCAACTCATCGAAAAGGGCGATTTTCCAAACGAAGCGTGCCGAATCCGGGCGATATTCCTGATGCAGTATGCAGTATACGGAAAGGAACGAACAACATTTGGCGAGCACGAATTGTTCCTGAACAAAGTGCTGACTGGTTTCCCAAACAGAAAAAGTGCGCCCGTTTCCTGTGAAACAACGGAAGAGGAGTGCGAAACGGCTACATCACTGATTCAAAGTGCGTTACAACACTGGAAAAAATTAAACAACACATCGATCGCCGCCTTTCGGGAGGCTTTTCTCCGGCGCGAAGGGAAATGCGAAGAGAAAGAGGGTATGTTCCTATTGACCGTCGAAGAAAAAGCATACGACCTGTTGTTGGATTCGATTCCCTGGAATTTCAGAACTGTCAAATTTCCCTGGATGGAAAAATACATAGAGGTGAGGTGGAGATGAATCAGATCGTAAGAAATAAAATGCATGAGGTGACGAAAAGCGGAGGAATGAGCGATCTATTTTTCTGGTTTCAACAGGAATGCAGGAATTCTCTTGCTCATTTCATGAGACAGGAAGCCATTCCGGAGCAACAAGCATATTACCCGGATGCCGGAGCGTGGTTATTGGGCCAAAAATTGGATAAAAACGAAACAATCGTTTTCCTGCTTGCTCTGATGCCGCATATCCATCCCCCTTCACTGAATTTGTTCTTTATGCAGAACAAGGATCTCGATCGCCCCTACACCGAATTCGGAGGTTGGCGGGCCACTACGCACAACGGATTCCTGCCGACTGGAGAAACAGCGGTATTCCTGGTGTCAGGCGGGCGGACGGACGACTGGAAGACACGCCAGGAAGTGGTGCGTATACTCAATAAAACCCATTGGTTTTACAAAGAGAATATTTTGCGGTGCGAAGGGCAAGACGATGGGGAGCCCTTTCTGAGCGGGCGTTTAACAGTGTCGGACGAAGTACTCGCTCAAGTGTTCGAGACAGAGTACGAAGCAGCCTACAACGCATCGTTCCCGGCCCAACGCATCACCACACCGCTTGGGTGGAACGACTTGGTATTGCCATACAACCTGCACGAAGAGTTGGAGGATATTGTAAATTGGTTGGCGCACCAACAGGAGATCCGGAAAACCGGCCGGCTCGACCGATTCATCAAACCGGGTTATCGTTGCCTGTTTTACGGCCCTCCGGGTACGGGAAAAACATTGACTGCCACGCTGCTTGGACAACGAAGCAGAATGGATGTTTACCGGGTCGACCTCTCTATGATCGTCTCCAAATACATTGGCGAAACGGAAAAAAACCTCGCCAAGGTATTTGACAAAGCGCAACATCACCACTGGATCCTGTTTTTTGACGAAGCGGACGCCTTGTTCGGCCAACGCACAGAAACAAATAGTTCCAACGATCGCCATGCCAACCAGGAAGTAGCCTATCTGTTGCAACGAATAGAGAATTTTCCGGGGATGGTAATCCTTGCGACCAACCAGAAAGAACAGATCGATGAGGCGTTTTTTCGTCGCTTTCAGACGGCACTCTACTTTCCGATGCCCGACGAACAACTCCGCTATCAACTGTGGAACCAGATGCTGCCGGAGGAATGGTTGCCCGAAAAACCGGACGAATTGATCCGCGAAGCAGCTTCCTGTAAATTAACCGGCGGCAGCATGATCAACGTCCTTCAATTTTGCGCTGTCAAACTGTACGGCAACCCCACCGGCAAACTCACCCTTCATCTGCTTCGGCAAGCCATCGCCCGCGAACAGGAAAAGGAAGGAAAAATCCCCTAAATGTGCAAGCCCTCCGTTTCTTTCTTTTTGATCGAAACGAAGGGCTTTGAAATTCGGCGTCTTCCTACTCTCCCACCTTTCGGCAGT
>QMCD01004257.1_pt1 | contig 23180 bp, 33 predicted proteins | sample 1821841 | NCBI WGS metagenome assembly QMCD01 (sample SAMN01991225, study PRJNA193472) | Termite gut metagenome, whole genome shotgun sequencing project. | isolation source: worker | host: Macrotermes natalensis
AGTACACGAAACTTCCCGCGCGAAAAAAAGCCAATGAAAAACAACAAACTGCCATGAAGATAACAAACAACTCAACAGCAATCCATTCGCCATAATACACACCTTGAAATGCCGAAACCAAGACACATACATAAAGCAAAATCCAGATGCACATAATCAACTGATTCTTGAACATCAGTCGAAAATAATTTTGCTTGGAAATTTCAAATTCTTTTGTTTCTATCACGTTTGGTCTCCCATTCCGCCATTCCAGGAACACAGTTCCCGGCTCGTTTTTCTTTATGGTATTTTCTTCATTCGTAATGCCCTTGGCGGAAATGACGGAAACGGTAACGACATTGTCGTCAATCGAATAAACCAGCCGATGTTCACGATTGATACGCCGCGACCAATTAGCCCGACAAATTGCCTTTCAATCGTTCCGGTTTGCCTGTTCCCTCGCGGGGATGTTTTTCCAATTCGTCTTGTAGTGCCACGATTTTCCGCAAAATTGCACTGTTGCCACTCCGTTCAAAAGCCTCAATATCCTTTTGTGCCTTGGCAGAAAAAACGATGGTATAAGTCATTTTTTGCTATATTTGGCAAAAATTTTCGACAATGTCGGACTTTCTTCGATGGTCACACCTTTATCCTTTTTCGACTTTTTAATGGCGTCCATCACGATGGCCACGTTGCGCGAATCATCGTACCACGGGTCACCGCTCGGACTGGGGCTTTCCGGTCGGGCACTGTCGGGCTTCGTTTTCCTCGCTTTCTGCTTTGGCGTTGTAGACTTTTCAACACGGAGCGCATGGATCACCTTTTCGACGATTTTCATTTGCTCATCTCTCGGCAGGGCATGGATGGCTTTCAGGATCGCGGATGTCGTCATTGCTTCGTAGCCTTTGCACTGATGTTCAGTTGTAGATTTTTGCGAGATTGTCCAGACATTCCCTTGTGCGTCTCCTAAACTCCGCGCCCGAAATTCCCAAACCGGCATCTAATTCCGCCTCCGCCGCTTCGATCATTTCCTCTTCTTCCGGCGTGAGGATGTACACGTCGTCCGCGAATTCCTGCTCCAAACTACTCGGTTTTGTCGCTGTTATCGCATTCATTTTTCCGTTTCTCATCTTCCCAATGCTTAAAACGCATCCTAGCGTCATCCGTAAACTGCCAGAAAGTGATGCAAAGTTTCACCATGACCACAAGTATGACTCCTACGGCAATGACACCAAATAATTTCAACACGATCAGTAGTGCTGCGTCTATTATTTCCATCGTTTTATCTCAAGATAAATGCGTTATGCTCATTTTTCCGTTTCTCTTTCAAAAAGCTGGCGACACGTATTCCCTGTCGCCAGCGTGGTTGTGCCTTTCAGCAACACCGTGATTTTCTCCGGGCACGAACGTACCCGGTTATTACATCACGCATCCACTTTTTCTGGAATGCGTGTCATGTAGAACGAACGCCAGACAAAGTACAAGCCTGTCACGAGAAACACTCCCGCCAGAACCCATGTCCAAGCCGCATACGGCCCGGCCACGACATTGCCCGGCGCGGTGCCTTCACCGTACTTCAGCACAATCGCAATTTCCGTCGCCAAAAGTCCGAACAAGGTCGAGAACTTGATAATCGGGTTCAAAGCGACAGAAGACGTGTCTTTGAAGGGGTCGCCAACCGTGTCACCAATCACCGATGCATCATGCAGCGGCGTACCTTTTCGGCTGTTACCGTATTTGTCCTTGACCGTTTCGACTATTTTCTTCGCGTTATCCCAAGCACCACCGGCATTCGCCATGTACATGGCTTGGAAAAGACCAAAAATCGCAATCGAAATCAAGTACGCCACAAAAAAGTTCGGGTCAACAAACGCAAAGGCCAAAGTCAGGAACAAAAGCGCAAGGAAAATGTTCCACATGCCTTTTTGGGCGTATTTCGTGCAAATCCCGACGACTTTCTTCGCGTCATTGATGTCCGCTTCCGTTTTGTTGAGGTCGAAATTTTTCTTGATATACTCGACGGCCTCGTAAGCGCCAGTGGTAACGGCCTGCATGGATGCACCGGAGAACCAGAACACCACGGCACCACCGCAGATCAGACCCAAAATCACCGGAGCGTGTGTCAAGTCCAGCGACAAGACACCGAGGTTGGAGAGCCGCAGGATGATCGCGAAAATCATCGTGGTTGCACCGGCAACGGCGGTTCCGATGAGCACCGGTTTGGCCGTCGCTTTGAACGTGTTGCCTGCCCCGTCATTTTCTTCGAGATACTGCTTGGCCGCCTCAAAATCAGGCTTGAAGCCGAATTCTTTCTCAATATTTTCTGAAATGTTGGGTTGCTGCTCAATCCGTGACAGTTCAAAAATAGACTGGGCATTATCCGTCACCGGGCCATAACTGTCCACGGCAATCGTGACCGGCCCCATGCAGAGGAAGCCGAACGCCACAAGACCGAAGGCGAACACGGAAGCATACGGACCGAGAATCGCGTCGAGTTGCAGCAGCGAAATGCCGTATGCAACGGCCATCAGAAACGCGATCAACATGCCGGTCCAGAACGCACCAAAGTTGCCCGCCACAATACCGGACAAAATGTTGAGTGACGCACCACCCTCTTCGCTGGCCGTCACGACTTCGTTGACGTGCTTGGAATTGGACGAGGTGAAGATTTTCGTGAATTCGGGAATCAGCAAGGCCGCCACGGTTCCGCAGGCAATGATCGCGGCCAACTTCAGCCACGCGAGGTGGGCAAAGTCGTGCAGCAGCAGCCAGCTCATTCCAAACGAGGTGGTGATGCAAAGCGCGGCGGCAATGAGGATCAACTGCGACAGCGGTTTTTCAAAATCAAACTGCTTTGATTCGCCGTACTTCTTTTCGCAGAGCGCCTGGTTGATAAAGTAGGCACAACCGGAAAGGCAGTCCATGAGGAAACGCATGACGAAAATCCAGACGATGAGTTTGGCTTGCAGGTCATGGGCCAACGTGGTCGCACTTTCCAGTCCGACCGCCACATTCATTTTGGCAGCCCAAGCCTCGAACATGGCTTTACCGGTTCCGTTGAGCAGCATTTCCGGCGTGATGGCCAGCACGATAAAAGATATAAGGGCCACGCCCGTCACGCCGTACGTTTCAAAACCGTCGGCGGTGGGGCCAACGCTGTCACCGGCGTTGTCGCCCGTGCAGTCGGCAATCACGCCGGGGTTGCGAGGATCGTCTTCACCAACCTTGAACACGATTTTCATCAGGTCGGAACCGATGTCAGCGATTTTTGTGAAAATACCGCCAGCAATACGCAATGCACTCGCACCGAGCGATTCGCCGATGGCAAAACCCAGAAAACAGAGGCCAACGATTTCGCGTGGAATGAACAGCAGGATGACGACCATCATCACGAGTTCCAGCGAAATCAGGAACAGACCAACGGACATTCCCGCGCGGAGTGGAATGTTGACAACATCCCATGGGCGAGCTTTCAGTGCCGCAAACGCCGTCCGCGAGTTCGCATAGGTATTGATGCGGATGCCGTACCAAGCGACGAGCGACGAACCGGCCATTCCGACGATGGCCAGTGCGAGCACGTAGACCAGCGTGGTGAGCGGACTCATGGGTGTTACACCTTCAACGTGTTGCTCGGCGGGCATACTGAAAATGTAAATTGCATACGCCGCAGCGATGAAGCAAAACAAAGCACAAAGGAACTTGATCTGCTGAAACAGGTAGGTGCAGCAGGTCGTGTAAATGATGTTCGAAACCTTCGCCATCGAAGAGTGAACCGGCAACTTCCGAACTTGGAAGAAGAGATAAAGCGAAAAACCGACGGTGAAACAGATCACGATCGCGCCGTAGAACAGAAGATTCCATGCGGAAATTCCGCCCAGCGTTGTAAAGTGACCTTGATGCAAATCAGGAATCTTGAGACTGGCTTCGCTGGCAAAAGCGAAACAGCCCATCATCAGAAAGGCAAAAAGGGGCAGTAAAAGACGACTTAAAGCTCTCATGTTAATAAATCTTTCGATTGGTTAAATGGTGAGAAACGTAAAAAAGTAGTTTTGCTTCCGCGACCACGCAGTCACGGAGTTGTTTTTTGTGGAGGAGGCAGGAACGAGGAGTTCTTCCGCATCAGCCCAATCTGCCTCTTCAATGGCTTGTTGCAACAATTCCGGCGCTATCACGGGAATGCCGGGCGGAAAATCAGGCCAATCAACTTGCGCTTTTGGCTTTTCCAATTCTGTTGTTGACATGATCGTTCCCCGTTCTCAATTGGCCAGCGCGTCCGCCCCGCCGACAATTTCGGTGATCTCGCTCGTGATTTGCGTCTGCCTTGCCCGGTTGTAAGCTGTCGACAGCATGGTAATCATCGCATCCGCGTTTTCCGTGGCCGCTTTCATTGCGACCATGCGGGCAATTTGTTCGCTCACCGCCGAATCCAAAAAGCACTTGAACAACTTGGATTTGAAGGCTTTCGGAATCAATTCCTCCAAAATACTGTCCGGGTTGGGCAAAAATTCAAACGGAATGTTGCTTGACATGTTAAGCCCGGCAGCTCCTTTGTCGCTACGATCTTTCGTCACCGCGTCGGCCTGTTTGACAAGTGCCGCCCGCTTCAAATCGACCTTGGCTTCCTCGGATACAGCGTTGATGTCGCCTTCCGCCGTGAGTTCTGTGATCGGCAGCAAAGTTTCAATGACCGGATATTGTTTGCTCATCGACTCGAATTTTGTGTAACACACATCCAGTCGGTCGAACTTGTCGGCCAAAAAATCCTCCATGTACTTTTCGGCCAAGTCGTCAATTTGCTCAAGCTGTGGTTTGTCCTGCAAATCGAGGTATTCGTTATCGATTTTTGCTCTTCGGAAGCGGAAAGCGGCGATGCCGCGCTTGCCGGACACTTCGAGGCTCACGCCGCTGTAATCATTTTGCAGGGTGGCCAATCTTTGGGCGGCCAGTCGCATCACCCCGGCATTGAAGCCGCCACACATGCCGCGATTCGCGCTGAGCACGAGCAGCACCACGTCTTTCTGCTCGATGGGCTGAGTGCGTTCAACAAGCAGCGGGTGGGACAGTTCTTCACCGGAATGGGACAGGTCATTGACCAAATCGACGAGGCGTTTCGTGTACGCATCGGCGGCGATGGCCAGTGTCATAGATTTTTTGAACTGGGCGGTGGCGACGAGTTCCATGGTCCGCGTGATTTTGCGGATATTTCGGACGGATTTGCGTCGTCTGTCAAGTGCTCGTGATTTGGCCATGAGTCGGCAATGGAAAATTGATAATGGAAAATTGAAAATTAAAACAAAGGCCGGAAAGGAGCGCAGCGCATTGACGGATTTCAACGTCCGTGAGTATTCCACTCTAAACTTTCATTATGCCTGTCAATCAACCAATCTTCGACAGCGGCTCGCATGAAAGGCGGATCAATGTGAACAAACGATACCCCAATAGTTTCCTTGTTTTTTATGGCGCACTTGATGGAAGCTAGGCACGACCCCGTTCTTTCATCTTTGTGTGAAAGGTGTTCCCTCATTCGGTCACCCGGCTTTTTTGCATGACCAATGTAAACAAGCGTAAACTTTTTTCCCCGGTGTTTTTTTCGCCAGATGCAATACACAGCCGGTGCAACTTTTATTGCATCAACAAAGGCTTTGTTGTTCGCCGGATAATTCAGTGCCGTGTTATTGGTGTCTTCGTATTTGATTTCAAAAATATTCTTTGGGTTAAGCAAAAGATTCTCAACCTCGGAAAACATTTTTTCCAAATCTCGACTATTAAAAGTAAATTTTTCCATCGCATCCTCCGTTTTGTTGTAAGTAACAGATTCACCGTCGATGCGCCAGAGTACCGCATCCTTTCCGGCTGTTGTTTCAAACAATCACTCCACCTTCAAACCGTCTGGATTTCGGCGGCCGTCCCAAACGGAAACAACCGTGTTTTGCTTCGATTCGATCCGATAAAACATCTTGTAAGTATTGACGACCACAACGAACCGCAAATTTGTATTGTCAACTTGCTGGCCAATAAACTCGTTCACGTTTTTGAGCAAGTCGAAATTCCTGCGATAACCGGCGACTATATTCATTGTTACCATTACGATTCCGAAAAAATCGCAGAATTTCATTCAATTCATGTTTTGCATCAATGGACCAGATCAATCTTTTTCCAGCCATTCGTCGATCTCTCGAAATACTTCCTCACTGGTACAAACTCGCCCCGCCGCAATATCCGCGTCGCCGCGTTCAATCGATTTTCGCAAATCAGGATGAAGCGATTCCCATGTCGCCACGCCGCTACTTTCCGTCCGCGTTTTCGGCGTTACTTGTTCCAGCACATCAAGCTCAATCGTCAACATTTCCAACTCCTTCCACCTTCAAATCTTCTGGATTTCGCCGACCGTCCCAAACTTTCACTACTTCAAATTCCGTTTCGGTAAACCGATAGAAAATCTGAAAATTCTCGCATAAAAAACGTCTGCGACGAAAATCTCCCATTAGTTGTCCTAATTCTGGATTGGCAAAATACACACGAATTTTTTCGTCGATGAGTTTTCTCAATTTGATGCCATAAGCATTCGATCCGTTGCGTTTTTTATAAAATGCTAAAATTTCGCGTAACTCGGTTCGTGCCGGAACGGACCACTTCATTTTTCGCCGAGCCATTGCCGCATCTCCTCCATGACCTCTTCATGTGGAGTGCCCAGTCCAGCATCCAGTTGACGCTCCGCTTCTTCAATGTCCCGTAAAACCCACTCCGGAACATCGTTCCAAGCAAGGTCGTCGGCATCATTTTTCCGCTGCGGTTTTTCCAGTTCAATCGTTGACATACTCAATCTCCGTCCACCTTCAAATCCGCCGGATTTCGGCGGGTATCCCAAACGGTGATGACATCATTCTGCCGCTCGCCCATCTGGTAAAATAATTGATAAGCATGCAAAACGACCACGAAACGCACATCAGTTTCACCAATCCGCTCGCCAATGAGTTCGTTTTGTTCAACACGTTTTTGAGCAAGTCGAAATTCCTGTCGCAATTTACGCCCGTATTCGTTATTTCCGTTGCGCTTGCGATAAAAACGGACAATAGCATTCAAATCATTTCTCGCCCTTGCCGACCAGATCAATTTTTTTCCAGCCATTCGTCAAGCTCTCGAAATACTTCCTCACTGGAATAAACGCGTCCGGCGGCAACGTCACGCATGCCCTCTTCAAGTGCTTTTTTCAAATCAGGATGAAGCGAATCCCACGTTACCACGCCGCCGAGGAATGCCTCCTGTGTCGTCGGTTTTTCCAGTTCAATCGTTGACATTTTCAATCTCCTTCAGAATCCGAGAACACCGTTCCCGGCTCTCATTTTTCTGTTACGCAAAACTCTGGTTGAACTTCTCGAACACGCTGTCCATTTCCTTCGTCAGTTCGTCGTCGAGCTTGCGTTTTTCGTTCAATTTATCCCAAAGCGGCTGGTTCGTGTCATGCAGCGATTGCAAAAATTCGCCTTGCCAACGCAACACATCGCTTGTCGGAACCTTGTCCAAAAAGCCGTGCGAACCGGCGTAGATCACAAAAACCTGATCGATTACATTCATCGGCTTGCAGAGGCCTTGCTTGATGAGTTCGTTGATCCGGTAACCGCGATCCAGCCGCGCTTGTGTGGCCGCGTCAAGGTCCGTACCAAGTTGGGCAAAGGCTTCCAGTTCGCGGAAGGCCGCCATGTCCAGTCGCATACCACCCGCCACCTGCTTCATCGCCGGAATTTGGGCCGAACCGCCCACGCGGCTCACCGAAATACCCACGTTCATGGCTGGCCTTTGACCGCGGAAAAACAAGTCAGGCTGGAGATATATCTGGCCATCCGTAATCGAAATCACGTTCGTCGGAATGTACGCCGACACTTCGCCTTCCAGCGTTTCCACAATCGGCAGCGCGGTCAAACTACCGCCGCCCAGTTCGTCGGACAGTTTTGCGGACCGCTCCAAAAGCCGGCTGTGACAGTAGAAAATGTCGCCCGGAAACGCTTCCCGGCCCGGCGGACGCCGCATGAGCAGCGAAATTTGCCGGTACGCCACAGCCTGCTTGGACAAATCGTCGTAGACAACCAGCGTGTGTTCCCCTTTGTACATAAAATACTCGGCCATTGAGCAACCGGCATACGGGGCGATGTACTGGAGCGGGGCAGGCGAACTGGCACCGGCCACGATGACCGTCGTGTAATCCATCGCTCCGTGGGCACGCAAAGTTTCGATGATTCCCGCCACGGTCGAGTCTTTTTGACCCACCGCCACGTAAAAACACTTCACACCGGTGCCTTTTTGATTGATAATCGTATCAATTCCGATGGCGGTCTTGCCGGTTTTGCGGTCACCGATAATCAATTCACGCTGTCCCCGTCCGATGGGTGTCATGGCATCGATGGCCTTAATACCGGTTTGCAGGGCTTCGCGCACGGGCTGGCGGTCGGCGATCCCGGGCGCGGCACTTTCGACTTCGCGGAAGTCGTTTGTTACCACGGGGCCTTTTCCGTCGAGCGGATTTCCCAGCGGGTCAAGCACGCGGCCAAGCACGGCATCGCCCACCGGCACGCTGAGCAGTTTGCCCGTCGTTTTGGCTTCGTCCCCTTCTTCGAGTTTGAGGTAATGTAATCGCCCAAAATGATCGCACCAACGGAATTTTCGTTCAGGTTAAAGGCCTGCCCCATCACGCCGTTAGGAAATTCGATCATTTCCCCGGCCATGACACCTTTCAGACCATAAATCTGAGCAATTCCATCGCCGACCTCAAGGACGCGACCGACCTCGCGGACATCGATTTTCTGCTCGTACTGTTCAATTTCCTTCTGGATTACGGAAGCTATCTCGTCGGCGTTGAATTTCATTTGCGCTACGGTCAATCATTTGTTGACGCACATTTTTGAGTTGTGTAAGGATGGAAGCGTCGTAGATTGTGTCTCCAACGCGAACGACAAGGCCACCGATGGTTTCGGGATCGACGGTCGATTTGATGACAGGCTCACCGCCTAAAACTTGGCGCAGTTTTTCGGAAAGCTCGCCCAAAATTTGAGGCTCAATGACAACGGCAGTCGTGATGGTCACGGGAATACGCCCTCGCCACTTTTCGAGCAAAAGGCGGCATTCATAGTAAATCGGACGCAGCAAATCAAGCCGATTTCGCCGGGCGAGCACGTCGAGATAGCTGCGAAACATCGGCGATGCCTGTGAAGTCACCGTTTTTTCAAGCAACGTCCGCTTCTCTTCCGAGGAAACCATGGCGGAAGCCAAAATCTCCTCGAAAGTTGGTTGCGAATGAAGCAGATCAACGAAGGATTCGTACTCGGTAATCGACTCGTCAAGCAAACCAGCCTGATTCGCCGCACTGGCGAAGGCTTCGGCATAAACTTTGGCGATTTTCTCGACCGTAATGTCTGCGTAAAAATCGGCGGCAAACTGGGAATCTGACATAGTGACGAATGACTAGTGATTAATTGACTATGATTAGTGACCAGTGACCCCGTGACTAGCGATGTACGGCATTCCGCTTGCGTACACTAGCCGTTTCGTCATTGGTCATTAGTCGTTTGTCACTAATTTTTGGTGAATTCTTGAATCGCGCCACGGATCAATTCGCCGTGGGCTTCGGGTTTGACATCCGCCCGAATCATTTTTCCTGCCAATTTGGTGGCCAAGGTCGCGCTTTTCTCGGCAATGCTTTGAAGTGCGTTGGCCGTTGCCGCCTCGATCTCTTTTGTCGCACGCTCTCGGATATGACCGGCCTCTTCTTGGGCTTTTTCCATCATTCCGGCGGCATTGCGTTGCGCATCTTGGCGAGCTGTTTCAAGGATTTCGCGAACTTCGTCTTTGGAATCAGCCAGCTTTTGCTGGTACTGCCCTAACACGTTTTTCGCTTCTTCGTTAGCACGATTAGCCGAGGCGATTTGGTCTGCTACGGCTTTTTCGCGGGCATCGAGGGCTTGAACAATCGGTTTGAAGGCGTATTTTCCCAGCACGAAAACAACGCACAGGAAAATCACGAGCGTCCAGATGGCGGTTTCGGCTTGGAAATCAATCGGACTTAAACTCGCCTCTCCGCCGTGCCCCTCAGCTGCAAAAGCCGGGACGCAAAGGAGGACGAACAGAGCGATTGCCATGCTTAAAAATAAGGTGTTTTTGTTCATCATTTGACTTGGTTGGATAATCCGGCAGACTTGCGAAGGCGGGAATCCGACAAAAAGGACTAAGTACCGCTTTTTTTCGGACCGAACTCCGCCTGCGCGGGAGTGACGATGCCATCACCTACGTTGTTTCAAAGCTACATGATCAAGCAGAGCAAGCAGAAGATGACCGCCAAAAGCGAAACACCTTCGACCAAAGCGGCGGCTACAATCATCGCTGACTGGATCGTCGCGGCAAATTCGGGCTGGCGAGCAATGCTTTCAACGGCACTGGCACCGATTTTACCAATACCGAGGCCGCAACCAATGACCGCCAAACCGGCTCCAATACCACAGCCGATATAGGCCAGCGCGCGGCTTGACGCGGCGGCTTCAGGAGCTGCGGCTCCAGTGTCTTGCGCCAAAGCCACGGCGGGCATGATCATGGTGGCAAAAACAAACGAAAGAACGGCAATTTTAGCAAACTTGTTCACGGAATTCTCCTTGTTGGAAAAGTGGTTAGTGGATAGTGGGTAGTGATCATAGACAGAGGACAGTCGTGGGTCGCGCAGCTTCCGCTTGCGTTCTTCTCACTCTCCGCTAGCAACGATCATCTATCCACTAATGTTGATGTACGGACATGCCAATATAAATGGCGGACAACAGTGTAAAAATATAGGCTTGCAGGAAGGCGACAAGCAATTCAAGTAAACTGATGGCGACGCTTAGCCCGATACTTCCGGCGGTCACGGGAATCCAAAGCAGCAGTGCCCCGGCCGTGAAGGAAATGAAGGCCAGAAAAACGGCCAAGGTCAAGTGACCGGCAAACATATTCGCCATGAGACGAATCGCGAGCACACTGTGTTTAATGAGCAGTGAAACAATTTCTATGACAAAAAGCATGGGCTTCAAAATGTATCCCAGTGGCCACGGCAAATCCACAGGCGGAATCAACCCAAGCCAGTAACCGCCAGCCCCGTGACGCTTCATGCCGGTAAACACCACGATGGCAAAAGTGGCGAGCGCCAAAACCACGGTAATCGACAGCGACCCTGTGGGCGAACCGGCCCAAGGAACCATACCCGCCAAATTACAGAGTAAAACAAAAAAGAACAAACCCCAGAGATAAGGGATAAATGGAGCCGCACTTTTTTTACCGATGGAGGGCTCGATTACTTGTTCTTTAAGGTAAACCAACATCAATTCAATCATGTTCCAAAAGCGGCCTTTGACCGGTTTTCCATCGCGAATTTTCATCGCCAACGGGACAAAAATGGCGGCCATGACCGCCAGCACCGCCAATTCGATGATCACGAATCGTGTGATGCCAAACTGCGTCAAAAATTCTGGAATCTCAGGATGCCAGAAAGGAAAATGAAAGCTGTTCGTGTCCTTGACGTGGCCAGCAAGGTCAGAAACAAATTTTTGGGTATCAATTCCGCTCATTCGTTGATCTTATTTGATTTACAGTCCGATTCCGCGGCTCGTTGCTTCAGCTTTACCCGGCGAAGCTGAACCGCCATACTGAACATCACTTCAAGGAAACTTAAAGGGACAAGTCCGAAAGCACAAACAACGGCTTGAACTTGACCAACCAAAAAATAGACGGCCAAAATTCCAACGACCGTCGTTATCATCCGCACAAGCGTCCCAACGTACACGCCGGTCACGCCCGGTGGCAATCCGCGCCGCAAACAGCGGGTTTCCACTTTCTCCGAAATATGCAAGGAAAGCAGGAAACCGACCAAACAAATGACGATGGCCAGTCCGATACCTTCGTAAATCGCTTGATCGAACACGAAACGCAATAATCCAAACATAAAATCGCCAGTCCCTTTGGGAAAGCTGGCTATTAACCGTCGGGACCCACAGGCTCCGTTGTTCTTCACTTACGGCTCTTGCTGGACAGTTTCAGCAAATCGCGCAGGGCCAAAAAACCGATCACCAAACCCAAAATAACGCCGAAAATGGTGAACAGGATAAGCGTTCCCGCTTTGCGGTCCAACCAAACACCGACAAGGATGGGCAAGACAAACTCAATGCCGATGCCGATGATTTGGGTTGCCCAGCCATATCCCACGGCCAAGGCGGAGCGGTCATCTTCTTGTTTTGTCACGTCAACTTATCTTACGTAGGTTTACACGGAGTCTACAATTTTCATACAAGCCTGTCAAGCTTTGCGGAGGCATTATTGCCAACAACGAAAAACCGTGCCATTTTGAAGAGTATAAACCAGAATGAAAAAATGGGGAGATGGGGTAGACAGAAATTTAGTTGATGCTCATTTTTAGCTAGCTCCCCATTCACACTATGCCATTGCATCGTAACGGGAAATTGGGCGTGATGTATAAGGCTTTTGTGATGTTTGCGTACATTAACCGTTTTTTGCGAAATTTAGTGTGAACACGGCACTAGGCTTCTTTTTTACGCTCGTCATTCCGGCGAAGGCCTTAGCGGGCGTGGCGGCGAACAAAAAGCGGACGCGAATTTTCCACAAACGTAAACTGCTTCGCCACAGAAGATTGATCCGATCCGACGAAAAATTCTTCAACCGCGTTAGCTGAATAGGGAGTGGCAATTTCGTACTGTCCTGAAGACAGTCCTTCTGGCAACTTGGGCAAGGTTGTCGACGAGGTGAGATAGGACTGGCCGTCCTGCGTGCCCAAGGTATCGGGCGAGTTTGTGTGTATCGGAGTCGTTTTTACCGGAGCTGAAGGTTCGACCTCCGCAGAAATCGGTTCTTTTTCCGAAGCCTCGTTTTCAACGGCAAGGCTCTCCGTGCTCGCCTCCTTGAGAAGGGTCTGAAAATCGAAGTCCTCTCCCAAAAGATCGGCGGCGGTATTGGAAATTCCATCCACCGTCAGGGACTCGTCCTCGCTACCACCGATTTCCGGCAATTCCGTGGACAGATTGCCAGAATAATCGTCAAAAGCCTCATTATATTGCGGAAGCCCATAATCGGAAAAACGATCCAAAACGTCGTCATCGGTGTCCGGTGGTTCGTAATCCGGGTCATACGGCGTTGCTTCGGCCAGCCGGGACATCAAATCCTCCGGTATTTCGTCCGTCTCGGTGCTCACCATTTCTTCGACGGCATCGGCCACTTCCGGCATGGGCGGCAGAGCATCGAGGTTTTGAAAAATATCGCCCGGTTCTGGAGATTTTTCCTCTGCACCAATCGATTTCACGTCGCCCGCAGGCAATTCCGCGAGGTCAACACCTTGGTCAAGCGAATGATCAGGCGAGGATTCGCGTGCCAAAGCATCGCCGTTTTCTGCTGGGTTCCGCTCGTCAACTTCTGAATTCGAGATGGTGGAAACAGGGGCATTCGTTTCCGCGTTATCAGCAGGGCTATCCTCAATATCTGTATTTTCGATATTTCCCGTGTTGTCAACGTTATCGATAAAAACTTCCGGGTCAGCAGCAGGGCTTTCTCCACCAATATCCTCTTCGAGACTTTTTTCTCCCGGTTCCGTTTCCGCTGCCTCCACTTCCTCACTTTCGCCGTCAGGATCGCCAAAACGTTCGTACAGAAAGCGCAGAACAATGGCGATGATGATCCCCACTTCTATCGGAGTCAAAATGAAGAGGAATAGAATTTTGAGAAATAGTATCACGGTTCCGCCTCTCCCCACGGATTTTCCCAATCACCCCATTCATCAAGATATTGGGTATAGGCAGGCGATTGCTCTAAATTTTGCGTGATCCAAATTTTGGCGTCTTTGACCAAGTTTTGCTCTTCTTCAAGGGTTAAATTCCCTATCAAAAGCATCGTGCGCAAAAAAACGAAATAGGTATCCAGCACATCGCAGCGGCAGTATTGATTGATTTCGGCCAGCTTGCCCGCCTCGTACAAATCCTGAACCATGTCACCTTTGGTGCCCATTTTTCCCGGCTTGCCAAGCAGACTCGAAGCCAAATTGAGTCCGCCGGTAAACCGCGTTGCCCCGTTGTTCGTGAGCAAATCGTACAGATCAAGATGAAATTTGCTGTTGTAACGACTGCGTGGCTGATCAAAACTTTTCGAGTGCACTGCGAACCAGTCTGGCAGCGGCAAACCATACCGATAGGCGGCCAGCTCCATCATCGGCAAATCAAAGCCGCGACCATTAAATGTAACAAAACAGGGATGGTTGTAATGAAACCAACCTTTCCAAAATTTGCGGCAGATTTCATGGGGGCGAAATTCCGGTTCGTCCAACACGACGAGATCAAGCAGCGAAAAATCTTTCGCCACCTTGGCGACCGCCACTGAAATGGGAATTTGAAATGAATACGGAATAAAATCCGAGCCATTCTTTTCCATCAATTCAGTCCGATAGGCCGCTACCGCGCTTTCGGGCGGAATCTTGCCCGCAAAATGAACCTTGGAGACCAGCTTGGGGTCAGCCACGCTTTCAATATCAAAAACAAGATAGGCAGGGAATAGTTCCGGCATGGAAAGCGGCGCAGGCTAGAGAAGTTGTTTGAGGACCGTCTGTAACCCCTCCATTGTCCATTTTTTCTCAAAAAGAGCAAGTCCCAGAGCGGGTTTGAGTGCGTCCCGGTGGTGTGGGTCTCAAAAACTACCGCCAAGTGCATCGGTCTGAGCCCGCAGGCCATTCACGGGGTCGTAAAAATGGCAATTTCGGCGGGCGGATAGGAGCGAATTCGGTTTTTGGGCGGCAAGATGGGCAGCAAATCAAAGTCAAAACGCTCATCCGCTTCAACCACAAACACGGAATGGGGCGGGGCAGACGCAATGAGATTTTGGAGCATTTCCAACATTTCCTCTTGACGTTTGACATAAAAATCATAGGGAGGACAGCAAAAGACGACCCACGGCGGCGAGTTTTTCGGGTGCTCTTCTCTGTTTTTTGCCCAAAAAAAGGCATCGGTTTTTCGCAAGGTACAAATTTTGAGTAAGTCCAGCGACTCCAGATTTTTGCGGAGCAGCGCGGCCGTGGGAAGATGCAGCTCGACCACAGTGGCGGCCACGGCTCCGCGACTGAGAGCTTCGATGGTCACCGCCCCCGTCCCGCCAAAAAGATCGATGACGTAGCAACCTTTGATCTCGGGGCCAACAAGGTTGAACACGGCTTCCCGAACACGGTCTTTCATGGGACGCACCCGGTTGTCGCCCGCGTATTCGATCTTGCTGCCGCGGAATTTTCCGCCGATCACGCGCAAACCCAGCGAGTCAGGCAAACGACCACGCTCGCCTGGCTCACTGCCAACATGGGAGCGTGGGTCGCGGCGATTGTCGTTCTGTTTTTCAGGCGATTTCCCCTGCTGTTTGTCGTTGTTTTTCCTCGGTTTTTTGCGTGCAAAATTCTTTGGCGGCGAATTTTCGCTGTTTTCGCCGATTTCGCCGATTTTTTCCTGCATCGCCGTTCGCCAGTCGGGCTGATTGTCACTGATACTGTAAATCACGTTATCGGCAAAATCGCCTTTTTTTCGGTTCCTTTTGTTTTTTGGCATATCAAGGTCTTGCAGCGAGCGAGGGCAGAGCGTATATTGGTCGGAAGGTTCAGTGTATCAGTATACAAGGCTCTTTATTGTTCGCAATCACTCTAACGCCCAGATTTTCGCAATGACACATCGTTTTTTGTCCTCAGTTTTTGCCTTTCTCACTTTTTTCACCTTGGTTGCTCTGACTTTGGCACAAGATGTTGTCGCACCTTCCACCGTGCCGGTCACGGTCCCCGATGCCTCCTCTTTTTTCCCGAAAGCCGATTTTGCGCAAACTGAGACCGCCACAAAAGACGCTGAATTTGTGGCACTGGACGCCACTTCGCGCGCCATCGCCAAAACGCTCACAGCCCTAAAACGGGAACTGCCCGGCGCAAATGCCGCTCGGCAAAAAGAAATCCAGAATGAGTACATGGAATTGATCGCAAAAGGTAAAGAGCTTTTCAAAAAAATGGTGGAAGTGGGATTTGAGGCGAACAGAGAAGCTCCGAATCGCAATCAATACGTGGTCGATTTCTTGTACGGCATGACCCAATACGAATTTGAACGCGATAATTTTGAAGAAGCGGTGCGGATTTTCAAGGAAATCGAACCGCACCAAATCCTGCTGGGCGGCGAACAGCTTTACGTTTGTGCTGGTCTTTCCGCGATGGTGATTCTCGATGTGGAAAACGCGACCAAGTGGCTGAAAATCGCGGAAGAGCATGGTTTGCTCCAAAAAATGCTGCAAGAATGGCAAAAAACGAACGCGGGAAAAAAACGGGTGCAGGCCTTCCTCGCGATTCAGATCGAGTTCAATGACCTGAGCCAAGATTGGGAAAAAGAAAAGATCAAAAGAGCCGAAGAAACTCAGGCTGGTACAGCCGACCCGACCAAAAAATTGCCCCGCGTGAAATTGTCAACGACGAAAGGCGACATCGTGCTGGAGCTTTTTGAAGATCAAGCCCCCAACACGGTGGCCAATTTTATTTCGCTTGTCGAGCTGGGGTTCTATGACGGCTCCCTTTTTCACCGCGTTTTGCCGCAGTTTATGGCACAGGGCGGGCGGGGCACGAGAATGGCAGACCTCGGATACATGATTGATTGTGAAACAAAAAAAACCGGTGCCCGCAAACATTTTCGCGGCTCGATCAGTATGGCTAACGCTGGACCGGACACGAATGGCTCGGAGTTTTTTCTGACTTTTATGCCCACCTCGTTTTTGGATGGCAAGTATACCGTTTTTGGCCATATTGTCGAAGGCATGGAAGTTTTGGCAGACATTCAGCGTGTTGATCCTGACGACCAAGAGGCCATGATTCCCGAGCGAGATAAAATCGTCAAGGCGGTGGTTGTGAACAAGCGCGACCACGCCTACGTGCCGGTGAAAAATAATAAACGGTAACCATATCAGTCTTTTTCAAAAAAATCTCCATCCCAGAAAGGTTTTGCTTCATGTCTACAATCATTGGCTCACAAACCGAAAAAAACCTGCTCAAAGCGTTTGCAGGGGAATCGCAAGCTCGGAATCGCTACACTTTTTTCGCTGCCAAAGCCTCGGAAGAGGGTTTTGAGCACATCGCCCACATTTTCCGTGAGACGGGCGAGCAGGAAGTCGTTCACGCCCTCCAATTTTTCCAGTATTTCGAGTCGGGCAAGCCGCTGGAAATCGCGGCCTGCTACCCGGCGGGCGTGATTGGAAGCACCGAAAAGAATCTCGAAGCCGCCGCTGAAGGCGAGTTGGAAGAATGGCAACAACTGTATCCTGAATTTGCCCAAATTGCCAAAGATGAAGGCTTTGCGGAGGTGGCCAAAACATTTAACGCGGTTGCGATTTCGGAAAAACAGCATGAGCGGCGTTATCGTAGCCTGTTAGAACACGTCAAGGCGGGCGATTTATTCTCGCGGACCGATGTGATTTGGCGTTGCCGGCACTGCGGGTTTGTTAGCAAAAGTGACAGTGCCCCGCAGATATGTCCCGCCTGCAAAAAGCCCCAGGCGTGGTTTGAAATTTTGGCCGAGAACTGGTAGACCGCCACCATGAATCTTTTTGATCGTGCAATCAAAAACCTGCTGATTTTCACGGCGCGTGCCATCAGCGGTGTGACGGTGCTCTGGTATGATTCTCAACCCGACACCTGTCAGCGGGTTTATTTTGCCAATCATTCCAGCCATCTTGATGCGCTTGTCATTTGGGCCGCCCTGCCGCACCGCGTGCGCGAAGTGACACGCATGATCGCCGCGCAGGATTACTGGGATGCGGGCCTCGTTCGCCGGTATATTTCCAAAAAATTATTCAACGCCCTGCTCATTCAGCGCGAAAATGTGAGTCTCAAAAACACGCCCGTCAAAATTATGATGGACGAAATTCAAGACCGTTTTTCGCTGGTCATGTTTCCCGAAGGTGGCCGCTCACAGAATGGGCAACTTGGTGATTTTAAGAGCGGCCTCTTTTATCTCTGCAAAAAGCGGCCGGATTTGGAGTTGATTCCCGTGTATTTGAACAACATGAACGGGATTTTGCCGCGGGGAAAAACGCTGCCTGTTCCGATGCTGTCGCGCGTGATTTTCGGCCCGCCCATGTGGTTGGAACTCAATGAAACGAAAGATTCTTTCCTGAATCGAGCGCGTCAGGCTGTACTGAAACTGAAAGAGCTGGAAGAGCATTACGAAGACGAAAAGGAATCCGAACCGCACTGAGCCGGGTGCGCATGTGCCCAGAGCCATTGCTCCTTCGAGATGCCGAGGACATGCGTCCCCGGCTTGTAGCCCTGTTTAATTTTCTGCTTTAGGCACTTCGGCCTTGGGTACTTCCGCTTTTTGAGCTTCTGTTTGCGGGAAAGCGCGACGTTCTTCACGATTCACTCCGGGAGCCCCCATGCCCGGTCGCCAAGACTCATCGCCGGGCTGATACGCACCTTGGCCCCTTTGCATCGGAGGGGCCGCCACGCCACCTTGACGGCGATTTTGGCCTTGACCACGGTTTTGCCCGCGATTCTGGCGCATCTCTTCACGCAGTTTCTGACCTTCGGCGGTCAATTTTTCCGCCTTGGCAAGCTGGTCTGCCGTCAGAATTTTCTTAACTTTTTCAACATAAGCCTTGTTGTCTGCTTCACGCTTGGTGCGCAGCTCCTCCATGGCCGCACGGCGTTCTTCACGGGACTGATTTGCGTCAAACGGTGGCGGAACGAAACTCCTGGTACGCTCTTCTTCCAGTGCCGTAATCTGTTTTTTCTGGTCGTCTGTCAAGTCCAGAGCGGCCATGCTTCGCACACCAATCGCGTTGTTTTCCAAGCCGCCGGTCATTTTGAATTGCAGCTCTTTGTGCTTGACCACCTGCTCCGCCGTGAGAATTTCGTCAAATTTCACTTGCAGTTCATCAAAACGTTTTTCCAGTTCCGCTCGCCGCTGCTGCATTTCCTCAGCAGTGGGACGCATGCCACCCTGTCCACGTCCTTGGCCGGGCTGCATGTTTTGGAATGCCTCTTGAGTGATCGTGCGAATTTTTTCCTGCTGTTCCGCGGAAAGCCCCAATTCTCTGATCACCACCGGGTTGTCCATCATCATTCCGCCGCCACCGAAGCCACGTCCGCCAGCACCTGCTCCACGACCGCCGCCGGGCTGCGCCATCACACTCGTGGTCAAAACTGCGACAAAAAGAACCATCGTCAACGATACCGAAATTTTTTTCATTGTCATGTCTCCTCTGATAATTCACAGAAAAAGGGGGATTTAGGAAGACTTCCTGTTTCAAAAAACGAACAGGATGCTCCGTTTTAACTGTCCTATTTAACACGGCTCATGTCGGGAGTGGGGCAAAAAAAAAGAAAAATGAGATTTTTTTGCGGAAACAGAACTGTTTTTTTGAGGAATTGCCAAAAACTTGCGTCTGTCCGGTTTCCAAATAGCTGTAAAATTGTTATGATGAGATGAGAATTTTGTGGTGAGATACCGTATTCGTCTTCACATTAAGCGTATGCAGCAACATTGACGAGGTAATCCGTTGAAACGCGCTATCATCAGTGACATCCATAGCAACTTAGAGGCTTTGCAAGCCGTTTTGAACGACATCGATGAACAGGGCATCACAGAGATTTTCTGCCTCGGTGACGTGATTGGTTACGGGCCCAATCCGATAGAATGTATTGACCTCATGCGCAAGCGGGCGACGATGTGTTTGTCTGGCAACCATGACCAGGCCTCTCTTTTTGATCCCGAAGGCTTCAATAACAGCGCGGAGAAGGCCATCCTCTGGACGCGCGAACAACTGGAAGATTTTCGTCGTCCCGATGCTAGCGAACGCTGGGATTTTCTGAATGAATTACCACGAATGCACCGCGATGGCGAACTGCTGTTTGTGCATGGCTCACCGCGTAATCCCCTCAATGAGTATGTGTTTGCTGATGACATTTACAGCGAACGCAAAATGGAGCGGCTGTTTTCGCTCGTTCCTAAATTTTCTTTTCAAGGTCATACCCACGTTCCCGGCATTTTTACAGAAAGCCGGGAATTTTTTGCGCCTGAGGATATTGGGGGAAAATACACGCTGGGCGACAAAAAAGCCATGATTAACGTGGGTTCCGTTGGCCAGCCGCGCGACCGCAATCCCAAGGCTTGCTACGTTGTCTTGGAGGATTTGACCGTCACGTTTCGCCGCGTTGCCTATCCTTGTGAAATCACCTGTGATAAAATCATGGCGATCCCCAAATTGGACAATTATTTGGGCGAGCGGCTCAAAGAAGGAAAATAGCTAGAGGGTGAATGGCGATGTCGCTCTCGTTTGGCTTGGAACTTCGGCAAGAGCAAAAGCAGGTCATGTCCCAGCGCATGATCCAGTCGATGGAGATTTTGCAACTCTCGACCCAGCAACTCGAAGAGCGAATTGATCAAGAGCTTTTGGATAATCCCGTTCTGGAACAGACGGAACCTCATTCCGGGCCGGAGGAACAGTCGGAATTCGAGCGCGATCCGGAACTCCCGTTTGACGCGAAAGAGGACGGCACCCGTGGAGTTGACTCTCAGGAACACTTTCAAATCGCCGCCGATTTTGCCCAAAATTACGCCGACACAATCGACGAACTTCCCAGTCGGAGTCAGAATTGGCTGGAACGCGAAAGCGAGCGGCGCGACGATTTGCTGGCCAATCTGTCCTTGTCCACAGAAACGCTACAAGACCATCTCACCTCGCAGCTGGCTTGGTTTGATTTTTCGCCCGATGTGCGAGAGTTGATGGATCACATCATCAACAATCTTGATCCGAGTGGGTATTTTTCTTTAGAACTGCATGATATTTTTCCATCGGAATCAACCGCGGCGAACCTTGCTCTCGCCGAGGAAGCACTCAAGGCGGTGCAGCGTCTTGACCCACCCGGCGTGGCGGCACGCAATCTCGAAGAATGTTTGCTGCTGCAAATTCCGCCGGAATCGCCGCTTGAGGATGTGTTGCGTGCTTTAATTTTGCGGCATCTGAAAGACATTGCCGCCAACAAATTGCCTCAAATTGTGCGTGAAACCGGCTTTTCCATGGAAAAAATTCAAGAGGCCATTGCGGAATTGCGGCAGTTTTCTCCGCAACCCGGCGCGATTTTCACCGGTAAGGCCGCTGCGAAAATCGTGCCTGACGTGTTTGTCGAAAAAAACGAAGCAGGTCAGTATGTCGTGCGTTTGGAAGCAGGCCGCTCGCAGTCGTTGCAGATCAACAGCGAATACCAGGACATGCTAAAAAATCGGCAGACAGAAAAGCCGACACGGGATTATCTTCGCCAAAAAATCGGCTCTGCCCAGTGGCTTATGGACGCGATTGAGCAGCGTCAGGTAACGCTTCTCAAAGTTTCTCAAGCGATCGTGGATGCCCAGGTTGATTTTTTTGAAAAAGGTGCACAAGCTCTCAAGCCGCTCAAAATGCAGCAGATCGCTGATGTGGTGGGCGTGCATCTGACGACCGTGTCGCGGGCTTGTGACGAAAAATGGATGATGACACCGCAGGGCGTGTTTCCGCTAAAGCGTTTTTTTAGCGGCGCGCTGGCCAGCGCGGACCACGAAGAGGGCGTGACCCAAGACGCGGTGCGACAGAAAATTCAGGAAATCATCGACCAAGAGGATAAGTCAGAACCCTTGAGCGATGAAGCGATTGTCGGCTTGCTGAAGGAGGCGGGAATGACGGTGGCACGGCGAACCGTCGTCAAATACCGCCAAGCGATGGACATCCCAAGCAGTCATGGCCGCAAAGAATGGCTGTCGTTTTAGCCCCTCGAATGGAAGTGCCATTTGGCCCCTAGCCCCTTACGAGTATAGGGATATAATCGGCTGCGTGTCCACCCCTGCGGGTGCGGGGGAAGGACGGGTTCTACCTATTTTGAAGTTGTGGAACAACGCTAATGACGTACTAGCGAACCCCTCACCCTCACGATGCCCAAATTTACCATTGAAACCATCGGATGCCAGATGAATGTCTTGGATAGCGAGCTGGCGACCGCCGGTTTGCTCATGGCGGGTTTCACACGCACCGACGATCGCCGCGAAGCTGATGTCCTTCTTTTCAATACGTGCAGCATCCGTCAACATGCCGAAGATAAAATTTATCGCAGACACCGCCTCGGATATACCGGACGAGTTACTTCTGGAATACGACATAGACATGCCCAGCGTCCCCATAACTATAGAGGGCAAGGGCTACTTCGAGCGGCGCTCGTTTTCTGTCAGGGAGTTTTACCAGATCCTCTCGGGCTGCGCTGAAATTCCCGCTACAAGCCGGGTGCCGGCCGAGGACTACAAGGCTTGCTATGAGCGCGCGTTTTCGATATTATAAACGTCACGATAAACGCGGGCGGAAGCGGAACCAACGCCTCCGCGCACATGGCAAAGAGCCTGTTCTTTGAAGAACACCCCGGCGCCGAAGGCAAATTCAACATCCACATTGTCGACTCAAAAACTTACACTATGGCTTACGGATACCCTGTCGTGCAGGGCGCCAAAATGGCCCGCGAGGGCAAGTCTTGCGGCGAAATACTGGATTATCTCTACGATTTCTTTGACAGATGCGAGATATATCTGGCCTGCTACTCGCTTGACTACGCCAGGAAGTCGGGGCGTATAAACGCCGCCGCCGCGTTCGTGGGCGAGGTTCTGGGCCTTAAGCCTATTATCTCCCTAATCGACGGGGATACTAAAATTGTGTGCAAAATCCGCGGAGAAAAGCAAATTATCCCGCAGCTCGTCCGCTGCTGGGAGGAGCGCCGCGACCCCGCCGCCGACTTTGCGATGGTGGCCTGCGGAGCTGTCGACGAGTACGGAGTCATGCTGAAAAAGATATTGGAGGTCAAGCTTGGCCGGGAAATTCCCATGTTCAACGCCGGCGCGTCTATCGTTATAAACGCCGGCCCCAAAATAGTCGCCGTCGTGCTGCTTGGGCCGCGCAGGGGGGCATGATCCGGCAGCGCGGGAAAAAGACACAAAAGCAAAATAAGAGCCTGTATTCGTGCTCTTAAAATCACTTCAGAGAGGATGCATTTGGATGAATTATCGCGCGTATGGAAAACAGGGATACGAGGTGTCGTCATTTGGCATGGGCTGTATGCGTTTTCCGCGCATTTATCGCGAAGACGGCACAGCGGAGATCGACAGGGAAAAATCCTACGA
>QMCD01002087.1_pt1 | contig 23177 bp, 22 predicted proteins | sample 1821841 | NCBI WGS metagenome assembly QMCD01 (sample SAMN01991225, study PRJNA193472) | Termite gut metagenome, whole genome shotgun sequencing project. | isolation source: worker | host: Macrotermes natalensis
GTTATCAAGCGCGACGGTAAATACATGTATATTTACGCCGGTTGCGCGTACGGCGTCATCCCGGAGAGCTGCAATCCCCGGTGGATCGAGAAAGTGTCCTCGGATGGCATAACGCGCACTTATCTTCAGGTTGACGCGCTCCTATGGACAAAGTTTTCGGATGCGGCGGATATTTTCCGGCGAGACGGGGTTAAAGGGCAAAGCATGGAGCTTGAGGAGCAATCCATGCGCGGCATAGAGCAGCCGGACGGCTCTTTTTTATTTACGTCGTTTCGCTTCGACGGCTGCTGCATTTTGAGCACGTCCAATCCGGGCATACAGCCGGCCATGATCGACAGCATCGCCGCCGCGAACTTTTCGCTTGATTCCGTCGCGCAGGATATCAAGAACAAACTCAACCAATACGCAGAGCAAGAACCCGCCGCTGGCGGTCTTGATATTGATATCTCAGAAGAAGGAGGACTAAATCACTTGGAAAAAACCAATGAAATGCTTGCCAAGTACGCCATATCTTTGGACGAGCTTGGCTTTAGCATAGACGGCCTATCCAACGAGGAGATCGAAGAAAAGCTAATCGCTTTCACCGTGTCACGGCAAAGCGCGGCTGAACCCGAACCGGCGTCTACGCCTGTCCCGGCCAAAGACTATATGCTCAACAGCAATTTTGTGGAGATGTTGCGGGACGCCGTTTCCAGCGAGCGCATGGAAAGCGATTACGGCATCGTCGCCCGTTACTCGTGGATCGACTATGACATGAGCCAGTCTATTGTCTATTGCTACGACCGTACCGATTGGAAAATCTACGGCTTCGCGTTCACAATTGCCGCCGACAACGTTTCCGTCGATTTCAGCTCTAAAAAGCGCATGAAGTTCACAATCGTTGATTTTGTGGAGGGCGTGGACGCCGATAACCAGCTCGTTTTCTACGCGCAGGATCAAATGGACGCCGCCATCGCAAAAGCCAGTACGGATTTCACCGCGCAGATCGAAAAGCTCGGCGCTGATCTGGCCGATGTCACCGCGCAATTCCAGACTTCGCAGGAGCGCGTTAATGAGCTTGAGACGTTCCAGACAGGCGTATTCGCCGCGCAGCGTGAAAACGAGGAAAAGCAGCTATTCGCGCAATTCGCTAAGGAGCTGGACGGCAATGCCGACTATGAGGCACTAAAGCAAGACGCCCCGGCGCACAGCATCGAGGCGCTGACCGAAAAGTGCTACTCCATCCTCGGCAAAACGAAGGCGAACTTTACGGCTAAAGAACCTAAACAGGCGGCTATCAAGCTGCCGATGACGCCGCCTGCCGCTCCGAGCGACGAGCCGTATGGCGGCCTCCATTCCAAGTACAGAAAGGCTAACTAGGAGGATTAACAATATGAAACATGCTATTGTACGCACCGACCTCATGAAAGGCACTCACGACCTGACGGCGCTGGCGTCTGTTAAGGTCATGGGCGCGAACGATAAACCAGTTGCTGTAGATAACGGCAACGTCGTTAAACTCGCCGGCCTCATGCCCGGTATGAGGGATTGCTATAAGGGCGTCGCGCCGGCCATTGATACGAAGATGCGCGATCTGGTCTTGATCGCCACGCCGGAGCTGAAATACGACACGAAGAATTACAACCTTTCGGAGTTTGTGAACGAGGCCGGTACGATCTGCCGCGGTTATCGCTTGCACAGCGGCGAGGTCTTTTCCGTTACCGCTGAAGCTCTGTCCGGCGCTGCTCCCGCGGAAGGAAATATCGTGGAGCTGGCCGCTGGCAGCACGAAGCTGAACGTCGCCGCGACGCCCACCGCAAAGGCAACGACCATCGGCTCTATCGTCGGCAAGGAATCGGGCAACACCACCTACTTTGTCATCGAAGTAGCCTAATCTTAATGGGAGGACAGCACAATGAACGATATAGTTAAATTGGCGGTAGACGCCTACAAGGGCCGCGTATCGGGTAACTTCTCCAAACAGGAAACTATGGATACCCTGCGGCAAGCGTTGATTGACGCTAACAACGGCTCGACCACGCTCTCTTACAAGGCCGTGCGCGACGGCAAGTGCAACGGCCTTTTCGCGATAATGGAGGAGATCATCGCTCAGACCGTAATTCGCGGTTTGGCCGACGAGCCTTTCTTCGCCGCGCTGGTGGACGAGCGTAATCTCGCGCTCGGCGATCAGAATGAATTCATCGCGCCGGACAATTCTCTTTTCGTGGTATCTGAAATTGCCGATGGTGTCCGCGGCTCGCGCAGGCAGAGGCTGAACGGCGGCGAAAAGAAGTCCATCACGACCACGATCAAGTCGATTCGCGTCTTCGAGGAAATGACCCGTCTGCTGTCTGGCCGCTGTGACATGGACGTGTTCATCGACCGGGTGAGCGCATCCTTCAAGCAGAAGCAATACGAGGACATCTTCGATTGCTGGAACGGGCTTACGGCGGCTTCGCTGGGCGCGACTTATTATCCCACGGCGGGCAGTTTCTCCACGAGGGCGCTTATGCGGCTGATTCAGCACGTCGAAGCCGCGACTGGCAAAACGGTAACGCTTGTCGGCACGAAGCTTGGCCTGTCCCTTTTGGGCGACGAGCTGATTTCCGAGAAGCAGAAGGAAGACCTATACAATATAGGCTTTGCCGGGCGCTTCTACGGTACGCCGGTTGTATCGCTGCGCCAGATACACCGCCGCGATACCGATCAGTTCGTACTCAACGATAATAAGCTCATCATAATCGCCGCCGAGAATAAGCCGGTCAAGTACGTCACGGAGGGCGAAGCGACCATAGTGCTCGGCAATCCGACCGACAACGCCGATCTGACGCAGGAATATTTCTGCCTCATGAAGACCGGCGTGGCCGCAATGGTCAACGAGAAGCTGGGCGTCTACGAAACCACGGACACCCTGTAAGAATCCCAAGCTGAGGCGCTGAAATCCAGCGCCTCAGCTTAATATTTGAAAGGAAAGCAAATGGCTTATACGAAAGAACAACGCGCAGCAAAAGCGCAACAGCGTCAGCAGGACGCGCAAAACGCGCCTGTCGCCGCTACGCCATCCGCTTCCGCAGCACCAGCCCCGAAAAAGCAGAAGCCCCAGCCGCAGTATGAGCTTCACGAGTCGATACCTGTAATCAACGGTTATCCGGGCTATATGGTCTACGTCAGCTCTCAGACAAAAGAGGTCTACGAGTGGCACGAATTTGGCGATGTATGCCACATGACCATAGGCGAATTGCTTATCATGAAGCGAACGCAGCGCCGCTTTTTCAAGGAAAATTGGGTGCTTATCGAGGACAGGGGCGTTCTGGAATTTATCGGCGTCGATCAGCTCTACGCACATGCTATTACCTCTGATAATTTCGACCAGCTCTTTTTGCTGTCGCCGGAGGAATTAACGGAAAAATGCGCGGCGCTCTCGGAATCGTTGAAATTCTCGGTTATGACCCGCGCGCAGGAACTGATTCGTTCGGGCGATATCGACTCGCGGAAGACAATTATGGCGCTGCAAAAGGCGCTGGACGTAACTTTTGAGTAAAGGGGCGAGGCAGATGGGAACGCCATACGCCGACGTTCTGGACGCTTTTTTGTTCAAGATTACGGAGCATAAGTTTCTCAAATTGAACGAGGCCGACCGGGACGCGGTTATTTCAATTCACATGAAGTCCGTTTGCTCGAAGATCGCGCCGATGGTCAAGAAGTTAAGCGGCGTGGATTTGACGCAGCGCGACGATGAAGATTCTATATTTTCAAACGATCTCTCTGACGAGCTGATTGATATTATCTCCGAGGGGATGATCGTGCGCTGGCTCAAGCCCTACGCTTTTTCGTCGGACAATCTTGAAAACGTCCTCAGCACGAAGGAAATTGCCCTCTACTCTCCCGCTAATCTGCTGCGCGAGATCGCGGGGGTGTATAAGATGGCCGCAGCGGATTTTAAGCAGCAGCTTATCGACTACTCATATCAGAACGGAGAAATTGGCGTGTAAAGCGCAGAAGGGAGATGGTGTAGTCTGGCTAATTGGGATTTATATAAAGCGATCATCAATATGGACGGCGAAAACGAGCGTGACCGTTCGATCAACCGGCTCCGCGAGAGAATCGACCGCAAGGAATCTGGCCTTGTTGCCGGCTGTGATGTGCTCATAGACGGCGCAGAGGCGCGGCTTATCATCCACGCTACGCAGATCATCGACCAAAAGACTTTCAATACCCTCCCCGGTCATTATGTGAGACTGGGGCAAACCGTTCAAATGAAAGACTCGCGGGGTTATATTTCGCACTGGCTGGTTACGGAGGTTGATTTCATCGACGCCGTTACCTGTAAAGGACGTATAGAGCGCTGCAACTTTAAACTCGTCTGGCAATCCCCGGCGACAGGGGATATCGTCTCGCGCTGGGCAAAAGCCCAAAAGCCCTATGCCTCGAACTTGGATTCTGGTAAGGTCATCACCGCATCGAGCCGCGATTATGTTATGCAAATCCCTTATGATGCGGAAACCGCAATGCTGGAGCTGAATCATCGTTTTCTTTTAGAGAAAATCAATGGTAAGGCCAAAGCCTACAAGCTGACCAGCATTAACACGTTGACCGGGCGCAGCGGAGGCGACGATTCCGAGGGTTATATGATTTTCGATTTTGAGCAAGACGTTTTTAACGCTGAGACGGACAATGCCGATCTCATGATCGCCAACTACAAGCCAAAAGACGAACCTGCCGCCGCTGGCCGTTGCGAAATCACTTATTCCGGCAAACCGACACTCTCTGTTGGCGGTTCCGCAAAGACCTTTACTGCCCGATTCTACAATGAGGCTGGCGACAGTATTTCATTGCCAGACGGAGCAGCGCCTCGCTGGGAGATATTCTTGGCAGACGAGAGCCTTCGCGACAAGTTTACTATCCAAGAGCTGCCGGAAGCTTGCTCTGTCAAAATCAAAGCGGCGAACGACTACGGTTTGGCTGACGTTAGGCTGCGCCTGAGTATGGCCGTCGATAAGACTGAATACGGCGCCTATGTCGATTTGACCGTGAAAGCGGGGTGGTAATGTGACGAATGATCCTGTTATCGAGCTGAAGCAGCTCGTAATCTCGGACATAATCAATACTCCCGGTATAATCGAGCTGATCGACCCGTCAAAGATCGAGGCCGGAGAGGAATTGATCTACGAGCATATCTATCCGTTCAATCGCGTTCCACCAATCGAGGAAGAAGCGAAAACGTACATTACGATCAAGGCCGACGTGTTATCCAACTACATGACCAATCAACTTTTTAAGGATTGCAACATTGTGGTTCGCGCCATAACGCATCAAGATAATATGCGCGTCGGTGATGGCCGGGGTGCGACGAGGATAGACCTGATCGGCGAAGAAATAGTAAAGCTCTTTGCGCGCAAGACTTTCGGAGTATCTAGGTTGGAGCTGCTGTCCAGCTTTGAAACCGCCGTTGATTACAAGCATCCCTGCCGGGTGCTTACGTTCCAAACCCAGCATGTGAAGGAGCGGAGCTGCGGGAGATGAGCGTAAATACTTCGATCCAGTTTGACAAGCTAAAACATACAATTGGAGGTCAGCCGCTCGTAATATCAAAATCCCTGACGGTTCAAAATCCATCCATACGCGATATAACGGATTTCGGAGAAGAAAAATACCTTAATCTGGTTACATTGACCGTTGCCCGTCCGTATGATTTTATGGTTCAGCTTGATGATGCCGGGATTAATTATTTGGACGTGGATGATTTTGAATTCTTCTCCGTTAATCTTAACAATTTGCCGCAGGAGATTACTCGGATTTTGTTCGGCGATATAGACTTTACCGGCTTTGAGTTTGGTGAGAACGTCGAAAACGGCGAGCTGATTTTTTGTCATCCCAATAATAAAATCATCATAGATCGGCTGGTTTTCGCGCAAATCACAAAATTTGTACGCGAGATGAATGTCATTTCCGACGAGATAGAGTTTAAGGCCGGAAACGAGCGTATGCGGAAATCGTTGATTGATAGAAACCGCAGGAAGCAGAAGAAAGAGGCTGGCAAGACTTTTGAATCTCAGCTTTCTAACCTTATATCCTTAGCCGTAAACCACGAGGGGTTTAAATATAATTACGATACTGTGCTCGACTTGCGTATAAGCCAATTCTACGACGCTTACTATCGACTAAATAAAATCGAGAACTACAGGCAGACGATGAGCGGCGTATATGCCGGGACAATCAGCTTTGAAAAGCTTGATAAGAGCCATTTGTCTTGGGCTGGTAATCTTGTGATTAGCCAAAGAGATATAGACAAGAGCAAACTGCAATTGGAACGCACTATGTAATCCATCATGTACCCACGACCGGGGCTATCTGCCCCGGATTTTTAATTTTCGGGAGGAACACTTAATGGGAGTTAATTCGCAAAAGTATATCGTCCAAAATATTGAGCGGCTGACGTTCTTGAATTTGGCGAACGGCGCGTGTTATTTTATCGCCGACGACCTTCAGGAAGCGAACATGTCGAATGAGCAGGAAACGGTTTACGCGCTGGGTAAGAACGGCGTTAAGATCGGCTCCGGCGACAGGAACAAGGCGTCGAAGATTACCGCCACGAACGGCGCGATCATCGACGGCATTATGGCCGCACAGACGGGCAGCGGCGTCGAGACGGGTACGCATGTCGTGCGCGGTTTCTTGGACGACGTAAAGGTATTCAACGGCGGCAGCGGCCTACAGGCGACGCTTACGCATAAACCCGCTGGCCGTGCCGGCGCGGAAATCAAATTCATCTACAAGAAGAACTTGGACGGCACTCTCGGTAAGCCGTATCCGATTGGCGCTACTGCCGGTTCGGATACCTTCTCGTACAGCTCGGCCAAGAAAACCGTCAATGTCCCGACTGACGGCAATATCAGCGAGGGCGACCATATCGTCGCTATCTACGATATCGAAGTCAACAACGCGAAGAAAATCCTCAACGCTGACAACAAGTTCAGTACGACTGGTATGTTGGTCGCGGATATCTACGCGAAGGACATCTGTACGGAGCAGAGCTACTGCGGCAAGATCATCTACCCGAAGGCGAAGGCGTCGGGTAACTTCGAGCTGGCCTTTGGTAACGATCCGAGCGTCCAAGCGATGGAATTTGAGGCGCTGGCCGGCGGCTGCGGCACTGGCGGCGGCTCACATACCCTGTGGGAGCTTTACATCTTCGACGAGGCTGATGCTGTAAAATAACCTCTGACGGCTGCGGGGGCATGTCATAGCGACGTGCTCCCGCAAAAAAGCAAAAGGCTCATGAACAAATCGCTCATGAGCTTGAAAACGAACCCACGCGACACTGATGTCGCCGCCTATGGCCGAGAGCTTTCGGCGAAGCGGAGTCTATAATGTCGCTTCCCGGTCGCATAGGCTCGTTTTCCGACACATCACCCGTACTCTTAATGATGCATTTACAGGATAAGCTTTTTAGTCCCTTTAATGTCAAGCATTATTACGAGGATTTTTCATTTTAGGCATTGATTATTTTGGCATTAAAAGCTTAATCAGGTAACGCAATAATTTCATGAAAGGAAATCATCTTTGAAAGAACCTAATCATATCTGTAAAAACTGCGGAAAGCCTTATTACCACTGTGACAATTGCGGCAAATTGCACGATTACCGCGAAATGGCTTGTTCCCCGGAGTGCTATATGGAATACCAAGACGCCATTATCGCGGCGCGCGCCGAAGAACCTGAATCCGCTCCGCAAGAGGAAATCGCCATTGAAAGCGCCGAAGCGCCTAGTGAGACGGAAACCGCTCCCGTCGAGATTGAAGCAGCTCCCGTCGCCGCCGCCAAGCCGAGCAAACAGGCGAGAAAGGGGCGCGTTCCCAATCAGCAGCAATCAAAAAAATAAATTCAATGTCGCTAAAGACACGTCCAAGAGGACTTATGATGGTATCGTTTTCGCCTCTAGGCTCGAAATGCGATACTACCGTGACTGGATACTGCCGCGACTGGCAAGCGGTGATATACTCAACTGCCAACTACAGGTTGAATTTCAACTGCAAAAGGGATTCCAGCACGATAAACGCCATGTCCGGGCGATCCATTACGTCGCGGACTTTGTAATCACAGATAAAAACAACCATGTCATAGTGATTGATACCAAAGGCGCGCCGGATAGTACGGCGATAATTAAACGCAAGCTGTTTTGGTATCGGTATCCCGATATCGACTACCGCTGGATCGGCTACAGCAAGATCGACGGTGGATGGGTTGACTATGACGTTATCAAGGCTGGCCGATCCGCGAGGAAAAGGGCCAAAAGTAAAACAAAATAACAGGAGCATTGCCTTAATGAATAATAAGAATTTCACCGTCGCCGATTTGGAGCGCATAAATAAAAACTACGAAGCAACTGACGAAAGCGCCACGCTTACTATCACCTTCGATGAAACCGAGGAGTTTCAGGTTCGCGTAAAACCCAAGCTTTCGCTTCTCGAATATCTTCAGTTCGCATCGGACGTAGCGGACAGCGTGTTTTATGAGCCGGAGGACGAAGCAGAGGGCGCGGAAGTCCGCTATGTTCCGCAGTATATGAATATCGCGCTGCAACGCGCCGTACTCGTGTATTACACCGACATGGACATAAACGACGCCGACCCGGAAGCTCTCTACGCTTTTTGCGTCAACACAGGGATTGTCAATCAGGTTTTAGAGCTGGTGAACGCTATTCAGTTCGACGCGCTCCTGAGCGAGATCGACAAGCTCATTGAGTTTAAGAAGAATCAGCTCGTTTATACAGCGCCGAAATCGCCTATTCTTGAAATGTTCTCGGCGCTGACTAAGAACGTCGCGGAAAAGGCCGGCGATCCTGATTTCTATCGGCAAGTATTTTCGGCGGCTGCTGCCGCCAATGACGATGCTGCCGCGCCTGAAACCGAGTATGAGGATCGTTAAAACTAATCTGGCCGCTCGAAAAGGCTCTCTTGATGCTGCGATTCAGAATCAAAGAGATAGGCTCATTAAGAAAGCAGCCAAAGACATCCCCGGCCTTATTACGCCCGCTATCATGAAAAAAGAGGCGAAGCGCCTTGCGCGCTGTATTGAAAAGCAAATACGGACATATTATGCTTCTTACAGTCCCAAAATGTACAAACGATCTGAACAACTTCAAGGCGAAGGAAATGTCGCTGTAGCATCTGCGCGGGTTGATATCTCGCCGGACGGCCAAACACTTACAGCATACGTAGACATCAAAGAAATTCCCAGCTCGTCAAGATTTGAGGGTGGAATGTCTGTTGATAGGGTAAAGGTAATTGATAAGGGTTGGGCGGTTAAAAAAGACGTTTGGTTTCGCGACATAGAACATTTCGGGCATCAGGAGGGCTTCGGCTTTATCAAGAAGGGCATAGCGGATTTTAACAAGAAAAACACCTACGATATTCAGGTTTCGGGGCCAGATTAAGCCGTGGGGTTTTCTTCTTGCTCGTTGTCGGTACTCATTAAATCGCCGATGTACAATGTCTTACCCAAAGAAGCTAATAATTTCAAGACAGTATCTATCTGCGGGCTAGTTTCCCCTTTTTCCATCCGCGAGATTACGTTTTGCTTTACGCCGCATAATTCCTCCATTTTCCTTTGTGATAAGCCTCGCTCAGTTCGGGCTTTTTTTATTTCCTCCATAATCGCGGTTCTGATTGCGACGGCTGCTTTTTCCTCCGGGGTAACAATATCTTGAATTGGTTCATTCCATCGTTTAGCGTGCTTGCTCATTGTTGTTCCCCTCGCAGTAGGTTGTCCTAATTTTCCCGATGATACACCATAGCTGAAACAATTTCAATACTTAAATGTCGCACTATTAAGGGTCGGTCATTTCGACTGGCCTTTTCTTTTGCTATCGAGAGGTATCACGCCTCTTTTATTTTTCTTAAAAATACGGAGGTATTTCGCATGGGCGACTCAATTAAATTAAAAGGCACAACCGTATTGGTTGATGTTGGCGTAGATACTTCTTCCGGGGAGTTTGCCGCGGGGCTTAGAAAACTTGTACAAAATGCCATCAACAGCGGTGCGGCAAAGGTTGTCGTTACAGTTGATAAAATCGACGCGACCAGAGCGCTTGCTAGGTTCAAGAGCCAATTAGAAACAATCGCAAGCGGTCTGGCTGTAAAACATGCCAACGCAATAGGCAAAGGTCTTGCACAGACTGGTTCTGCCGCCGCAAGCTCAGGCTCAACAAGCTCAAACTCTACGAAATCCGGCTCCACGAAAACCAGCTCCACAAAGCCCGTTAATCTGGTTTCTTTCAGAGAAACAAACGATAAGAGGCTCTACAATATTAAGAAAAGCCTCGAAGCCGCCGGCGCTGCCAGTGATTCGCTGAAAAGAAAGATTTCAAACCTTCGCGCTGAGTTAAAAACTCTTGACAGCGCCGGTGTAGATCATTGGAAGAATCGGTTTAACAGCCTCAAGGAAAAGGCAGACAAAGCCTTATATAGTCAGCGCATTATCTCGAAAGTATCGCCCAACATGGACAAGCTTTCGGGACTTCAAGCGTCTTACGGAAGCGGCAAAGGCTCTACGACGGAGGAGCTGACGCGCTTATTCCAGCAAGCTAACGCATTACAGGCCAAGTACGCCGGTATTGATCCCGTGAAGTGGAATATAAAAGATGCGCAACAGTACAACCGCATTGTTGGCGAAATTGGCACAAAAATGACGGCGCTTAATAAAATCGACGCCGCGGCCAATTGGAGCAAGCAACAGGCGATTAATTTACAGCATCTGACGGCTCAGGCTGACAGGTATTTTGCCACTAACACAAAAGTAAAGTACAATTCCGGGCTATCCGCGCAGGTAGATGACTTCACGGCAAGGCTGCGTCAAGCTCGTCCGAACGAAGTTAAAGACTTCGAGTATGAATTTAACAATCTAACTCAGGCTATTCGCGATGCCGGTTTAGAATCGGAAACTCTCGGAGCACAGTTCAAACGTCTCTTTGGAAGTCATCTTGGCCTCGCGGTCGTTGTAGCGGGAGTACAGCTTCTTCAACAAGCGCTGCGTGAGGTCGTTCAAGACGTATTGAACATCGACAAGGCGATGACCGAGCTGCGCAAGGTTACGAGCGCTTCCGACGCCTCTTACGCTGCCTTTATGGAAAAGGGCGCGGCGAGTGCAAAGAAATACGGCTCTACCGTAGCTGACATGTTAAATTCCAGCGCCGACTTCGCGCGACTTGGTTATACAATGGATCAGTCTGCGGAGCTTGCCAAGACGGCTAACGTCTACAAAAATGTTGGCGACGGGATAAATGATATTGGCGTCGCCTCAGAATCGATCATTTCCACGATGAAGGCTTTTAACATCGAAGCCAGCAAAAGCATGACCATTGTTGATAAATTCAACGAGGTCGGTAATAACTATGCTATCAGCTCCGCGGGTATTGGCGAGGCAATGCGCCGCTCCGCGTCTGCGTTAGCCGCGGCTGGTAATACCCTTGACCAAAGTATCGCGATGGCGGTCGCGGCTAACTCCGTCGTTCAAGACCCGGAACGTGTTGGTACGGCATTGAAAACCCTTTCAATGAGATTGCGCGGTACAAAAGTGGACGTAGAAGCGATGGGCGAATCCACCGAGGGAATGGCCGAAACTACTTCTATATTACGGCAAAAGCTTCTCGCGCTTACTGGTCAAAAGGTCGATATTCAGATAGACGAGAACACCTATAAAGAACCGTATCGGATCATGCTCGAAATGTCGAAGGTATGGGATAGCATGACCGACATCCAACAAGCGGGTGCGCTGGAGCTTATGGGCGGTAAACACAACGCGAATGTTCTGGCGTCGATGCTTAAAGACATGGGAACGGCTGAAAAAGTGCTTGTCACGTCGCTTAATTCCAGCGGCAGCGCCATGAAGGAAAACGAGGCCGTTTTAGATTCAATCGAAGGCAAAGCAAGGAAGTTTTCTGCCACGATGGAAAGCTTGGCGATGCACTCTGTTGATTCAAAAGGCGTTAAAGGCTTCCTCGATTTCGTTACGGGCATCGTTGAGGGTATTGATAAGCTCTCTCAAACCGCTTTGGGCTTCCCGGCGCTGATAGCGGTTTTCGCAACCATTCTTAACGGCTTCAAGATTCGCGGCGGCGCAATTAACCCATTTTCCATCATTCAAACCGATATTGAGGGCGCGAAGCATAGCTTGGGATTGTTTAATCGGACGTTCGCTGATTTCTCTAAGCAATGGGGCGAAGCTAAAGGCTTTAAGGGGAAAATGAGCGCCTTATTTGGCTCAAATAAGCCAAAACCCGATCCTACTTTGCTGTCCGTTGACGAGTACAAAAAGTTCTTTGATGATTATGACGCCATTTATAAAAAACAAGGCGCAATGGCGGCTAATTTCTTTGTTAATTCAAAGGGCGACGCACACGCTAAGAAATACTTTGCTACAGTCAAAGACGGAAAAGCGTCGATGAACGACTTCGCCAAGTCTGTAAACTTGGCCGGAGCTGCTGAAAAAATGTCCATCGGTACAAAGATTGCTTTGACCGCAGCACAAGTCGCGTTGAACGCCGCATATACTATCGGCCTTTCGTTGCTGATCTCGCTGGCAACGGACGCGATAACGAATTTCATCAACCGCGAAAGAGACGCTGCCCAAGCTGCCGAGGAAATGCGTACAAAGTGGAAAGAGTCGGCTGACGCGATCCGACTGAGGGCGTCATTAATGATGTCGGTGATCGCTATGCCCAGCTCCACAAAGGCGTTTCGGACGATGGCAAAAATGTTTCTTTGACCGCGGAGGAATACAGAGAATACAACGATATCGTCGGACAGATCGCCGAGCGCTTCCCGGAAATGATTTCGGGATACACGAAAGAGGGCAACGCGATCCTAAAATTCAAAGGGAACGTTGAAGAACTAAACAAATCCCTTCAGGAAATGAAGGACGTAAAAACAGCCGAGGCGGTTACGAACGTCAGCAAGGTATATGAGGATTTCCGCAAAAGAGTAGATAAAGAGGCTGGCTTTTTATCTCCTGATATTGGACTTAGACAGAAAAAGCAAGCGCTCGATACGCTGCTTTCTTTTGATCCGAAAGGCGAAAGTCCCTCTAAAGATTTTGAGGATTTCATTCTTAAAGGTACGGTAGAGCTTTATTCGCCGACAGAGAACCAAGAAGCTCTTAGGGACATTAAAGATATCCAAAAAGTCATGCAAGACTTGGAATTAGAAGATATCTTTAATATGGGCGGAGCCGACAAAGCGTTTGCGTATTTGAAGAAAAACTATGCGACGCTACGCGCGCAGCAGCGTATATATAGCAAGGAATACGTTGACGAAGCGCAAAACGCTATGGCCGCTGTAATCCCTACGGTGGATTCCAACGAGATTTTTAGGAAGCTGAACAACGCAGACCTTCAAGGTCAACTCCAGACGTATTTCCGTTCAATTGGTACGGACAAACTGTATGAGATAGGCGATGAGGAAGGCGGCTTGCCCGGATACATCGACGGGATTATCCAGAAGGTCGCAGAAAGCGACAAGGCCATACAAGCCTTTGCCAAAGCGCGAAAGCTTGACATAGACAAAAACACGCTTGATAAAAGCAATGCGGATATCGAAGAAATCAAATCCGTGCTTTCAAAGATCGACGGCATTGATATGGAGGCGGTAAGCTCTGCTTTAGGTCTTGACGTCATTGATCCGCTTAATACTTTCGTCGCTGATCTCAAAGAGAAATTCCCCGAAATAAACGATCAGCTTGTTAAATCTCTAAGCGGAGAACAAATCAGATCATACCTCGGCATGATGCGCGATCTGAGTACCGCCATGAATGGAGCGTCGCCGTCTCTTGAATTGACGAATAGCATAGCGGAGCTTCTTAAGTCCGGGGATTCTGCCGCGACTTCCAAATTCACCTTATTTACCAGTATGGCTAAAGAAGCCGGATTTACGGCGGCTGCTGTAGATAAGCTTGCGCTTAAATTCAGGAAGCTTGATGCGGAAAGCGCGGACAAGGAAAACTCTAGGCTTTCCAGATTCTTGCAGGTGTCGAAGAACCTTGACCTAAGCGAACAGCAAGCGGATACACTTTTTGCGCATTTAAAGGCCAGCACCATTGACGATGATCTTAGCAAATTAGAAACGCTGTTTAGGCGTGGGAAAATCGGCGCAGACGAATACAACGCAGGAGCAACAAAGCTCTATAAAACGCTTTTCGATAATAGCCGTACTTCTTATTCGGACGGCGCATTTGACGGCGTTTTGAAAATGTTTGACGCTGATTCAGTAACGTCGGTCATTAACGACGCCGATGAAGCGCTTGACGATTTTTACGATTCTGCCGGCGCTGCGCATGAAGCGGCAACGGCCTCAGTGACAAAGAACCTTGAAAAGCTCAAAGCCGAAATGAAAAAGGCGCTAGAGGTCGGCGACTACGATGCGTTTGAACGTCTTAAAGCCGAAGCCGAGGCTTTGCAATCAGCACTATCGGGCGTAACAGGGGCGTTGTCTGAGTTTCAACAGGCGCTAAAAAAGGACGAATCTCCTAACCTTACCGGCACAAAAGAAGCGTACAAGGTTCTTGAAGAAGGGCTTAAATCCGGGGAAATATACACTAGAAAATTCGGCTTGGCACATAGACAAATGTTTGGCGACGCCGAGTTGGATGTAAAGTCGTTAGGCAAGACCTTGAAGGATTTGCGAAAATATTTCGGAGAGAAAGCAACCTCGAACGATGTAGAAAAGCAGATACTCAATAGAGTTAAGTCCGGGCTGGTTCAAGAGGTAAGGCGCAAAGAGGATGACAAGCTCGTTGGTTATCAGATTCCAGACATGGAGGCACTGGCGCGAGATATAAACGCGAAATTGTCCTCAGAGGCATTGATTGGCTTAATTGAAGCGGTTGACATGCAAGTGCCGATTGAATGGGGATTGGTATTCTCGAACAATGAGGACGTACAGGCCATCATTGACAAATATGCCGCCGAACAAAGGGCCGAGGCCGAAGCCACTCCCGTAGACTCCGCAAAGAAGGAACTCCCCGTTGATATGACTGTCACAGAAGGAGCTACGGAAAAGGTAGACGGCCTCAAAGACGCCGCTAATGATGCGTCAAACGCCGCTGGTTCGGCTGCTGAACAAGTCGGTCAACTTGGCGCAGATTCGGAAACCGCCAATACCAACGTCACTAATCTCAATGGGGCTTTAGATACGCTTGCAGGAAAGCAGATCGGCGATTTAGGGCTTAATGGGGTACTGACGCAAGCCTCGAATGTCTACACTGAGCTTTGTAAAATCCGGGATATAAAATTGCCGGATAAAACCATGACCATTAAGTACGAGGTCACAGGAGAGCCACTTGGAGGCACAGGCGGCGGCACAGGCAAAAGCGGCTCCGGCAGCGGCGGCAGCAGCAAGCCAAAACCGAAAATCAGAGGCTACGCTAGAGGTACTGTATATGCACGAGGGGGCATAGCTAAAGTCGGCGAGATGGGGCCAGAGCTGCGGATAACCAACGGTAGGCGCGAAATTGTAGGCGCGAATGGGCCGCAGATTATACAAGTCAGACCCGGTGATCGTATCTACAATGCCAGAGAGACAAGAGAGATGCTGCGCAATCAGCCGGTTTACGTGTCGGACAAGCGCACGGCTGTTAATCTTGCTTTCAAAATGCCGGGGAACCCGATTAGGCCGACTCCTTTTTACAAGACAAAGAAGAAAGCCGAATACATTCCTGCCCTTAACACGCCAATACAGAAAGCTGGATCATCAAGGCGCAGAGGCGGTGGCGGTGGCGGCTCGAAATCGTCCGGCGCTGATTCTGGCGGTTCCGACGAGAGATCAGCGCAGGAGCAGCAGGACGATTATCAAAAGCAGCTAGATGAGCTTCGAGAGCAACAGAAAAAGGCGATGCAGCGAGCCTTTAGCGATCTCGACTATCATCACGAAATGGGGATTGTCAACGACAAAGACTACTACAAGCGTTTGTCGGAACTGACAAATCAATACTATTCGCAAGGGCTGCTGGAGCTTGACGAGTACCAAGATAAGCGCCTTAAAATCCTCGAAGGGCTAAGAAAGGTCGAGGAAGACGCGCTTAAAAAGCAAGCGGATAAATACAAATCCGCTCATAGCGCCGTTGATAAAGTCCTCTCAAAAGAGATTGATCGACTTCAAAAAGAGCGCGACGCTCTCATGGACGAGGACGTTGAGGGAAGTTATGGCGCTCGGATCAAGGCGCTGCAAGACGAGCTTGAAACGATGCGGGAGCAAAACGACGAAACAACCCGCGCTATCGAGCTTGGCAAGATTAAAGAATCTCTTGAACGCGCCCGTACACAACGCAAGAGCCTTGTCTACCGTGAGGGGCAAGGTTTTGTATATATCTCGAACAAAAAAGACCTTGACGACGCACAGGCTGCATACGACAAGGCAATGTACGATTCTCTGGTTGCTCAAAAGGAAAAAGAGATCAACCAGCTTGAAAAGGATTCCAAAGCACAGGCTAAAATCTTTGAGGACAAGATCGAGCAGCTTCAGGAGTATCAAGACAAGTGGAAAGAGGCCGTTGACACTTACGAAACGGAACAAAACCGTCTAAGTGCCGCACAGCTTCTTGGTGCTGAATGGGAAGCTGATACGCTCAACCGGCGTCTCGACAAAATGAAAACGTTTGTCGAGGATTATTCAAAGATTCAAGCCCAGCTCACGGCGTTGCAGGAACAAACTCTTGCGTCGTTTGAAAAGACGCAGGTTGCAAGCGGCGCGATCACGCCGTCGCTCCCGGCGCAGCCACCGGCTCCCTCTGTTGCGGCATATCCCACGTCGCCCTATGCGCAAGCGCCGTCGTATGATTATTACGGTGGCAGCAGCAGCGGCTACGGCGATGGGTTTGGCGGTCAGTCCTCTTTTTCAAGCACTCTGCGCAAAGGCTCGAAGGGGAGCGAGGTCGCCGCGCTGCAATCGGCGCTTATCTCGATGGGCTTCAATGTTGGTAGTAAAGGTGCGGACGGCGTTTTCGGAGCGAAAACCCAAGCGGCGCTAAAGAAATACCAGCGATCACAGGGCATTAAAGCTAACGGTGTACTTGGCTCCAAAACACAAACGGCTCTCAATGGAGGGTCGAAAAAGAAGAAGTACGCCGAGGGAACGCAGAGTGCAGTAGGTGGTTTGTCTGTCGTGGACGATGGTATGGGGCGCGAGTTAATTATTCGCAAACCAATTAAAGGCCGTCATACCTTCCTCGAAGCTGGGAGCGTCGTCTATAATGCCGAAAAGACGAAAAACCTTTGGGCATGGGGAGATATGACGCCTTCCGAGTTTATGCGGCGGCTCACGGCCAACAACATACGAGCCGGCGCGATCTCCGCACACAGCAACAACGTCAGCATCCGACAGGGCGACGTGATTATCAAGGGTAACGTGGACGAAGGGCTTCTCCCGAAAATTCGCGCTGAGATAGAGAAGTCAAACGCAAATCTTGCTAATCAGCTCTTTCAATCTTCTTATCAGCGCAGGAAGTAGGCGTATATGGACTTAAAATCCGAATTGATCCGTTTCATCGAAAAAGCGGTGCAGACCGCCAAATATGATAAAACGGTCAAAGGCGTTATTGTCTCTGCGTCTGGCAATGACCGTTACACTATGAAGATGGCGGGGGCCGAGTATTCGGCTCCCTGCCTTTCTTCTGCGACGCAATTCAAAAAAGGCGACGCTGTTTGGATACTGCTTCCGCATGGCCAAATAGCAGACGCCGTAATTATAGGCAGGAGGCAAGTTTAGTGGCCGAAACAGTTTTATATAGCGTTACGTGTTTTGACGCTAAGTTGCCGCTGGTCTTTCGCTTTGAATATTATGGCAACCAGTTAAGAGGCAACAAGCTCACGATCCGGGATAATCTCACGAACGACGTAGTTTACGAAAAAGAGATCGTTAGCATGAAGAACGAGCACAGCTTATCGCCGGACGGCTCCGGCCTGTTAAACGGAAGAACCTACAACGCCCAGCTTTATGCGCTGCCGGAAGGCTCACCGGATTATGACGGCATAAGCAATCAGATCATATTCGATTGTTATTCGACGCCGGTTTTAGCGTTCAAGGGTATAAGCTCAGGCGACACGATCCGCAATGCTTCTTTTCAGGCCAATATCGAATACTCTCAAGCCGAGGGCATTTTACTAAGCTCGTATCGGCTGCTGTTATTCGACGCCGGCCAGCAATTGCTATGGCAATCGCCGACCGTGTTTCCTGCGGCGCCCTCGCCGTACTCAATACGGGAAATGATCTACGACCTTGACGATAACAAAGAATATTATCTGCAATGCGTCGTTGAGACGGTGAAGGGCATAGGCGCTGAATCGGAACGGCTGAAAATCCGGGTTTCATATACGCTGCCGGAGCAATTTTCCGTTATTAACGCCGAGAACGCGCCTGATAGCTGCGCGGTTAAAATATCGGCCAATCTGGTGCTCGTAGACGGCAAGTGTAATAATCCTGAGCCGGTCTATATTGGCGGGGATATCATTGATCTTACGAACGGCGATTTTGTGATCTACGATGAGGGCATCGACCTTCAAGGCGATTATGAAATTAAGCTGACAATCACGCAAGCAGCGCCTTATAAGACGATCCTCGAAGCTCGAAACACCAGAACATTATTTACGCTGAAGCTCATGCGCGGTGAACTATTCGGGACGACCGGGGAGAGCTATTATTTCGTGCTGCGCGCCGAAAACGGGAAATCAAACTTTGTAACCGTGAGCCAGCGCTTCAATAGCCACAGTCCCTCTGATATCTATATCGTCGTCATTCGCCTTAAAGGGCATCAGCTATCGCTCTTTGCTTACAAAATTCAAGAAAGGGGCGCATAATCGTGTTCTTTAATCTCTTGGCATTTTCAAACCTGTCGCTTGACATTAACCCCGCGAATACAAACACAGTTTCTACGGTTAAAATTGAGAACGCGGCCTATGACGCCCTTATGATACGCGAAAATATCAGCAAGCCGGTGTCCGCTGAATATCCGAAGCAATGGACGTATGATATTGTTATGTTCGCCCGATTTAAAGAGAATCTAATCGCGGGGAATACTGACGCTCTGCTTTCGCAAACGAGCGGATTGCGCATTAAGCGCCGTAAGGTCGGAGAATTCAAATGGATCACGATCTATGAAAACAGTGCGCTTACCGGCGACGTATCTGATTTTACCTTTGAGATATTCGACCGCTACGCCCGTAGTAACGTCGAGTACGAATACGGCATCGCGATAATTTGCAACGGCATTGAGAGCGCAACCAGCATAGCGAGAGCAAAGAGCGTATTCGATGGCCTGTGCGTCATGGATCGTGAGCAGATTTTTCATACCATCCTAGAAACCGAAGTGACCGTACAACAGAATCAAGGCAGCGTTTATGTTGCGCCTCTATCGAGCAAATATCCTTTCGTCGTTCATAACGGCAGGACGAATTATGCGTCAGGCACGGCTACGGGCCTTTTCGCTTTACCAGACCACAGTACGGGCGAGTATCCCGTGAACTTTGAGGATACCCACATGCACCGCCGAAATCTCATGGACTTCTTGTGCAATGGCTCTACCAAGCTGCTTAAATACTTCGATGGGCGCATGTGGCTCGTCGATATCATTGAAAATCCTTCCGAAAACGCGATGGATCATAAGAATATGATTTTAACGAGCTTCGAGTGGGCTGAGGTTGGCGATTGCGAAGATAAGCACGATCTATATGGCTTTGGCCTCATCGACGCCAAGCCGATTAGCTGAGGCGCGCAATGAGATATATAGCGACGGAAACCGATAAGCGCCTACTGCTGCAACGGTCGAAAATCCTTTATGTTAAGCTGGAATTGCTGAATGAGCACGAACAGGTCATTGAGGAAATTCAGGGAGATGTTCTGTCCGCGAGTCTTAACATTGACGCCGATTCGGATATCAGGCGAACACTTGATCTCACGCTGTTTGTCAAGGATCGGTCTTATCATGTATCTTCTCAGTCTAAAATATGGTTCGACAAGACGATCCGATTTTATGCTGGGTTATATGACAGGCAATCACGCGGCATCGTGTGGTATCTGCTTGGCACTTTTATTTTCGCCGAGAACGGATACGAATATGACGCCGAAAAAACCGTATTGAATCTCTCGTGCCTTGATCTAATGGCCGGATTGACGGACGCACGCGGAAGTCAAATCGGGGCGTCAAAGACCGTCCTTGAAGTCGATACGGATATCCGTGCCGCGATGATCGGTATTTTGGATCGCTTTACGAAGCTGACTAAATACTCGATCTGCGAATTTCCTTATGATATTCGCACCGTCCCTTATGACATGGAGTATGAGTGCGGCGCGTATCCAATCGAAATGATTACGGAGTTGCGCGATCTGTACCCATGCTATGAAACGTTCATAGATGCTGACGGCGTATTTGTCTGCCAAAAGATACCCTCTCGCATAGAAGATCAGGTCGTGCTTGACGCCGACATAATGGATCAGCTCATTATTCGCGAGTCCAGAAATCACTCGCTGTCGGAGGTCAAGAACGTTACTGAGATTTGGGGGCAATCGCTTGAATCGGATTTTCGCCACTGAATGTGCGTCGGACGGCAGCACGTATAAGGCGAAGTTCGACGTGCCGAACAAAGTCTACGAGGAAAACAAGCTCTACGGCTTTGCCGCCGACTTAGACAGCGCCCAAGGCGCCGCGTTTCAGGGAGATGCTTTAGAGGCGTTCCCGATCCTTTACACGTACTCGACAGCGGATGGTTCACAGATCACGGCGGCGATTCCCGCCGGGACGATAAAGGGCGGGATTAGCTATGTGCTGCGGTATACGAATAAAACGTTTGTATTACAAGGCGAGTTAGAGATTCACGCTATCGTCAAAGAGGTTGTAGCCTTGCCTTCACACGAGCAGCAAATACAGGATCAGCTCGACAATGAATGCCGGAATATTCGCTACGTGGTGAATCCCGAAAGCCCGTTTTGCGTTGAGAAGATCGGGGAAATACGGCGCGTTTGCTCTGGCGACGAGTTTGACGCTATCTATTCAACGCAGTTGGCGCTAGAACGTGCGGCCTATGAGAATTGGACGACGACGCGGCTAGTTGATAAGGTGTCGCTTACAACCGTTGCTATCCCGTGGCTGGACGTGAACATGAAGCTTGAATTTACTTCGACCATAACCGGCCAAAAGCTCCAGTATCTCGTTCAGGGCATTAGCCTCGACTTGGAGCAATTCACGATGGAGTTGAGCTTGATTCAATTCTATCCTTACTACCCTTTTTAATCGGAGGCACTAAAATTGAGCAATACTTATCAAGACCTCGATCTGACGGCATTTCCCGACGCGATTGACCGGCGCAAGATCATGGTCGATCCGAGCACCGAAGATGATTTAGTTCTTATCAGCCAATTCAATGACCTTATCCGCGGAGGTAATATCCCTGACGCGATATATCTGCTGGATCAAAACCCTCGGCTGGCTGATATGTGTTTCAGCGCCGAAACATGGAATCGCCACGAGGACATGATTATTGCCATCCAACGCTTTTGGCAATCGAACGTCCGGCAGTATCTCGTAGATATCATCAAGTTCAAAGGCGAATATAAGCCTGATAAGGCATATGAAAAATACGACGTTGTTCTATCAATGCTGGCCGAGGGCTATCAAGCCTTTATCGCGATCAGCGACACCGTTCCCGCCGGGACGCCGCTTTTAAACGCTTCTTATTTTGCGCCGCTGACGCTGCGCGGCGAACGGGGCGTAACCGGCACGGGGCTGGCTTGGCGAGGCGCTTATGATTCCTTGACGATTTACCATCACGGCGATTGTGTATCTCACAACAACCGCTTATGGGCGTCCTCTCACGCCAAAGGACACAGCGGAAACGAACCGGCAGAGAATATCGCGGAGGGTGAAACCGTTTTTTGGGAGCTGGCGTTTAAGCCGGAAACCACAATTCACGCGAACACAATACTTGAGGACGAGCTTCGCCGTTTTGTGAAAATTGGCCGAGATCATGCCGGTAGGGTTTTAACCGCCAACGAGGACGGCGACGTTACTCCGAGTGCGCTCGAAGTCGGTTCATTATGGCATACGGGCAACCTATCCGCTGGTCTTGTTGATCCTTCGGGCGGCAACGACGGCGATATTTATTTCAAGATCGTCGGTTAGCGTAACATAAGGAGCTGAAATATTGGCCTATATCTATAACAGTATGGAATGGGTACAACCGCCCAAGCCGGGTGAGGTTGTAGGCATTCGAGAAGGCAGCTCGATCACTTTTGAAGCAAAAGTAAATGGGCCAAACTACGTGTATAATGGTTCATTGTGGTACAAGCTGCCAGACAAAACAATATGGGACGAGGCTAAAGGATTAAAACATACCTTTACTGTCACTAAGGAATGGTCAGGGCGCATATATTATTTTCGCTCTCATTTCTATCCTAACAATACTCAATCACTTGGGTATCAGAGCTGCGATACTTCAAAGATCAAGCTCGACGTTTATTATAAGCCGAGCTGCACAGGAATTCAGTTTTGGAACTACATGTCTAAGGAAAAGACGATAGATTCCTGTGTTGGCAGAGAAGGCGACACGATCAATCTCAGCTTGGCCGGGTTTAAGGCTGGCAATCCGTCGGACACTATTTACAATTGGCAATACAGCTTGAACGGCAAGACATGGAATACGTGTTATGGCGGCACGAAGGCATCGACAGATATAACGCTGGGCAAAGAACCTAAGATGATAATCAGATGCCAATACACTAACGCGCAGTATCAGTCCGAGGGCTTAACCACAAAAGAAACAACGCTCGTGATTTACCGAAAGCCCACCATAACGAAGTCGCCTGAATCACAGACCGTCCGCGTAGGAGCGCCGGTTTCGTTTAGTATCAGCGCTGATCCCGGCCATCCCAGCGATATTCTATATGGCTGGCATTACAAACCTCCCGGCGCTGACGCTTGGACGGCAATCCCCGGCGCGACCAGCAGCACATATTCGCTTACCGCGATGCCCGAACGGAACGGCTACCTATATTGCTGCATGGTTGGTAATGAAAAATTCCCGGTCGGATCGCCGGAAAACTTTGGACACGCGGCACAGCTCACAGTCTATGAACGGCTCCAGAATCCCACCGAGCTAAAAATCAAAGATATCGTTTCTGTATCAAGCACATCGATTTTTTGGAAGCGCCCACCAGACGA
>QMCD01000692.1_pt1 | contig 23172 bp, 11 predicted proteins | sample 1821841 | NCBI WGS metagenome assembly QMCD01 (sample SAMN01991225, study PRJNA193472) | Termite gut metagenome, whole genome shotgun sequencing project. | isolation source: worker | host: Macrotermes natalensis
CGACCCGGACCGCCCCCTGGTCACCGGCTCGGTCTACAACGCCGTGGCCAAGCCCCCCTGGACCCTGCCGGACAACAAGACCACCGGCGGCTTTCTGAGCCTGGCCAGCCCCCAGGGCGCGGCGGGCAATGAAATCAGCTTTGACGACAAAAAGGATGCGGAGCGCCTCTATTTCCACGCCCAAAAATTGTTGGAAATCCTGGCCGAAGACGAGCGCCGGGTGACCGTCCTGGGCGAGGGCGGCGACAGCCTGACCCTGGAAAAGGGCGGGCGGACCATCCTTATCAAAAAAGGCGGCCAGACCCTGACCCTGGAGGAGGGCAGCCGTGCGGTGGAATTGAAAAAGGGCGGCGACAGCCTGCTCCTCACGGAGGGCGACCGGTCGGTGGAACTGAAAAAGGGCGGCGACAGCCTGAAAGTCAAGGGCGACCGCGCGGTGAGCGTCGAGGGCGGCGAAACCCGCCAGGTCAAAAAGAATCTGTCGCTCACGGTGGACGGCAATTACACCATCACCGTCAAGGGCGACCTGACCGTCAAGGCCAAAAACATCACACTGGAAGCCGATAAGGCCCTGAACCTGAAAAGCGGCACGGCCCTGGAAATCAAGGCCGGAACGGGCCTGAAAGCCGAGGGCGGCACGAACGCCGAGGTCAAGGCCGGAACGGGCTTAACTCTCTCCGGCCCCACCTTCAAACTGTCCGGCTCGGCCAAAGGCGAGGTCAACGGCGGCGGGATGCTGGAGGTCAAGGGCGGGCTGGTCAAATTGAACTGAGAGAGGCGGCTGATATGGCTTTTTTGGTAAACAACGGCTCCCTGTGCCAATGCTCCTTCGGGGCGGCCCCCTGCCCGCTGGCCGTTTTGCCCGCCGCCCGGGTCATGGCCGGAACCCCGGCCGCCAAAGCCGGACTCAGGCCGGGCGACCTGATTACCGTTTTCCAGCCGTTCGACCCGGGAACGCAAAAGCCCGGAAATACGCGACCGATCGGTTCGTATCACGAACTCCGCGACGCCCTGCTCAAAACGAAACCGGAGCATTCGGTTCGTCTCCATGTCCTTCGGGACGGAAAACCGGAGGAAATCGACGTGAAACTCGGTTTCGCACCGATCGACATCGTCCGGCCCGAAACGACTCCGAACGGTTACGACGATTACGTCGCCCTCGGCGGCCTGCGCGGTTTCGACATCGAAAAAAGCGACCAGCTTTCCTTCCTGACGACGTTGTATCAGGTCGACGACGGCGCGAAGCTGGGAATGCCGGAATCGTTCGGCAACAAAACGAGCGGCAGCGTCGACGTGCCTCGTGATCCCTCGCTCGGCGACGAGCTGGCCCAGGTCGAATTGCGACGCGGCTGCTGGGAACTCGTTTCCGCGACGCCGGAAGAAGCCGTCTTCCGCAAGACGATTCCCCGGTTCAAGATCGAGATGATCAAGCGGTATCGACTCGAACACACGACCGGAAAAAAGGGCGAACAGGTTGCCGGACGAAAAATCGGGATCGACAAAAACGGGCGCTCTGCCGCGTACCACCTGACTTTGGGGATTGAAATCCGGAATCTCGATTCGCAACCGCACCGGGTGTCCTACCAACTGGACGGACCGAGCGGGGCGCCGCTCGAAGGGGCCTGGTATTCCCGAAAATCCGGGCCGGAGTTCGGAAGCTACGGCATCCGCGACATCGTCGTTCACCTGCCCGGAAGCCGGGCCGAGGTCATCTCCAATAACGTGATCTGCTACGACGCGATTTCCGAAGCCTGGAAAAATGAAACGCCCCATTACATCGGCGTCGATTCGACGTACTTCCAATGCACCATGATCCCGAACCGGCCTTCCGGGGATTCCGAACAATGGGTGTCCCGCCTTTTCCCGATCCGGGTCGGCAAGAAAGTCGGCAACTGGTCGCTCCTCACGAACAACTCCTTCCGGCTTATCAGCATGGAAAAGGAATTGGCGGCCGCCCCGGAATCGGACGCCGCAAACAACGCCACAGACAACGCCGCAGACAACGCCGCGAACATTCTCCGGCATGAATACACGATCTTCGCCGGCCCCAAGAATCCGGCTGTGCTTTCCCTATACGGCCTGGAAGGGACGCTTTCCTACGGCTGGTTCGCCTGGATCGTCTACCCGATGCTCGGCATCCTCCATGTTTTCCACGGTCTCGGGTTCGGGTACGGGATGGCGATCATCCTGCTCACGATCCTTGTCCGACTGCTGATTTTCCCGCTCAGCAAAAAACAGGCGAAAAGCGCAATCAAGATGCAGCAACTCGCTCCCGAGGTTGCCGTCCTCAAGGAAAGGTACAAGGACGACGCCCAAGCGTTCATGAAGGCGCAACAGGAACTGTGGAAAAAACACAAGTTCCATCCGGCAAGCGGCTGCCTCGGCCTCTTCATCCAGCTCCCGATTTTCGTCGCGCTGTACAAAGCGCTTTCGATCGACGTCGAACTGTACGGCGTCTCACTCGTTTCGCCCGCTTTTCGGTGGTGTAACGACCTTTCGGGGCCCGACATGCTTTTCTACTGGGGGAACTTCTGGAATTCACTCGGTTGGTCCGGCTTCAACACCGGGCAAGGCATGTTCTATCTCGGACCGTATTTCAATCTGCTGCCGATGCTGACTATCGTTTTGTTCCTCATCCAGCAGTGGGTCATGATGCCGCCGCCGACCGATGAGCAGTCGCGGATGCAACGGACCATGATGAACATCATGATGCCCATGATGGGGCTCCTCTTCTTCAAGATGCCCAGCGGACTGTGCGTCTACTTCATCGTCTCGACACTCTGGGGGTTGGGTGAACGGCAGTTCATCCCGAAGGCTCCGAAACCGGCCGAAGGCGAGACCATCGACACGACCTTCGTCGACACCAAGACGGAAAAGAAACTCGAAAAGAAAGAACGGCCTTCCCGATCCGTAAGCCCGGAACCGCCCAAGGAAGAAGGGTTCTTCAAAAAGATGTGGCGCGAGGTCAACGAAAAGGCGAGCGAACAACGCAAACTGGAAAAGGCCAAAGAGAAGACCCGCGATCGCCGTAAGAAAAAGTAAGAAAAAACAACGGCCCTGCCCTGTAACCGGATCCAGCTTCGGGAAATTTCACCACCTTTCGGTGGAGAAACGATCTCCGACACACTCCGAAAACGCCGGATTCAGCCTGCCGCTTCCCGAAAAAGAAAAAGCCCCCGGCGTATTCGTGAAGGAAAAATCGAAATTGGGAGCCCGAATGATCAAGGGGGCGCCTGACCAGCGGATTGTGTGATTCGCGACCCCACTTACGAAAAATGGTCGGTAAGCGACTATACACGCTGCCGCTAAATGTTACAGGTTCCCATCGGACAAATTATCGGCTCCACCGGATTGAAAAACCCGAAATTCACGAATACCCGTAGGGCACACTTCAATGGTACCATGATCGACTGTGGAAAGCAATACTCTTGCGAAAAAATATCCAAAATTTTATAAATCTCAAGAATCCCTGGCAACATTCTTTCGCGTTGTCTTGATTGGAAACCCCGGCTTTCGGAATCGCCTTCAATACGGAAACCGATTCAGTCGCAGGTATACCGGAAACGCGGTGAAATTGGTTGTTTGGTGCAGCCTGTTTGTTGCGAACACTCGCCGCAACGCATTCTCCGAGGCATTATACCGAAGCCGGTTCAGTTTTTCGGCCGGTCCGCCCGTTTGCCCTTCGGGCAGTGTTGTGTCCGGTGGGCGGGCGTTCCGGTACGGCGTCGAATCACGGGCAACCACCGTGTACTCACAGCCGGGAGCCTACCACCCGTCGCGGCTCGCGACCCCGGCTTCGGGAAATTGCAATGGTTTTCAGTAGAGCGACCCCGGAAACCCGAACAGGTCGCAACCGCTCATGAAAATACATGACCGTCTTTCAAAGATTCCATGATTATTCACCGTCGTTGTGTTTTCAAGACGTGATTGGCTCAAGTAAATCCCGTAACTCGTTCAAAATCGTCAAAAATTCCTGCGTCGTCAAAATCGTTTGCGTCGGATCGTCGCAACCGTATGTGTGGAGGAGCGTGTATCCTTTCGTTGCCCGGAGAGCCTCGCGATAGCGCTCGCTATGATCGAACCGGGCTCGAAACGCCTTGCGAACCAGTTGTTGATACTCCTCCGAATCCCGTGCATAGGTGCCTCCTTGCCAATAAAGCATTTGTGTTATCCTCCATTGGAGCGAAAACTCCTGTCCGCATTCACGAGCAATGGCACCACTCCTCTTGCAGGATTGTATTTGCATTTGCCGGTCGGGCATTTTGAGTGATTGTAAAAATCCCTCAATGGAATGGCAACGGATTCCATCGACATAAAACGGTCTTTCTTCATGATTCAAGTTGCTCAACACGTCCGCCGGAAAACTCCCTTTGGCGCGGATATCGACTGTTTTGTTTTCCTCGTCTATTGAATTGACCGGCACGTTGGTCGATTGTTCCGGCAAAGCCTCAAGATTTTCCGGTAGAGGGATGTTTGTGGCGTCAATTTGCTTGGTATTCATTTCATTGTGATTCCTTTGGCAATGTTTTGTTTGAGAGATTCCCGTATCCCCATGAGAATCTTACCCCGCATGTTTTCGCTGACGCCGTCAACCGTTCCCCGGAACGTGTCGCCATGCCGATTCCTTCTTCGAGGTGGGCGTTTCCCGTGGCAAGAAGTCTCTCGCGCAATTCCGAATGTTGAGCGAATTTTGCGAAAACGACTTCTCGCATCACTTTGACTTTCCATGCCTCGCAGTCGGCGGAAACCGGTGATGTACTGTGGGCAAACCATACGTCGAACGGCAGGAGAATCCCGCCCGCGAACACTCGCCTGCCGCTCGAACATAACGCATAACCATATATTTAACAATATGTTGTGACGAGTGGTCGCGGCAGGCGGACTTGGCCGAATGTCCGTTTTCACCATGTTTCCAGTATATCTGTTCGGCGCCCGTGGCTCTTCTTCCGTTCGCAGGTACAGTCATACGAGGTTTGCCGCTGACACAACCGGTTTGAGCCCGTTCGCAGCATACATTGGCCCAGTGCGGCATGTACCCGGCCGAAAAGCCCGACCGGCTATTCTTCGACGGACGTTTTTTCACGAAGCGTTTTCGTCCAGCGTCCGACCATTTTCAGGTAAAAATCGCTGGGAAGCCCTTCATACGTCACAAACTCGCTCGCCCCCGTGGGAACGTCGTTCGCGCACTTGAAAATGGCGGTCGCCTCATCGATTTCGTCGAACATCGCCTGGTAGACCATGACCGCCCCGGCGTCGATGACACCCCGGTATTGCGTTTCGAGAAATGCGCCCTTCAAACGGGGAATCGGGTGTTGAATTCCCGGATTGTATTTGACTTCACGCGAGTGCCGCTTCTGTTCTTCGGTCGCGGTTTTCCAAGCTTCGTTGTTCCGTCCTTTCATCAGATTCTTCCAACTGAACCCAGGAAAAACGACCGGCAGATATTCGACCTTGTTTTCACGACACCAGGCGATATCCGGTTTCGTGACCGTCGTGACGTGTTCAAGGGCTTTTTCCGGCGAATGGTAGCGATCGACAGCCCAGGGCGAAACAATGTCGGCCTTGCGAATAATCTCGTGCAGGAAAGGGTCGTCCACCGTATCGATCTTCAAGTCCCTCCAATAGGTCGGGACGCCGATCATGACGCAAAACCCGCCGTAGACCGGATCCTCCCGGAGAAAGGTGATCAAATCCATGCATTCTTTCAGCGTGTAGCGTCGGTTGTCGTTGAAACCGATGCCCCAAACGGCGACGACGGGTTTGCCGTCGTGCCTCAAATAGGACTTGTCGTTTTCGTCCTTGCCGAGTTTCATGGTGTCGGAAAGACGTTTCCAATCTTCCATGACGACGGACTTGAGGGTTCCTTCCCGTTGCCCGGAAAGATCGTACATCAGCGCCCAGCATCGGCCCGTCTCGTTCGCGGAACGCCGTACGTCGACCAAGACGTTGTTCAACCGTTTCGCCCTTTCGAAAGAGGGAAATCGCTGGAGAAAGACGCCGTCGAGTCCGTAATCCCGCATCCACTGGAAGTGTCGCCGGACGGTTTTCGGATTTTGCGAACTGAAAACCGTTGCAACGGAACCATCGGCCAAACGGAAGGGGGTCGGATATTTCTCATCGTCGTCCATTTCGCTCATGTCGGGCCAAAGGTCGACGGCGGCGAAACCGGGTTCGAATTTGCCCTGGATACCGTAATGGGTCCACCCGCCGCCGGAACCGTCGCCTTCGGCGGTGAACCAGCCTTGATAACCGCACATGATCTTGCCGGTCAACGTCTCGTTTGCGACGCGGTTTTCCGTAACGGAGATTCCTTGATAAGGCGTCAGGTCCCCATAAGGATCGTTTTTTTCGGGAACCTGCGGCGTTTGTGCCGACACGACGGGACCCAGGCCGGGAAAAAACAGGCAAAGAAAAAGCAGGACATGCCAAAACGGTGTTTTCGCCATCGATTACCTCTCACGTTTTTGTTGGTTGGTCATGGATACCGAAGCCGGTTGAGTTTTCCGTTTATACCGTAAACGGATCAACCCGGTTGTTTCATCGACAAGCATAGAAGCCGGAATGAAGGCGGTCGAATTGACAATTGATAATGGACAACGTGGGACACAAGCGAATTCCTGACCGCAACGTTTGAATTGCGTATCTTCGTTGTCAATAGTCAATTGTCCGTTGTCAATTCCGCCCCACTCCTTTCCGGCTTTTATTCCGGACGTTTTCACGCCCTATTTCGACATGCCGGGCCGGTTTTCAGGATTCGTGCCGTAATTCACGTTCGGTTCCACTCCCATCGTGAATTTCAGGCTTCCTCCCTTCATCAAATCCTCGTGGCGTAAAAACGAGTTCGGGTACGGTTTCCCGTTCAATTCCACCGACTGAACATACACGTTTTCCGGCGCGTTGTTCTCGGCTTCCACCGTGAAGATTTTGCCATCGTCCAACTGAAGGGTCGCTTTGTCGACGATCGGGCTCCCGATCACATATTCGCCCGAAGCGGTGAAGACGGGATAAAAACCGAGCGCGGAAAAAACGTACCAGGCCGACATTTGGCCGCAATCCTCGTTGCCGATCAACCCGTCGGGTTTGTCGGTGTAAAATTCGGACATGATGCGGCGAACCAGCGCCGCCGTTTTCCATTGCCGGCCGCCGTAGGGATATAAATAGCCGATATGATGGCTCGGCTCGTTGCCGTGGGCGTATTGGCCGATCATGCCCGTGACGTCGATCCGGCGTTCCTCGTTCGTTTCGAGCGCAAAGAATTCGTCCAATCGCCTGTTGAACGTTTCTTCGCCGCCGATCGATTCCATCAGGCCGTACACGTCGTGCGGGACCAGCCAGAGATATTGCCAGGCGTTTCCTTCGGCATAATCCTTCGACTCCTCGCCCAGCGTCTTGAAGGGGTCATAGGACGGATTCCAGGAGCCGTCTTTCATCCGGCCCCGCATGAAACCTTTGTCTGCGTCGTAATAAAGTTTGTAGAGTTGCGCCCGCCTCGTGAAATAGTCGTAATCGTCGCTTTTACCCATCCGCTCGGCCAGCAGCGCGATGCTTGCATCGCCGATGGCGATTTCCATGGCGTTGGCGACCGCGTGATGAACGCCGCTGTCGGAGGGGATGAATTTCAGTTCCCGGACGTAATCCATGCCCCGCGCATCCGACATCGCCGTTCCCTTGAGCGCCTTGTAGGCCCGTTCCCGGTCGATCCCCTTGCAATTCTTCAGGCATGCCTCGGCGACGACCTCCATGCTGCTGATGCCGACCATGGTTCCCGTTTCCCAGCTCCACAGGTGCCAGACCGGGAGGACGCCGGTTTGCTCGTAAATCACGATCATCGTGTTGATGAAATCGCCGACCCGGTCCGGGTTGGTGAGGATGTAAAGCGGATGGGCGGCGCGGTAGGTGTCCCAGAGCGAAAGGACCGTGTAATTGGTGAAGTCCGCGTTTCGGTGGACCTTGTAATCGGCTCCCTTGTAGTCGCCGTTACAGTCGTTGTACACGCTCGGGTGCATCATGAGATGATACATCGCCGTGTAAAACACCTTTTTATCGGCTTCGTTCTTCGTTTCGATTCGTATTTTTCGAAGCTCCTTTTCCCATTTGGCGCTCGCAGCCTTGCGGACGTTGTCGAAATCCCAATCCGGAATTTCTTTTTCGATGTTTTCCAGGGCGTTTTCGCTGCTGACGGGGGAAATGCCGATTTTGAACGCGACTTCCTTCGGCGCCTCGGCAAACGTGATCAGTCCCCGCAAATGCCGCCCCTTCCCTTTTTCCCCGCCCAAAAGGTCGTCGGATTCGTACACGCCGAAATCCTTGATCGGCAATGAGCAGCGAATCGCGAAAAACAGCTCTTGCCGGACGGACCAACCCTTGGAAAATCGTTTGCCCAGGATCGTGTGTTCGTCGACCAGTTCGATTTCGTTGTCCGTCGCGCTGTCGCTGTTCCCTTCCCACAGGTCGATGACAACCCTGGCGTCTTCGCCCTCGGGAAACCGGTATTTATGGAATGCGACCCGTTCCGAAGCGGTCAGCTCGACGTCGATCCCGTAGGCGTCCAGTTTCACGGCGTAATACCCGGGACAAACGGTTTCGTTCTCATGGGAAAACGGCGAGGAATACCCTTGTTCGCTCGGTTCGTGCTCTCCGCCTTTCACCAACCTTATTTTTCCCATGTACGGCATCATGAACACGTCGCACAAGTCGGGACAGCCGGTTCCGCTCAGGTGCGTTTGCGAAAACCCGACGATGTCCTTGTCGTCGTAATGATAACCGGAACACCAGTCCCAACCTTTATGGAAATTGGACGGCCCGGCTTGAACGGCGCCGAAAGGAACGTTCGCCCCGACAAAAACATGGCCGTGACCGCCGGAACCGATTCTCGGATCGACATAATCGACCAAGGATTCCGCTTGTGTGCGCAAACAGTGCAGGGAAATCGCAAGGACGATCAGAAAACAACGGAAAATGCTTCGTACCGTACTTTTTTTCATCATCTTTTTCCTTTCACGTTACTGAAAAACACAACGAGAACCAAATCGCAACGTTGTTGATACCGTAAACGGCCTGATAATCATAATCCTCCCGCGCACCATCGCCTGCCGTTCGAACAATTCGTTTATGTCTTTGTAAAAACAGATGTTAGGGGCGAGTGAGTGCGGAAGGCGGACCGGACCAAATGTTCGTTTTCATCGCGTTTCCAGTATATCCGATGTTTTGGGGGCCGATCCTGCGTATCAGGGAACGGGCTACCGTGTTGGCGGCGCGATTGGCGTAGAAAAATGTCGATGGCCGTGGCCATGTCGAGGCCAAGCCCGACACGCGCGGCCAAAAGGGCTTCATCGCAGTGTTCAGAAAACACCGTGCTCCGGAAACACCGTGTCCAGGAATCGCCCTAGCGCATCGGCTCATTTTTTACGCGGAACACGGTCAAGGATAGCACGATGTCCGTACGTCGTCAACATTACGGCAGGATTTTGCACAAGACGGCCCATGTTTTCGCGCAACAATCTAAAAATTCATCTTGTATCATGGTCGGTTCGCGGCGACACGGGCTCCGATCCGGTCACTGCATCCGGTCACTGCATCCGGTCACTGCGCCGTACTGCGTTCCCGGCTTTCATGCGATTCGGTCCCGGGCGTTTCCTGTTTTTCCGGTTCGTAGCGCACGCACCCGGCGAAACGCCGCCGGGCCCAAACGATCAGCGGCGGTATCGACAGCAAAAACCAGACGCCGGCCAGGATGAGCTGGTTCCACGATTCCGTACGGGACCCGCAACCCTCCCAAATCCAGAGCGGATGCGGTACGCAATACAGGAGTATCCCGAGCTGAAGCCACAGGAGTGAAAGGAGAAGCCCGACGGAGAGCAGCCCGAGCAGGAGGAGCCATGCCGTCTCTTTCCGTAATGCCGCATCTTTCGGGATGTGGCGCGGAAAAAGACGCCGCAAAAGATGCTGGACGCCGATTGTCGCGACCGCGTAATCGAATGAAAGCAGAATCGTCGAAAAAACCGGCAGGCAATGCTGGTGGAGCCAGTTTGCGGAACGGTAATTCAAGGAGATAGCGAGCCCCGTGCCCACTCCCAGTGTGATCCAACATGCCAGCCAGACGACGGCGTTGCAATCGCCCGTGTAATGGGGAAACGCCGCCAGACGCCGCCAAAACCGGAGCGGGATCCCGGCCCGATAGCGCAGACCGTAGGTTTCCCTTTCGCAGCAGGCGATGAAACACATGAAGATGCACGGGTACATTGCCAGGAGGTTCCACAGCATGACCACATGGTCACGACCGATACAGAAATCGACGACCAGGGCGACCGCGAGTGAAAGCAGTCCGGAGAGCGTCAGGAACACGCGCATCCCGAACATCCGGTTCGAGGAAACCGGGGCAAGCTGGCATGACGCGAGCAGGAGCAGCGCTGCCGGGAGAACGAGATAAAAGAAAAGCGACAAAAGGCCCACGGCGACGCAATTGTGTCTATTACCAAAGAACAAATCGGGAATGCGAAAAATTTCGGCCCCCAGATCGAGGCACAACCAGAGGATCACCCACGCGAAAACGGTGAACGGGACCAGCCGCAACACCGCGTCGAACCAGGACCGCACTCCGGCGAAGAAGCCGAGAACCAGGGCGTTGAGCGTCTGCACCAACAGGAAGGAAAGCACCGTGAGAAGGAACAGGATGCCGAAATCGATCCCCCGGGCCAGGTACGCCAACGTGAAAAACGGCAGCGCGATACTGTAAAACAAGAGCGAAAGGACGAGGCCGCCCGTGAATTTGCCGAACGCGATCCGCAACGGGGAAAGCGTCGTGTAGTACGTCATCTCTTCCCCAATCCGTTCCGCGATCAGTCGGCAGCCGGTCTGGAGCGTCACGGTCGCCGCCGTCACGGCAAACGTAATGCCCAGGTAATACGTGAACAACCGGGCTCCCAACCGGTCTTCGTAGCTCAGCGGCACCCCGGCCCGACCGTAAAGGAGGATCACGAAACCGGCGGCGAACAAGGCGGCGAGAAAAAGGCAAACGAGCACGACGACGAAACGGTTGCGCACCGCCTGCCGGGCTTCACGGACGAGAACCGGGTTGAGAAGCCGTTCCAATGTTGCCATGCTGGTATTCCGACAAAAATCGAATGATAATCTTTATTCGCCCAATTTTTTGCCGTACTTGGTTTTGACATATTTTTCATCAAGGAAAACAACGGCGATCCCTACATCGGCGAGAGCGTCTTTCCAGCCCCACCATTTACTGTCGGTTCCTTCCAAAATGGGAGGTTTTTCAGGGTGGGCATTTGCAACGGCAACGAATTTTCTATCTGAAGGGTCGAAATCCTTCAAACCTTCATGGATTGGGAATTCATCATAAGTTTTTTCTCGTCTATCCTTGTTGATGGGAACTCTTTCACATTTACCATCGGTAAACCTATGGGCGCAGACCCATTTCATAAAAGCGTCGCCGAGCCCGGGTTGGCCGGATGAGTTCAACTGATTGAGGTATTCCTCGAATATCTCCTCTTGTTCGTCGAGAATCAAGACACCTGTTTGCTCCGTAAACCACTCAACGGCGCGGGCAGCCTCCTCGACGACATTCATGAGTTCCTTTTCAATACCATCCAGATCAACGGCCAGATTGCTGATTTTAGGGACATTCGTATCGACAACACATTTGGGCGGAAAAGCACATTTCGCTTTCGGAGTTTTTTTCATTGTTTTTTACTCCTGCGACGTTCCATCGCGGCTTTTGTCTGAGCAAGAACCTCTCCCATTTCGTCGCCGAAAAAATGTCCGGGCCAGTTTTTGATATTGCCATACTCGTCGATTTGAAGCGGTTCCAGAACGGGTTTGCCTTTATTTGTCGAGGCGAAATAGGCCGCGACGGAATTCTGATCGATTTGTTTTTCTTTACCGTTTTCGGCAACGCGCCGTTGTAATCGTCGTAAAAAATGTTCCGAATGGGTTTCGACGATGAGTTGAACATTTCTTGGTTGCCCGTTTTCCCGTGAATTAACGACATCGATAAGCACATCCGCCAGAGTAACTTGAGCCTTGGGGTGCAGATGAATTTCCGGTTGTTCCAAAATGATGATGGAATTTGCCGGTGCGTAAAAACACTGAACCAGGACGGGGAGCACCTGCGAGATGCCGACTCCGACGTCGGGCAAATCGACGAAAACTTTTGAGCCGGGAGTGCGGACCTTGATCTCGTAGTCATCGCGTTTTTCTGAAATTCGTTGAAGTTTGATTTCCTCCACGAGTCCCATTTCAAGGAGCTTCGACGCGATCACTTCTTCAAACGACATCCTTCCGGCTTTAATTCGAACGCTCAGTTTCCTGCTCTTGGCGGCGATCATGGCGGCAACTGTGTTGTCTCCGGAATATCCAACGTGGTCCGGCGCCACCCCGGCCCATGAATAAATACGCTCCGTTTTGGTGCGCAAGGGCCCCAGGTAAAAAACTTTTTGGAATAGTCGCTCTTGAGCAAGGTTCAGCAATTGAACGAAATCCGCATTCTGGTAATAAGCGACAACCTCGTCCGGAAATCCGTAAAAACGTACCGGCGTACGTATCGGCCAAACTCTCATCTGTTTTCTCTTGAGTTCATAGAGAGATGATGCAACCTTGTATTCATCGTTTCCGGTATTCTTGCGGTTCATCCAGATTGACATTATCTCCTTTTGCGAGGAAAGTAATCCGTACGCAAGATTACCGACAAACAGCTTTTCATTCGGTGGTGGAGTCATACCCGCCACCGCGGAAAATGTCATTTGATCTCCCTCGAATTTCGACCCATCAAGAATATTGTTGAATTTCAGCTCTGGAATCAAATCCCACGTGTACCCAAACTCGATACGGCGTTCTGCGGCCCGGTGCAGCACCATTTCCTTGTAAGAGCCTAATTGGACGGCCGTGTTTTTTCCGCCGGGATTCAGTACAATGCTTCGATCGGACGATTCAATCGTTTGTTTCAGGAGCATCAGGAACTGGCCGATACTCGATTTTCCGGAGCTGTTCGTTCCGAAAAAGAGTGTGATCGGTGCCATGCGGATATCCCGGGTATCCTCCCATAATTTGAAATTCTTGATTCTTAATCGGTGAAACATGAGAAATTCCGGTTATGAATGATTGTTATTTGATTTTCCGGTACAATGTCCGTTCGCCGATGCCGAGCATTTTGGCGGCCTCTTCACGATTCCCGCCGGTCGCGGCCAACGTCGCATTGATGAACATCAGCTCGACTTCCTCAAGGGTTTTGCCGACCAGGGCGTCGATTCCAAGCGAACCGTTCGGGAGACCGGTTGCCGGATCCGCGCCGACCTGTTCGGCGGTCGGGATCAGTTCCTCCGGCAAATCGTCGAGATCGAGTTTTTCGTCGTAATCGACGACGACCATGCTTTCGACGATGTTCCTCAACTGCCGCACATTGCCGGGCCAATCGTAAGCGAAAAGGACGCGCCGGGCCGGCAAGGTAATCCCCCTGACGGTCTTGTTGTGCCGTTTCGTGAACATTTTCAGGAAATGATCGAGCAGCACCGGGATGTCGCCGGAGCGTTCCCGGAGCGAGGGAATGCGGATCGTCACCACTTTGAGCCGGTGGTACAAATCGCGCCGGAACGTGCCCGCCTCGACGGCTTCCTCCAGGTTCCGGTTGGTTGCCGAGAGAATGCGGACGTTCACCTTGATCGTTTCGTTCGAACCGACGCGGATCACTTCGCCGTTTTCGAGAACGCGCAGCAGTTTGATCTGCGTCGCCATCGGCATGTCGCCGACTTCGTCGAGAAAAATCGTGCCGCCGCCGGCGAATTCGAACTTGCCGAGCCGATCGCTCGACGCGTCCGTGAAGGCGCCTTTGACATGCCCGAACAGTTCGCTTTCCAGGATGCTCTCGGAAAGCGCGCCGCAGTTGAGCGCGACGAACGGCTTGTTTTTGCGGGGGGAATTCTGGTGAATCGACTGCGCGAAAAGTTCCTTGCCGGTCCCGGTATCCCCCTGGATCAGCACGGTCGCATCGGTGGGGGCGATCCGTTTGAGCCGTTCGACGACGGCGATCATCACGGACGAATTGCCGATCACGCCCCCGAAACCGAATTTTTCGTCGAGACGTTGTTTCAGCTCCCGGTTGAGACGCCGCAATCGGGAACTTTCGCCCGCCTTTTCGACGATCGTGCGGAGCTGTTTCAAATCGAGCGGCTTTTGCAGGTAATTGAAGGCGCCTTGCCGCATCGCCTCGACCGCGGTTTCGATCGAATTGAGCGCCGTCATGACAATCACCTCGGTTTCCTCGGCCGTCCGCCGGACCGCTTTGAGGATTTCCAGGCCGCTCGTTGTCCGTTCCATGGCGAGATCGGTGATCACGACGTCGAAATACTTTTTTTCGATCGCCGCGATCGCCTCGGCCTCCGAAGCGACGACCGTGCGGTCTTCCGAGATACGTTCCAGGGCGGCCGCCACCACTTCGGCATGGGCCGTGTCGTCGTCGACGACCAAAAGAGAAAAGGGAATGTCCATGAGATTATACTGGAAACGCGGTGAAAACGGACATGTGGTCAAGCCTGCCCGCCGCACTCACTCGCCTTTAACGTCTGTCCGGACAAGTGCTCAAATGGATCGTTCGAGCGGCAAACGCTTGTTCGCGGGAGGATTGCCTTGCCGTTCGAAGTATACCTTTTGGGATCGGGAATACAATTCCCGGCTCGTGGGCGGATTTTTTGTGGTTCGTTAGAATCGCACGGTCATGTCGATTCCGAAGGTGAGCTGCTCCCGCTTTTTCCCGTTGTCGTAGACGCCTTCCTGGCGGACGAAGGAATAGTCGCTTTCGATGCCTACGTCGCTCCAGTCGTAACGAACCTCCGGGCGCACCGTCAGGAACCGGGTCGGCCGCCAGTTCAGGCCGAGCGTTATTTCATAATAATCGCGTCCCGTGATTTTCCCGAAATACGGATCGATTTCCCTCCGGAGAACGCGCTTGTGCCCGTCGTCGCGGAACCATTCCCCACGCAAGCCGAGCGCGAGTTTGTCGGTCAACGCCCATTGAAGGCATTGGGCGATCGAATACCAGCAGGAATCGCCGGAGCCGTTATTCCCGGAGGCGTTATTCCCGGAGGCGTTGTTCCCGGAGGCGTTTTCCTCGTAGCCGAAGGTGTGTTCGAGGGCGTATTCCAGCCGCGGCGTCAACGAGCGCGCGAACACGAGCGAATAATGGGTTCGATAATCATCCCGATCCGAAGGCCGGTCGGCGCCGAGCATGAAGGAAAACCGGCTCCGCGCACCGGGCGCCTTCCATCGCAGGCCGCCAAGCCAGCCGACGCTTTTGTTCGGGCTTTCCCAGATGTCGCCTCCCTGCGTGATCCCCGCGATGAGGGCGAGGTTTCGCGTCCACTGTTGTTCGAGCGTGATTCCGGTAAAGGTGGTCGGCATTCCGAACATGAACCCGTAACCGTGCGAATAGAAGAAATTGTTCGGGCTCATCACCGACTCGTAACCCATGTCGGCGTAGAAATGGCCCGCGCGCACGGTCGTCCCATATCCGTAGGGAATGAATAATTCGGCGTAAAGCTGGGGCATGGAGAGCCCGTACATGGTCGCAGGCACGCCGTAGCGCCGCGGCCCGTCGTTCGCATTCCAACGCAGGTTCGCCGAGGAAGGATCGTATTGCGGTGTCCGGTCCGTTCCGTACAACGACGAATACGTGCGGGTTTCGAGTCCGATCGCGCTCGTGTAGAGATAGTCGCTCCCGTAGAGCAGATCGACCCGGGCTCCCCAATCCCAGCGGCCCGCGTGTTTGTCGATTTGGCGGCCGAAACGGAGATAGAGTTGGTTCAACACGAACTCGTTCGCGACGTCGTTGTACCGCAACGGCGTATTTCTTTTCCCGTCCGGATTGTCGAAATTCAACGTTGTTCCCTGGGACGTCCAACCGTCGATATAGAACCGGCCGTGCGTTTTCCGGGTGCAATCCAGGAGACCGCACTGTTTGCATTCGTAAGGATTTCTCGCCGCGCCCCAGCGTCCGAAAAGCGTTTCGACATGCCGACTCGCTTGACGGCCGACGGTCGGGCCGAAGGTCGATACGTGTCGTTTCATCGCATTCCAACCCGGGTCGAACGCGAGCGAACCGCAGGAAGGAGCGCATCCGTAGCCGGGGTCGTCGTGGAGATCGTTGATCGTTTCATTGATCGTTTCGGCGGTTGTTTCGATGACGCGAAAGCCGCGAAATTCCGGGACGACCGACATCTCCGGATGATTTGTGACCGTGTTGTCAACCGTGTTTTCGACCGTGTTGTCAACCGTGTCCGTCGTCGGGATTGCCAACGGCGGCGGCGTTGCCTGTCTTGTTTGTCCCGGCCGTGAAACAGCGTCCGTGGCCGGCGCACGGGCCTCCGTCGTTTTCGAATCGCGTCTTTTCGAATATCGCGGCTTTAACTCCGTACCGTCGACCTCAGCGAGCCGTTTTCCGATATCGTAGACCCCGATATCGTAGACCCCGGTATCACAAACCCCGGTATCGATATCCCTCGGCAGGAGCGAATCGGGCAATGGAGCCGGTTCGTCGGCCTGCGCGCTCGTACAAAGAAACACCGCGCAAAGAAGCGGCGTACAGAATATCCATGCGACCGGGACGATCACACGAACCTTCATGCGGCACGGGCAAACTGATCCAGATGAAAACAAAAAACGAATCATAGTTGTGGAAAAGATGTCGGAGGGGAAGCGTACCCGATAACACCGGGCGATGCAAGAGCGATTTTTATACTGAAGCCGGCCCCGTTTTCCGTTTTATACCGAGGCCGGTTGAGTCGTTGGTAAACACAGCCCATCCTATCCGCCCGTTTACCCTCCGTGCAGTGTTGTTTCCGATGGGCGGGCTTCTCGAACGTCGGCTTCGGGAAGTTTCAACAGCCTTCAGTATCTCGGTTGTTCGTCAGTCGGGCGGCGCAGTCGCCGGTTTTCCCCGAATACCGATAAAAAAGAAAATTGACGTTGTTTCATTTTCAGGAATCGTGTATCGTTGCCCCCCGATTGCCGATTTTCATTCCGAAGATCAAATCACCCCTTTTCTGTAGAGTTTATGTCAAGGACGTTCCTCCGACGATTATCAAAATCCGCACTTGTCGCGACAGCGGCCGCAATTGCCGCAATTGCCGCCGCGACGATCGCGTTGCTTTACTTCCTGAAAACGGCATGGGAACGGATTTCATGCGCGAAGAAGCACCTCCGGCGTTTTGAGGGGATGCCCCGTTTCGGTTCGAAGTTCCGCGGCAGGTTGCGCGGAATCCGTTCGCTCCGGCTCGAATCGTTGGAACGCAGGGAACTCCTGAACGCCGATCCGCTTTTTTCCGCCGAGGTATTCGCTTCGGAAACCGAGACGGGACAAATTGATTTCGAGATTGTCACTTACGACAACCGGAAGGCCGTATTCGACATTTCCGCCATCCGCATCGGCGACGACGTCCGGGCCGGGCGCATCGAAATCTACGACACCCGGGCGAAAGCATACCGTGTCGCCGGGAACGACGGGCGTTATGCGCTGGAAACCGGCTCCTATACGATTATTGTCACCGCCGGCCGGGGCGCGCTGGGCAATTACGCCTGTACGGTCGCAATGCCGACCGACGGTCCGACGAACAGCGTCGATCTTCCCGACGATCTCCGGGGATTCAGCCGGTTTGCGCAAATGGAAACCGGGAAGAACGATCCGAACGACCCGATGATCCGGGGCGCCCGGTCGTACTATGCCGAACTCGGTTATTCGGTAGCCGCGGGCCGTTCCGTTTATTCGACGAACACGGCGAAGCTCGATCTCGACGGCAGCGCGCATTACGACGCGAACGATCTCGCGTTGATCGACACGATGGTCGACACGGGGAAAATCAGCGTTTATCTGAAATCGTTCGAAGCCTTGCCCGTCGAGTCGCCGGACACGCAGGGGCCGTCGCTTACCGTCGGGCTCGACGACGGACGGAAAATCGGAACCGTCGTTTACACGGTCTCTCCGTCGTTCACTGGAAAGGCGACCGATGCACATGGAGTCGTTTCCCTGACGGCGACGATGGGCGGGAAAACGATCGAACTTGCGCTCCCTGCCGGAAAAGACGGCGGCTTCACGGTAACGAGCGATCAGGTTTTCGCGCTCACCGGTGGAAATGCGGCCGGGCACTATCGCATCACGCTCGAAGCGACCGATTTTTTCGGAAACACGACAGTCGTTTCCCACGATTTCCGCATCGCCGCGCCGCCGACCGTCAATCCTTCGCTTCCTGCCGTAATCACGGTTGCCGCGGCCGGAACGAGTGGGCCGCTTGTGCTTTTCACGACGAACGGGCCCTCGGCCGGCATTGTCGAAATCAACGGCCGGAGCGTCCCGGGCAACGGGACGCTCGACTTGTCCGGGATCGGGAACATCACGATCAAGGGAAACACGCTCGTTTACGCGCCGGATGGTCGATTCGACGAGATTCCCCGCGGCGATTCGGCGAGGGTGAACCTCCTCGTTACGATACGGGACGAACTGGGCAACGAGGTCGAAAAATCGCTTACCTTCACCGTCGAGGGGAAAAATCACGCCCCGGCAATCAAGGAGATCGGCGATAAAACGTATTCCATCGGCCTGAAAGAAGGCGAATCGACAACCGTTTCCCTCGACCGGTTGACCGGTTTTTGGACGGATCACGACAATGATGTGCTTCGACTTGCCGACGTCGGGCTTGAAAAGATCGAGGTGCCCGAAGAACTCGAAGCGTTTTTCAACCGCGCGGTTCTCGAAAACGCCGGGACATGGAAGATCACGCCCGAGGGGTTGGTCCTGGATGCCGGAAACACCCTTTTCCAAACGCTCGGAGCCGGCCGATCGATCACGTTGACTTTTTCGTACAGAATGCGGGATGCGCTCGACGTCCTTTCCTCCGATACCGGCCTGATCGTCCTGACCGTCGACGGGATCGATACGCCCGGGTCGCTGCAAGCGGGAGCGGCTGAACACGGGATCGATCTTACGGAACAATACGGGGTTCCCCGATGGACGGTCGATCCGCGACTTTCCTACCGGGACCCGGATCGAAACGACCTGCGATTCGTTTGCGAAATCACGGAGGTGACGGTTTACGACGCCGGGGGGAAGGCCGTCGCGATGTCTCTCCCGGCCGGCTTGTTCACGTTGAACGCCGACAACCGGATCGAGATCGACCTTTCTTCTCCGGTCCTGCAATCGCTCCGCGGCGACGGGGCGTATACGTTCGAATGCACGATTACGGCGACCGCCGACGGCAGCGGGGCGAAGACGTCCACGAAAGTGACGTTCTCGATCCTGCCGTTGAAAACGCCCGGCTTCAACCCGGAAAGCGGCGGCGCGAACCAACAAACGACGGTTCGGGAAAACGAAAATGCCGTGCTGGCGCTCCTGGACGATTGGAACGATTTCGGCGGCGGAAAGGCGGGTTGGACGATCCTCGGGGCGGACGGGACGGTGACGACCGGGACCGTACCGGTCGCGACGATAACGGGAGTCGATATCGGCGGAACATCGACGCTGCCGGAATGGCTCGACGACGCATTCGTCAACGGCGCCTTTTCTTTCCGCCGGGACGACAACGGGGTGATGCAACTGTTTTTCGAGCCCGGCGACCGCTGGACCGGTTTGAATTACGGGGACCGGGTCACGATCTCCTTCGAATACCGCGTCCAAAACGACCGGGGGATCGTTTCCGACGAAACGCACAGCGCCACGATCGTCGTGGAAGGCATCTCGCCACCCCGGGGAAAATATGGGACGCCGATGGCGAACGTCTCGCTGCGATCGGGGGACAGGATCACGATCAAGCCGATCAATTCGTGGACCAGCCCGGATGGGACGATCGAAAAGAACAAGTCGTCCTGGTCGCTCGTCGGCGTCAACGGCGAACTGTCGCCCACCGTTGCCCTTGTTTCCGGCCCCCCTGGTTCAGGGCCACCCGGTTCGGCGTCGGGCCTGGCCGGATGGGAGGACTCTCTTTTCTTCCGGGTTCAAAACGACATTCCGCAACTTGAATTTCGTTCCGAAACATTTTTCGACGGTCTTGCACCCGGCGAACAGGCCGTTCTGGAAATCACGTACCGGGTCATGGATTCCGACGGCAACGTTTCGGAAGAATGCGGCTCGATCATGCTCACGATTTTCGGAACACAACCCCCCTCGCAATCCCCTTCGGAACCCGGTGTGACGACGGAGATGGCGGCAGAGACGGCGAACGAAACACCACGAATCCCGACGACCGTCGCAACCGCGCAGGCCGTGAACAAGGTCCCCTCGTTCTCGGAAGCGGCAATCAATGATCGGTCGGTCGTCAGGATACGGGAACGGGGGCCGGATGCCATGCCCGGGGTTTCGGAGAAGATTGCTTTCGACAAGGAATTCGACGTGGAAAGGGAACATCGCAAGAATGCGATGGAAAAGGCCGTCGACGCGGCTTTTCTCGCGGCATTCCCGGAACACGTCGGGGAAGAGGAGCCCCTTTCCTGGGCGTCGGTGTATTTCGAGGGCGACGATTCCAGGGCAAATTATTCCAAGGCGAACGATTCCAGGGCGAACGATTCCAGGGCGAACGATTTCGCGGGGCCCGATTCGGGATATCTTTCCGGCAGCCGTAAAATCGGTCCTGTAAGACGTGTTGACGACATGGATGCGGCCTGGGCCGGCCTGGACGACGATTTTTGGGCCGAAACATGTTGATTTTCAGGTGAAAAACCGATTTTCAGCCTGAAGGTCCCTATCCTGAAAACCGTTGAAATTTCCCGAAGCCGACTTTCGAGAAACCTGTTTTCCCGGAGAGTAAACAGGCGGACCGAGCGGGCTGTGTTTACCCACGACTCAACCGGCTTCGGTATAAAATACCAATAGAGACCGACAATGCGATTCCCGCTGAACATTTTCAAACTTGCCGTGGTGCTTTTCATGATCCTGCTTCGGACGACCGAATCGGCGACGGCCGTGGAACCGGGTCCGGCGGGCGGAGGAATGTTGACGCCGTGGGGCGAAGTCCTGCTTCAACAACAGGCGGCGGGACCGGTCCTGCCCCACCTGGAATATCCGAGGCCGACCCTGATTCGCGACCGATGGCGAAATCTTAACGGTCGTTGGGACATATTCCTCCCGGACGCGGACGGAAAAATCCATGTCCCCGACTCAGCCGTTCCCAATCACCCGGCCCGTTCGATCCTGGTCCCTTTTCCGGCAGGTTCCGTTCTGTCCGGCGTCCCGGCGGCGGCGCCGCAGATGCATTATCGCACTCTTTTCACGATTCCTGCGGATTGGTCCGGAAACCGGGTTCACCTGCATTTCGGCGCGGTCGACTGGGGAGCGGTCGTTTATGTCAACGGCCGCGAAGTCGGCAGGCATCTCGGCGGATACACGCCGTTTTTCCTCGACATCACCGAAGCGATCCATGCGATTCCCGCGTCCGACCAGCCCGATTCCGCGGCACAATCCAACCTGCTGGACGTGATCGTATTTGACCCGACACAATCGGGCGACCAGATTCGTGGCAAACAGTCGACGGAACCGACCGGGATTTGGTACGGCGCGTCGAGTGGAATCTGGCAGAGCGTCTGGCTGGAACCGGTTCCCGCCTCCCATGTCCGACGGATCGAAACGGAAACGGATATCCGGACCGGAACGGTCGACGTCCGCCTCGACGTCTCCATGCCGAAGCCGAACCATTTCGTCGCCGTCGAGATATTCGCCGGGGAGGAATCGATCGCCGAACTCTACGGCGGTTTGAACGGTCCGCTCCGCCTGGCGATTCCCGTGGACAAACTTGTTCTCTGGACACCGGATTCACCTTTTTTGTACACGATCGTCGTCCGGCTGCTCGAAGGGGAAACGGCGATCGACCGGGTCCAGGGTTATTTTGCCGCCCGGACCGTTGCGATTCTTCCCGATGAAAACGGATACCGGCGTGTCAACCTGAACGATCGTCCGATTTTTCTCCAGGGAATAATCGACCAGGGATATTGGCCGGACGGGATGTACACGGCCCCGAGCGACGCGGCGGTCGAAAGCGATATCCGAACGATGAAATCGCTCGGCTTCAACACGATCCGCAAACACGCGAAAGTCGAATCGGAGCGCTGGTACGCCTGGTGCGACCGGATCGGGATGCTTGTCTGGCAGGACATTCCCAACGGGAACAACGGCACGACGGCGGCACAACACCAATTCGAACGGGAACTGGCCGCGATCGTGGACGCCCGGCGGCGGCATCCTTCGATTGTCGTCTGGACGCTCTTCAACGAGGGCCGGGGACAGCACCGGACGGCGGAACTGGTCGCCTTGCTTCGAAAGCTCGACCCGGACCGGCTGATCGACGCCGCGAGCGGATGGAAGGATTACGGCGTCGGGGATTTCAACGACGTCCATCAATTTCCGGGCCCCGCGATGCCCCCGCAACACGACCCGAACCGTGCGAGCGTCCTCGGCTCCTACGGCGGGATTACGTTGATCGTTCCCGGGCATCTTTGGACGGAGGAAACCTGGGGATACCGGCATGCGACGGATTCCGAAGCCTTGTTGCGGGAATACCGGCTCCGGAACGGGCAACTCCGCGAACTCCTGCCCCGGGGACTGGCCGCCGCGGCCTTTCATCAATTCACCGACGTCGAATCGGAATGCAACGGGTTGGTCACCTACGATCGCCGCCGGCTCAAGATCCCGCCTGAAGACCTGAAGGAAATCAACCGGATTTCGGGCCGCGACCGCAACCATCCGGGAATACAATTCCCGGCTCGTGAAGAATCGCTCCCCGACGGTCCCGGCTCGTGAAGAATCGATCCTAAACTTATTGATCTCCGCGAAAAAATTTGAACCTTGGTCTCCGACCCGACATTCGCGGTCAAAGGGGCTTTCATCGCCGTGTTCAGGCAGCACAGTGTTCAGGTAACGCAGTGTTCAGGTAAGACAGTGTTCAGGTAAGACAGTGTTCAGGAAACACCGTGCTCCGGAAGCCCCTTGGCACATTATTTTTATGCGGAGCGCGGAGCACAGTACCTTTTGACGCAACGGTCGTATCATATCGGCCCACAATTCATGCGTATTTTCGGAATCACCGGGAACATCGGGAGCGGCAAAAGCACGGTAGCGGGAATGTTCGCGAACCTCGGCGCCGCACGCCTGGACGCGGACCGGGCCGGCCATGAAGCGCTGACCCGGCCCTT
>QMCD01000694.1_pt1 | contig 23156 bp, 22 predicted proteins | sample 1821841 | NCBI WGS metagenome assembly QMCD01 (sample SAMN01991225, study PRJNA193472) | Termite gut metagenome, whole genome shotgun sequencing project. | isolation source: worker | host: Macrotermes natalensis
GCATGGGAAAATTACAGCCTGCAAAAATCCATTACATGGCTGCATGGAGCCGTCGCTTCAAGCGAAAGCATTTTACACAGCTGTTTGGAGGTTTCGCTCCAAGCGAAAGCATTTTACACAGCTGCATGGAGGTTTCGCTTCAAGCGAAGGCATTTTACACGGCTGCATGGAGGTTTCGTAGCTTACGAAAGCATTTTACACAGCTGCATGAAGGTTTCGTGCCCTACGAAGGCATTTTACACGGCTGTTTGCCCTTTTTGCAGCATCCGGAAGTTTTCAGCATATATTTATCGCTTAAGAGTGAAATGGTATGAAAGTTAAAGAAGTGAAAAAGTTATAATTTCGTTGTTGAATTATAACTTCCTCTAACTTCATTTAACTTGCGTAACTTCTAACGCGAATTCGGAGTCAATGATACAAGGGGGAAAATTTGCTTATTTGGTTATTTGTTGATTTGCTTATAATGAAGAGAACAACTAAATAATACCTTTGTGAAAATCCTTTGTGTTACTTCGTGACTTATTATTTTATTCTTTCACCTGCTTAGCCTTCGGATGTCTTCCCCGTGCCTCATCATAGCGCCCTCTTATTTACTCATTCGCTTATTCCCTCATTTACTATTATAACTTGCGTAACTTCTCCTAATCAAATAAGTAAATCCCAAACTTACGTTAAAATAACTATCCATAATATCTATAAAACATTCACTTCCATATCTAATCCTATTTCAAACAAAGAAAAGACATCCTGTTGTATTTTTGTTGCCAGCAATAAAATCTCACTTCCTGTAGCTCCTCCATAATTAACCAAAACCAAAGGTTGCTTTTCATGAACCCCCACATTCCCGATTCGCTTTCCTTTCCATCCTGCCAAATCAATAAGCTGAGCTGCCGATAATTTGCAAGTTTCTAAAGAAATCGGATAAACTTTCAAGTCCAAATACTTTTGTTTAATAGATTCATAATGAAATATGTTAACTATTGGGTTCTTAAAGAAGCTTCCGGCATTACCTAATTTTTTATAATCCGGTAATTTCTCATTGCGAATCTCAGAGACAGTATCATAAATATTTTTTGCTGTAGGTTGGGCTATATTTTCCAACCGTTTAGCAATATCGGCATAACAAAGATTAGGTTTTCCTCCAATAGAAAGTTCAAATTCCACATCAGTAATAATATACTGATTTTTGTAGATAGTTTTAAAAACACTGGAACGATATCCAAATGCACATGCCGTATTTTCAAAAATCCGTTCAGAAGCATCTTTAAGCGAAATAGTATAAACTCGTTTGATATGATTTTTCACTTCCTCGCCGTAAGCTCCAATATTCTGAATAGGGCAACTGCCAACTTTTCCCGGAATCAGTGCCAGATTTTCTAATCCATTGTAATTATTCTCTAAACAATATCGCACAAATTCATCCCAGCTTTCACCCGCTTTGGCTTTTATCAACACCTTATTATTTTCAATAGAAACAACATCAATTCCCTTTGTTTCCATTTTCAGGATAGTTCCTTTTATATCTTTAGTAAACAAAACATTACTTCCTTCTCCCAAAATATAAAAAGGTTCTTTAATATAGTCCGAAGCAAGAAACTTTATAATGTCTTCATCTTGATTAATAGTAATAAATCTGTCGGCAAAAACATCAATTCCGAAAGTATTAAAAGGCTTAAGTGATATATTATTCTTTATTTCCATACATTAGCCAAGATAAACAGCCCCTGCAATATGATCACATTTACTGCCGGTTACTGTCTGTAAACAATTAATTTTATTTTCAACACGCAAACACCCCAAGAAAGCAAAAATCAAGGCTTCCTTGTAATCTATCAACAATTCATCCGGAATAATTAATTCCATTTCAGGAATATAATAAGCAATCCGTTCTGTTAAAAATTTGTTTTTCACTCCCCCACCCGTCATCAGCATTTTTTTATTTTTTTGCTCTTTTAGCGTACGACTTATCTGAAAAGCAATATGCTCTGTTAAGGTGGCTAAAATATCTATATTATTATAATTAAACAAGAAAACTACAGGCAAAAAAACATTCTCAAACCATTCTTTCCCTAAGGATTTGGAAGTGTATTTTTTATAGAAATCAATACTATTCAAAGCATGAAACAAATCATCCTGTATTATACCTTTTCTTGCCAATAGTCCATCTTTATCAAATGAAAAATTTTCCTTACTGGCAAAATAATTTAATGCCATATTCGCCGGCGAAATATCAAAAGCCTTACGAAGCTCATCTTCATCAAATGAAATATTACAAAAACCGCCAATATTCAAACAATAATCATATTCGGGAAATAGCAATTTATCACCAACAGGAACCAGAGGAGCTCCCTGCCCATCCAAAGCTACATCTTTTGTACGAAAGTCACAAATAACATTTTTTCCTGAAACTGCCGCTAAAGCCGCACCATTACCAATTTGGGAAGTGAATCCGTTAAAAGGTTGATGAAAAATCGTATGCCCATGAGAAGCAATAAAATCGGGAATAAAATCATATTTTTCCATGAAGCAATTAACAGTATCGCCCAACAAATGTCCGTATTCAATGTCCGTTTGTACAAATGTTTTAGCATCTCGCTTTCCCAGTAAAGACAAACGTTGCTCCCAGTCCTCTGAATAAAAATATGTTTCTGCTGCATGAATTTTATAATTCCATTTTTCCGCAGAATAAGTAAATTCACAAGCAGCCACATCCAAGCCATCTAAAGATGTCCCGGACATCAAACCAATTATTTTTAAAGAAGTTTTTACCGCCATCTATTTGAAAATATCCAGAAAACGTTCCATTTTCATCGAACGGGAACCTTTTATTAAAATTATAACATCATCCTGTAATTGCTGTTTGAGAATATTTGCAAGAAAATCATAATCGGTATATTTCCAAGATATATCCGCATCCGTTTTTGAAAACGCTTCGCCTAATAAATATACCTGTTTAATATCTGAATTTTTGAGCATATTCACAATTTTTTGATGTTCTGGAATACTGTCATTTCCCAATTCAAACATATCTCCCAACAAAACCGCTTTGGGGAAAGAAGAAATGTTCAACAAATTCTCAATCGCTGCTTCCATACTCGAAGGATTAGCATTATAGGCATCAACAATAATTGTTTTCTTTTCTTTTTGAATAATCTGAGAACGATTATTATCAGGTGTATAACTCTCCAAAGCATATTTTATATTTTCAATCGGAATATTAAAGTGCAAACCCACAGCAACTGCTGTCATTGCATTGGAAAAATTATAATCTCCTGTTAATTGAGTTTGAATTCTTATAGAATCATCAGGTAAATTGAATGTCAAGTATAAATTCTCCGGTAATAATTCTCCTTTATAATCACCAACTTTTCCATAAGTAACGCTATTCATGCCCTCCGAAAGTGACATCAAAAGCTCATCATCCGCATTGACAAATACAGTTCCCTCTTTCTTTTTTACTGCATCATACAGTGCTTTTTTAGTTTGAATAACTCCATCAATCGTTTTAAAACCTTCCAAATGTGCCTTTCCAATATTGGTAATTATTCCATAATCCGGTTGTGCTATTCGACAAAGTTCTCCTATCTCTCCGAGATGATTAGCTCCCATTTCAATGATAGCTATTTCTGCATTATTGAGATCAATAGAAAGTAAGGTCAACGGAACACCAATATGATTGTTCAAATTACCTCTTGTCGCATATACATTATATCTTTCTGATAGTACCGCATAAACCAATTCTTTAGTGGTAGTTTTTCCATTAGTTCCGGTTATTCCTATAATAGGAATATTCAATTTTTGCCGATGAAAATAAGCTAATTTCTGCAATGTTTTCAATGTATCCTCAACTAAAACACATTGATCATTGAATTGATATTCTTTTTCATCAATAATCACAAAGGATGCTGCTTTTTCCAATGCTTCTTTTGCAAACCTATTTCCATTAAAATTTTCTCCTTTTAAGCAAAAAAACAGATTTCCTTTCGAAACAGTACGGGTATCGGTAGATATACCTGTTGATCGCAAAAAGAGACTATATAGTTTATCTATGGATATCATAACTATTTTAAAGTAAAAACCCCCATTTGTTTAGAATGGGGGCACAAATTATCTTATTATTGAACTATTATCTTCCATTAGAAGAACCCAAGCGAGTCATTGCACAACGGAAACCTATATATGCCGTAGCCTCTTCCTGATCCAAGAATCTTCTATTACCAGGGCTCATCCAATATGCCAAATCCGTCCAGGATGCACCTTTATATACTCGTGCGTTGTCTGCAACCATAGAATAGGTTCCTGGAGAAGCTGATTTATCATACATGATTGATGTAGAAGCAGTAGATGCAGTAGTTCTCCAATTTTCTGTTTCTAACGTAGAAGCCCAATCTCCATCCAAATAATTTACATTGTTGGCAGAGCGATAGTTTCTACGTCTGTCATTTTTAAAATCTGAAACAGGAACCACCGGAACCTGTCCTAATTCATCTCTTTCTTCAATTGTACCATCGTCCAATCTTTGAACAGTCTCATATATATTCCCTCTGAAGGGATCTAATTCATTCATGTCATCCAAATTCAATGGACGATAAACATCCATTACCCACTCGGCAACATTACCTGCCATATTATATAAGCCATAATCATTAGGCCAATATGAAATAACATTAGTAGTATAAGAACCGCCGTCATTCAAATTACCAGCAACTCCCATATAATCACCACGTCCTCTACGAATATTAGCAACCATTTCTCCCATATACTTTCTGTCATCGGTACGAATAGCATTTCCACTCCAAGGATATGTTCTGCGTTCCAATACACGTTCTTGTAATGTTGTTCCAATTAATCCTAATGCGGCAAATTCCCATTCCGCTTCAGTAGGGAGTCTGTATTTTGGCAACAAAATTCCATCTTCCATGCGGGCATTACGTTCTTCACCTGTTGCAATATATTGTAATCTTCTATCACTGTTTTGCTCATAATCAGGATAAGCAAAATATGCTTCCGTATTAAAGTAACCTTCTGCCGAAGGCTCATTTGTCATATTAATTAAGCCTTGATCTATCAAAATCTGCTCATTAACACGATCAGTACGCCATGCACAATACTTAACCGCTTGTGTCCAAGAAACACCTACAACAGGATAATCTCTATATGCAGGATAACGCAAATAATAATCTACATAAGGTTCATTATAGGAAAGTTTATTTCTCCAAACAGTTGTATCAGGAAGAGCCGCATTAACCACAGAACCTAAATCTGCCGGAATATACACTAAGCCCAACCAATGAAGATAATCCAACCAATGTTGATTGGTAGCCTCTGTTTCATCCATATAAAATGAAGAAACAGTAACTGTTCTAGGATAATTATCCCAATCTTTCATCACATCTTCTTCTGTACGACCCATCGTAAAACGTCCGCCCTCAATAAAAACCAAACCTGGACCGGTTATTTGTCCCTGAAAAGGAGGAAGTTCAAACCCGCCATTTTTGGCATTATTATATTCCCATCCTGTAGCTGACGATGTTTTTTTATTACAAGAATTAATCAACAGTAAACCTGCTACTAATGCTAAACCTAAATAAAACAATTTCTTCGTATTCATAATTATTAAATTTATGTCGTTTTCTATTTTCTTTTATATTATACTTTAAAATTTCGGACAATTAATATGCCGTACCCTTCGCGATTTCTGAGGACAAGGCAAATGAAATTGAGCAGATATCTCATGAGATCCACCTGTTTTCATTTTATTTGTTTGCTTATCAGGAAGAGTAAAATCATAAGAATATCCTATCTTGAAAAATTTATATTCTATACCAGCCAAAATCACAAGCGCATCGGGACGATTAGTATATTGTCCTTCACGAAATATTCCATTCCTATACCACAACCCAACCACCATCGGATAAACTGTATAATATAATCCTAAGTTAATATAAGAATAGGATTCACTTGCCGTATCTTTAACAAAACGATTCTGATACTGGAAGATTATATTGGGAGAAATTGACATATCACCAATATTCTTTTCCCTTCTAAATTGTTTCTTCAAATCAAAAACAGCACCAAAATTAGCAGATATTTTCATTGGAATACGAGTTGCAGGGTCATCATTATTATAAAAACTTTCTTTAGGTTGAGTAAAATGATGTACTGCAACACCTCCATAAAATTTATCAGAATAAAAGACAATCCCTGTTGCAAAGTCAGCTACAATCATGTTATAAGAATTCAAATTTTCTGCTGTAGCATAAACAAAACCTGCTTTTGGATCAATCATATCCGGAAACAAAGCATTTGTATAATCCAATGATTTTTGCTGCAATGTAGCCTGTAAAGCAATTCGCATAGCCACTTTTTGATTTAAATCTGCCTTAAATGAATAGATTAAACTAATAGCATTGGTAGAAATAGTACCCGCTCCCGCTCTATCTCCTAAAAATAAAACACCTATACCTCCAGATAACGCTTCAAAATGCTGATCATAAGAAGCTGAATAAGTAGTATATTTACTCCCTGCCAACGGCCACTGATGTCGAAAATTTGCCGTAATACGAGGACAAACTGTTGAACCTGCATAAGCAGGGTTTAAATATAATGGATTAGCAAAAAATTGGGAAAAATGAGGATCCTGGGCTTTAACCTCCTGCATAGCAATACAACATATTGCAACCATCAATAAAGTAAACAACCGTATCCTATTCATTATTTCTGTTTTTCAAAAACACAAAAGTACATTTTTTTTTTATATAAAACATTCTCATGAAAAAAAATATACTTGTGATATTATTACGATAAATACATTAAAAAGTTACAACTTTATCATTATATTTCAATAACACCAAGAATGAGATAGAAAAGATTTGACAATCAACCAATAAAACACATCATAAATAATAAAGAAAATTTTAAAGCCTGAATTTCAAAGAAGATTTAACAAAATTTTGTTCTTTAAGAAAAGAAAGTAATATGAATAAGTTCGTTCTGCCTTAATACATTTTGATAACATTTTAGATTTTTATATACCTTTGTAAACTTAATATATAAAATCAAGCATGATACAAGAAGAAAAACAAGCCTATGCTTTAGGCATAGCAGTAGGAGCCAATTATCAGAAAATGGGAATCAGAATTAATGATATTGCCTTTTCAAAAGGATTTGCAGACATAATGAACGGAAAAAAACCAGAATTGTCTGATGAAGAAATAAGGCAAGCATTGGATTCGCTTCAAGATGAGATTGAACAACAAGGACAAACACAGATAAAAGTTGAAAAAGAAGCAGGAAGTAGATTTTTAGAAGCAAATAAGCAAAAACCTGGTGTAATAGAAACATCCAGCGGACTACAATACAAAGTAATAACCGAAAGTATTGGCAAGAAACCTTCTGCTACTGATACAGTAGAGGTTCATTATCATGGTAAATTGTTGGATGGCACTGTTTTTGATTCTTCCGTTGCACGCGGACAAACAATAGAATTCCCACTTAGCCAAGTAATCCCGGGTTGGACAGAAGGACTTCAACTAATGAGCGAAGGCTCTAAGTTTGAATTTTATATTCCTTCCAATCTTGCTTATGGCGATCAAGATATGGGGCTTATCAAAGGAGGTTCTACCTTAATATTTGAGGTAGAATTATTTAAGGTAAAATAATTTACAAATATCAGACCTTGAAGGATTTGAAATCCTTCAAGGTTTATTGAATATTTTTATGAACACTCATAAGGAAGATTTAAAAAAGCTATTTTTTGAGACTTTCCATAAAGAAGTTGGACAAATATCTTTGTTGGAAGCATCAGGTTCGGCACGAAAGTATTATCGTATACAACAAAGTGATATTTCTGTTATGGGTGTTTTTAATGAAGAAAAAAAAGAGAATCAGGCATTTATAGAATTTTCCCGTCACTTCAGAAATAGAGGAATTAATGTTCCTGGGATCTTAAATGAAAATCTTGACAAAAATATTTACCTGATTGAAGATTTAGGAAATCAAACATTATATCAACTTCTTAGTGAAATACGTCAAAGTGCTGATGATTTTCCCGAATCGGTATTAACAACATACAAGCAAGCTCTGGATGGATTGTTGCAAATCCAAGTATATGGAAGTGAAGGCTTAGATTACAATTTTTGTTATCCACGTGCCGCCTTTGACAGGCAATCTATTATGTGGGATTTGAATTATTTTAAATATTATTTCCTCAAATTGGCAAAAATCGCATTTGATGAACAACTATTAGAAAATGATTTCAACACATTAGCCGATTTCCTTCTGGAAGCCAATGCTTCTTTTTTTCTGTATCGTGATTTTCAGTCGCGAAATATTATGATTCACAATAATCGACTTTATTTTATTGACTATCAAGGAGGAAGAAAAGGTGCTTTGCAATATGATGTGGCTTCTTTATTGTATGATGGAAAAGCAAATATTCCACAACCAATACGGAATTTATTATTGGATTATTATGTTTCTCAATTAGGGAAAATATACTCTTCTGAAGCTCAAAATTTCAAAAAATACTATTATGCTTTTGTATTTGTCCGCATAATGCAGGCAATGGGATCGTATGGATTCAGAGGATTTTACGAAAAGAAAACACATTTTTTACAAAGTATTCCATATGCTTTAAAAAATCTGCAATGGTTGCTCGAAAATGCTAATCTTCCTATAGAAATACCTACTTTATGGAAAGTATTTGGGCAATTGGCAAATTCGGAATTGTTAAAAACATATTCTTTATCTCCATTAAAAATAAGCATTTACAGCTTTTCGTTTAAACAATCTCTTCCTATTGATAAAAGCGGTAATGGAGGTGGATTTGTTTTTGACTGTCGTTGTCTACCAAATCCTGGACGATATGACAAATATAAGTTCTTGACAGGAAAAAATCAAGAAATCATTGATTATTTGAACGAAAAAACGGAAGTAAATCTTTTTTATGAACATGTGAAGTCCATTATAGATATGGCAATAAATAACTATGTAGAGCGAAAATTCCAGCATTTGATGGTAAGTTTTGGCTGTACAGGTGGACAACATCGGTCTGTATATTTTGCCGAACGTTTGAATAAATATCTGAAAGAAAATCATTCAATTGAAGTACAAATACATCATTGCATGGAAGGACAATGGACAATTGAAAAAATGAAGCGCAAAGGCAAAAGTCTCTGAAGGGAATTTAAGAATAATCCGAAACATATAATATATTATCATGAAAAAAGTCACATTAACAATAATTATATTGATGCTTTTGTTGTCTGGTTGCCGGTATGAAGAGGGACCTTTTCTTAATTTCAGAAAAGTAGAAAAACGAATCAAAGGATTATGGAACATTTCTTCGGTCGAAAAAAATGGAGAAATTCTATCAGAAAATTTTCCGACATACGTAGAAACCGTAAATACTACATTTATGTTCACGTCCGGTGGGATACTAACTATTTACTACGATAAAGACAATATAAACATTGAAAGTTCGGGTAGCTGGGAGTTTACAGAAAAGAAAAAGACACTACACATTACATTCAAAAACTTGTATCAAAATATTATCCGAGATTACGAAATTATAAAATTTAAAAATAACATATTGAAAGTTCGGTTTACTAATGAAGGAAATGAATATACTATTACTTTCAGTCTTCAATATTCATTTGCAAATTTATGAGAATAAAAAAGTATTTTGACATTCTGGCAAACGGTTTTGCAAGCCTTTCCAACCGGAATAAAGTCTTTATTCTAAGTATATTTGTCAGCATTATCGCCGGGCTGGCTGCTGTTATATTGAAAAACACAGTACATTTTACCCAAGAAATACTCCAAAGTGCTTTTCCTGAAAAGAGTTATAATTTTCTCTATTTGGCATTTCCCATGATAGGTATATCATTAACTGTCCTATATGTCAAGTTCTTTGTAAAAGATGACCTTTCACATGGTGTAAGTAAAATTTTATATGCTATCGCCAAGAAAGACGGAAAATTAAAATCCCACAACATGTATTCTTCTATTATTTCGAGTACATTAACGGTTGGTTTTGGAGGGTCAGTAGGTTTGGAAGCACCTATTACATTAACAGGTTCAGCAATAGGTTCACAATTAGGTTCGCTTTTTAAACTAAATGATAAATCGGTTATTACATTAGTGGCATGCGGTTCAACAGCTGCTGTTGCTGCTATTTTCAATGCTCCTATTGCCGGAGTAATATTTGCGATAGAAGTATTAATGCTCGACTTGACTACAGCTTCATTGGTTCCTTTATTAGTATCAGCAGTTACAGCAACCAGCATGTCATATTTGATATTAGGACGAAGTATTATGTTTTACTCCGTAGAACCTATTAATTTTGAGATGGGGAAACTCCCCTTTTATATCATATTAGGAGCATTTACAGGCTTATACTCCATCTATTTTATGCGTATTTCTGAAAAGGTGGAAAACTTTTTCAAGAGAATCAAAAAATCATATCTTCGTATATTAATAGGCGGAACATTACTGGGAATATTGATTTTCTTTTTCCCTTCGTTTTACGGAGAAGGGTACGAGAGTATTATTGCCATGATGCATGACAATATAAATAAACTCTTTATCAACAGCCCGTTTTATATCTTTCAATACAATTCATGGTTATTATTATTGTTCCTGTTTTTATTATTAATGCTCAAAACTTTTGCAACCTCATTTACTACCGGATCCGGAGGAATCGGTGGAGTATTTGCCCCTTCTCTGTTTTTGGGTGCTATAGCAGGATGTTTTTTGGCAATATTGCTCAATACACTTTTCGGTTGGGAAGTATCCATCTTAAATTTCACTCTGGCAGGTATGGCAGGCATTATGGGAAGTGTAATGAAAGCTCCACTTACTGCCGTATTTTTAATTGCTGAAATATCTGGAGGTTATCAGCTGATGCTCCCTCTTATTATTACAGTGATTATTTCCAATGCGGTAATGTATCCTTTTGAAAAATTTTCGGTTTATACCAAAAGCCTGGCAAAAGAGGGCAATCTGATAACTCATCATAAAGACAAACATGCTTTGAGTAAAATGGATATGGAAGGATTGATAGAAAACAACTTCAAAACATTGTCCCCTGACTCTACATTACGTGATTTGGTGGACACTATTGCTCATTCAACCCGGAATATTTTTCCACTTGTAGACAAAAATCGTAAATTTCATGGAATTATAGTGCTGGATGATGTTCGTGAAATAATTTTCCAACCTGAAAAATATGACATTGTAAAAGTGAAAGACCTTTCTTTTGTTCCAAAACTCTTCATTGATCCCTTTGAAAATATTGCCGACGTAGCCATTAAATTCAAAGAAAGTGGTTTATATAACATGTTGGTTTTGGATAAATATAACATCTATTATGGATTTGTTTCTCGAGCCAATTTCTTTTCCAAATACCGTGAAATTGTTGAAGAAATCTCAGAAGATTGATTATCCTTTTGCAAAGTCATTATATAATTAAACTTTTTCGACTTTAAAAACTCAAGATTTTTTTGATAGAACAACAAGACATTTATTATCAATAGAATAAAATTTACCAAAAAAGTCATTTCTTATTGTTTAATTCCTTAATTTTGTGAAAATTATTATGTAATTCTACATGATAAGGATATCATACTATTTTTAATAAAAATAAAAACATTTATAATATGAAAGTACACAATTTCAATGCAGGACCATGTGTTTTGCCAAGAGAAGCTGTCAATGCCAGCATTGAAGCTTTAAAAGATTTTGCCGGAACAGGCATGTCAGTTATAGAAATATCACACCGTTCCAAAGAATGGGAAGCTGTGATGAATGAAGCTGAGGCTTTGTGGAAAGAACTGTTGAATATCCCTGACGGATACAAAGTATTGTTTTTGGGTGGCGGTGCAAGCACTCAGTTTATGACAATTCCTTTCAACTTGTTGGAGAAAAAAGCAGCTTATCTGGAAACAGGTGTTTGGGCGAAAAAAGCGCTTAAAGAAGCTGAACTTTTTGGAGAAGTTATAAAAGTTGCTTCATCTGCTGATAAAAACTACTGTTATATCCCAAAAGGATATGAAATTCCAAAGGATGCGGATTATTTCCATATTACCACAAACAACACTATTTACGGAACAGAAATTCATGTTGATATGGATTCTCCTGTTACCTTGATAGCAGATATGTCTTCCGACATCATGAGCCGTCCGGTAAATGTTTCCAAATACGGAATGATTTATGGCGGTGCTCAAAAGAATGTGGGTCCTGCCGGTGTGACATTTGTAATTGTTCGGGAAGATATTTTGGGAAAAGTTTCCCGCAAAATACCTACCATGATAGATTACAGAACACACATCAAAGAAAGTTCAATGTTCAATACTCCTCCTGTATTCTCTATCTTTGTGATGGTAGAAACATTGAAGTGGATAAAAAAGATGGGCGGATTGGAAGCTGTATACAAACACAATATCGAAAAAGCAGCTATCCTGTATGATGAAATCGACCGCAACTCTATGTTTGTTGGTACGGCAGATAAAGAAGCTCGTTCTATCATGAATATCTGTTTTATCATGGCTGACCAATACCAAAACAAGGAAGAATCTTTCATGGCATTTGCAAAAGAAAACGGAATGGTAGGAATCAAAGGACACCGTTCTGTAGGCGGATTCCGTGCTTCTACTTACAATGCTTGTCCCAAAGAAAGCGTACAGGCTTTGGTTGCTTGCATGCAAGAATTTGAGAAAATGAACAAATAATAAATAACCGTTGATTTGCTTATTTGATATTGATTAGTTAGTTGTAAGATGTACACATATTCATTTGAGAAGTTGTAAGGTTGGAAACTTTCACGAACCTTAACAAAAACATTTATGTGATGGCTAAAGGTTTTCCTAATGAAGAACGGTTCGCTTTAGCAAATCAAATACAAAGAGCGGCAGTTTCTGTTGTCTCAAATATTGCGGAAGGTTCATCAAGAACATCTTACAAAGAACAAATACGTTTCATGGAAATAGCATACGGTTCTTTAATGGAATTGTATAGTCAATTATGTGTTTCGTTGGATATAAATCTTATTTCTTCCAAAGATTTTGAAACAAAGGATATGGAAATTAAGGAAATATCAAACAAAAGCAAATAAACAAATCGACAAAAAACAAATAAACAAAAAAATGAAAGTTTTAGTAGCAACGGAAAAACCATTTGCAAAAGCAGCAGTAGATGGTATCCGCAAAATAGTTGAAGACGCAGGTTTTGAGCTGCAATTATTGGAAAAATACACCGATGTGTCTGAGTTTTACAAGGCTGTTGCCGATGTGGATGCTTTAATCGTTCGTTCTGACAAAGTAACCAAAGAAGTAATTGACGCAGCTAAGAATTTGAAAATTGTTGTTCGTGCAGGAGCAGGATTTGACAATTTGGATTTGGCAGCATGTACAGCTAAAAATATTGTGGCGATGAATACTCCGGGACAGAATTCTAATGCTGTTGCAGAGTTGGCTATCGGCATGATGGTATTTATGGCTCGTAATTGTTTCCATCCGGGAACAGGGACAGAGTTAAAAGGCAAAAAATTGGGTATTCATGCTTATGGAAATGTGGGTCGTTTGGTGGCTAATATTGCCAAAGGATTCGGCATGGAAATCTATGCATTAGACCCATTTATTGCTGCTGACAAAATAAAAGCAGATGGCGTTACACCGGTTAATTCGGAAGAAGAATTATATTCAACTTGCCATTATATTTCATTGCATATCCCCGCTAATGAACAAACAAAAGGTTCTATCGGATATAATTTATTATCCAAAATGCCAAAAGGCGGTTGTTTGGTGAATACAGCACGGAAAGAAGTTATCAATGAAGCTGAAATGGTGAAAATAATGGAAGAACGTACAGACCTGAAATACTGTACCGACATTGCTCCTAACAATGCAGAAGAAATGAGTTCCAAATTCGGAACCCGCTTTTTTGCAACACCTAAGAAAATGGGTGCAGAAACAGCAGAAGCCAATATCAATGCAGGACTGGCAGCTGCGACACAAATCGTCAAATTCATTAAAAACGGAGATAAAACGTTTCAAGTGAATAAATAATCTTTATTAAGATGTTATTAAAATGAAATAGGGGAACCCAATAGTTCCCCTATTTTTATTTATTGCTGTCCGGTAAAACTTTTTTGAGAGAAAAGAAGAGGACTTACTTTGCAGTTATCACACCAAAAACATTTCGATCATGGGCAAAAGTAGTCATTTTATCGGACAGCCGCTCTATGGTCAGGATCATGCTGATGTACTATGTGGACTTCCGAAGCTTCTTTGAAAATCCCGAAAAAGATTGGGAAGACTACATTAATTCAGCTACTGACCCGCGGTGATGCTATCGCTTTTTGATTAAGAGGGGCTTGGAATCCGTAGTAACGAAAATAGACCGCTTAGAATTAGTGGGAGAACAATCTTGTTGCGGTAAAACGACTTTTACCGGACAATAATAAAAATTAATACTTTATTTCCTAATTGCCATGTTTTTATAGCAGCATACTTTTTGAACCCTACCGAATAAAATAATTATAATATGTATTTCCGACCTCAAGTGAAAAAAATTATTCTCTCAAGTGAGAATATTTTTTTCATCAAGTGGAAAACTTTATTTCTTCAAGTGAGAAAGTTTATTTCTTCAAGTGAAAATATTTATTTCAACAAGTGAGAAATTATTTTCCATGAAGAGATGCCTCAGGTCGCGATTTTTAGGAAGAAAACAAATCACCGTAAAATTTGTCATAAGCAAATAAAATTTGATATATAAATATAGTACTTACTGGGGACAGTTATGCTGATATTGCTTGTAGTAAAGTCGACATCAATAGAAAAGGAATCCAACAAAAAGTGGTTATATGGGAGACTTTATAAAAGCCTACAATTTAATTTTTCGACTATAAAAAGAATTATCCTTTAATTAACTGATAAATAAATTCATCTGTCCACTTTCCATTTATATTGAGCCATTCCTTTTTTGTTCCTGTTAATAGGAATCCGTGTTTTTCAAATAGTTTGATACTGGCGATGTTATCAGGAGTCAGGTTGCAAGCCAATTGGTGTAAGTTAAGTGTGTGAAAAGCATAATCTATCAATAATTGCAAAGCTTCTGAAGCGTAATTGTTTTGACGAAATTTATTATCAATAAGCATTCCGATATAAGCATGACGATGTTTGGGGTGAAACTCAAAAAGATCGGCAATACCAATAGCTTTTCCGTCACAGCAGGTGCAAATAACCAAGCGCAATTGCTTTGAGGCATAAATATCCGATTCCATGGCACTTAACACATATTGCTCCAATGCAAAAGATGAGTACGGCATAACAGTATCGCTTACATTCCAAATACTTGTATCATTTTCAAAAGCATACAATGTTTGTACATCCGAGAATTCCAATGCTCGCAAAAAGACATTTTTTCCTATCATAATATTCGTTTAATCGTATTGAGTTTGTGCGTATATTCTTCTTTTTCCAACGAAAAAATACCTTGTGAATCCAATTTATCTATACGAACTTTTCCACTCGCATGCAGGATATTGCCATCATCCCAGATAATCCCAGTATGGGTGATTTTTCCATCTTTATTTTCAAAAAAAGCTAAATCACCTAATTGTGCATTTTTAACGGAAGAAATAGTTTTACCTTGAAAAATTTGTTGTGAAGCATCACGTGGAAGATAAGTGCCAATCGTCTTAAACACAACTTGGTTTAGTCCCGAACAATCAATTCCCATAAATGTTTTCCCCCCCCAAAGATAGGGAGCATTCAAAAAAGATAATGCGTTATATTTCAGTATTTCATGTTGAGAATATTCTTCTTGTTTTGTATTACCCGAAATTTCAAACCATTCAGTCCCCAATTGAATATTTTTCTCATCATACATCGGCAAGGAAGAACCTGTTGGGACAAAAAATGAAAAATTTCGTTTCTTGTCGAAAATCAGCATTTGGGAAGTTACCACATCAAATTTTAGCGATGTATAATATTTTTCATAGCTACTTTGGTGTATCAATGCAGTTTGCTGAATATCAATAAAACCTCTATAATTATCCAATTGAGTTTTAATTTCTACCCAGCCAGTAACAGGAGTTGGGTCTATAATTTGATATGCTTCTCCAAAAAGCAGTTGCGTTACCATCTCCGAACGATGATTTGCCGCTGCCCGCACAGGAATCAATGCGATATTACAAAATCCGAAAATTTCCATTTCTATTATTTGATAAATCGTTTAGCATCAATATTCTCTTGCGAATGAAGTTTCAAAATAAACTCCTGATGATAAATAGATAAAGTATATTTTTATATTACCAGTAAAATTTAAAGTAGTGAGATACAAAAATACTACATTATTTTTAATATTTTTGCAAAAACAAGTTTAATTAAAAGTAATAACAAAATGAGAAAACAATTTATTAGAGTTGTCGCTGTTGCGGTGGCAGTTATTTTAGGTACAAGTTGTAATAACAAACCGGTTGAACAAACAGAAGAAAAATCAGAAATGCAGTTAAAAGTGGAAGAATACGCTATGGTGGAGCTAAATTCTCCGTTAGTCAAGCAACTCACAGAAAAGGAAAAGGCATTGCTTCCAATCTTTGTAGAAATCGCTCAGATTATGGATGATTTGTTTTGGAAACAAACCTTTGGTGATAAATCTGAAATGGAAAAAATAGAAGATCCTTTTTCAAGAGATTTTGCCATAATAAATTATGGACCTTGGGATAGATTGGATGACAATAAACCTTTTATTGAAAGCTATGGAACAAAACCTTTGGGATGTCAATATTATCCAATCAATATCACAAAAGAAGAATATGAAGCCTATGCTGATCCTAACAAAGGGAGTCTTTACACTGTTTTGCGCCGTAATGATGATGGTTCATTAAAAACAGTTTGGTATAGGGATGAGTATAAAGAAGAAATCAACAAAGTATGTGAATTGTTAGATAAAGCAATCATGATTGCCGAAGATGAAGGATTGAAAAATTATCTGATAGAACGTAAAAAGGCATTTGAAACAGATGATTATTTTGCAAGCGATATGGCTTGGATGGACATGAAAGATAGCAGGATAGACTTTGTTGTAGGTCCTATTGAAAATTATGATGATAAATTAAATGAAGCCAAAGCTTCTTATGAAGCATTTATTTTATTGAAAGATGAAAAAAGAAGTGCTGATTTGGCAAAATTTGTATCCATGCTTCCACAATTGCAAAAAGAACTTCCAGGAGAAAATAAATATAAAACATTTGTTCCCGGAACATCTTCTGATTTAAATGTGTATGATGCTGTTTATTATGCAGGTGATTGTAATTCGGGGAGTAAAACTATTGCTATTAACTTACCTAATGATGATAGAGTCCAGACGGCTAAAGGAGCTCGCCGTTTACAATTAAGGAATTCTATGCAGGCAAAATTTGATAAAATATTATTACCTATCAGTGAACTTATTATTGAGCCCTCCCAAAAGAAACACATAAGATTTGATGCTTTCTTTTGGAATGTAACTTTCCACGAAGTAGCTCACGGATTGGGCATTAAAGAAACCATTAACGGAAAAGGAAGTGTAGATAATGCTATGCAGACTGAAAAAACTTCTTGGGAAGAAGCTAAAGCTGATATTTTAGGGCTTTTCCTCACTTGTAAACTTATCGAAATGAAAGAAATTACTAATATTACGGTTGAAGATGCTATTACGACTTATATTGCAGGAATTCTTCGGTCGGTACGTTTTGGAGCCTCAAGTTCGCATGGAAAAGCCAATATGATGTGTTATAATTACATGGAAAGAGAAAGTGCATTTACACGCAACGAAAATGGAATTTATTACATTGATTTCAATAAAGCGAAAGCAGCTATCAATAGTTGGGGTGCTTTGATATTAGAAGTTCAAGGAGAAGGTAATTTTGAATTTGCTAAAAAATTCAGAGAAGAGAATGGTGGCATTGGAGAAATGCTTCAAGCTGATTTGGATAAAATCAACAGTTCCGGTATTCCAAAAGATATCCGTTTTACTCAAGGATTGAAAACCTTGGGATTAAAATAAAAAATTTTCATTTCATTTTGAGCAAGCCGGCAAAAATCTATGCCGGCTTCATTTTTATTCTTTCATTTTAAATATAAGCAATACATTCTTGTTTTCTCCAAAGAAATACAATTTCCCATTTTTATATTCCCACGATTTTGCATTCGATAATGCGTTTAAAAATCCATCTTCAACTTGTTGCACTTCCTGGCAAAGCATTTTGGTTTGTGCCAATGGAGGAAATGAAATTTTGTTTCCATCCAATGTATAAGTTCCGTGAAAACGATTGCAGGATCCAAATCCACTTGCTTTTCCTTCCGATAAAGTCAGACTTGGTAGTAGGTCTTCTGCTAATTCAATTGCATTTTCTCCCAATTGAACCACAACCCATGTTTTATCGGTGATTGTAATAGCTTGGTTCATTGTGTTCTGTTTAGCTTTGCATGCTGATAGGCAGACGATAGCAAATAATAGGATTGTTGTGTACTTTTTCATTTTATATAATATATTTTGAGTTTAATAATTTATTTAAAATCGGTTTTTATTTTTTACTACAAAGAACACAGAGGGATTCATAAAGTTCATAAAGAGGATTTTTGTTTGTTTCCAAGCCTTGAATATTTAATAAGAAATTGCCAACTAATTATTTACAAATATAGCTTCTTGATGAAGTTTCAGCAAATGAGGATATTTTGAAATTTCCGTAATAAAACTCTGAAAATTATTTTCTTGTTTCCTCTCAAATAATATTTCGCATACAAATTCTCTGGAAGAAGGGAAAAAGCTTGTTTTTCCGGATTGGAACGAACGTAAAGATAGCATGGGAAAATTTTCCAGTGTTTGCATTAAAAATATTCTGAAATCGGCTTCGGTAATTTCTTCCATATAAAAGCGGACGGAAACTCCTGCAACAGTCTTTCTTTTCCGCAAAGACAACTTACTAATAAATAAAGCTTTTTGACGTATAATGACATTAATCAATACAACCAAAGCAGCAGCAATGAATGCTTCATTAATCAGGTTAAAACCGGCAAATGCACCTATTGCAGCGGAACACCAAATAGTTGCAGCAGAGTTCAATCCATGAACATTAAAACCATCCCGCATGATAACCCCAGCGCCTAAAAAACCAATACCGGCAGCTATTTGTCCCAGTACTCGCGAAGGGTCACCCGAATCTTTTGTTAAAATAACAGATCCTATTACATACACAGCCGCACCTACAGCAACTAATGTATTGGTAAGTAATCCTGCGGTACGTAAACGCCATTCTCGTTCTATGCCGATAAGCATTCCGGTAAGCATGGCAACTGTCAATCGGATAATGAAATCTCCCAATTCCATAGTTTAATATCGTTTTGAAGGTTTATAGAATAATATTTGAATGATAAATATACATATCAAAGTAAATAATGTATTAGTCAATACGACCAGAAATGTTTTAAGAAAATTGTGGAATGTAAACGCATCCACCATAAAATAAACAAAATGATGGATAAGTGTTAATAAAAAGACATACCGGAAATACCATGAAAATTTCATGTCGTAGAAAATAGGCAATAGATGTTCTTCCCGTTCTACACGCAAAGGAATGATAGAAATAACAAAGGAACGAATGAAAGCAATAATAAGTGTCGCCAATGCATGAAGCCCTACTATTCCTGAAAATATGTCAATGGATAAGCCTAATAAAAATCCCAGTAGCACCACTGCCCATTTTGGCGTCTGAAAAGGCAGTGAAAGGATAAAAAGAATGTATATCATTGGAGTGATTACTCTCCAAAGGTTTACCATGTTGAAGATAAATACCTGCAACAGCACATATAACAAGAACAGGACAGCGTATTTTATGTAAACCTTATTCATTTATAGTTGCATTTATCATCAATTCGTTTAATTCTTCCGAATATTTCTGTTCAATAATATAAACATTTCTCAATCTGTCAAATGATGCCAACAAACGCACATTAATAACAAAGTAACCGTCATTTGTTTCGGGAAGAATAGATTCTACAATACCGATAGGATAATCTGGCGGAAAAATAAGTGAATGCTGCGTGACGATGGTATCGAACAGTTTCACACCCTCAATATTTGGCAGATTAGATAGTTGGGCATGTCGTACATCCATGCCGTCCCAAGTCATCATTCCCGAAGCATCTGTATTTCGTACTTTTGCAAAAATAGTAAACTTGGAATGGATAACAGGCAATACAATAGAAAAATTGGGGGATGTTTCTTTGATGATTCCCACCACGCCTTGAGTCGAAATAACACCCATATCCGCTCGTATGCCGTCATGAAGCCCTTTATCCAAAGTAATATAGTTGTTCTGTTTATTGATAGTACTTTCTATAACTTTTGCCGTATGATATTCAAATAACAAAGAATCTCCGTGATGCACAGTTTCAATATGGGAAGTGTCAAATTTGTGGTTATAGGCAACAGTCAGTAGATTCCTGTTTTGTTCAAGCAATTGTTTATTTTCCTTACGAACATACAACCAGTCTATATAACCGGATTGAAGTCTAAGGATAGGACCTGTTATTTCTTTTGTCCAGGCATTCAATGCCCATTGTTTGTAATTGCTGCTTTTGTATATCAAATAAATACTTATTCCTCCCAGTATCAGAAAGAGAAAAATATGAATTGTCTTAATAATGAAAATATACAAGTTGCGCATGATTGCAAAGGTACAATTTTAAATTAATTGAGAATAGAAAAAACCTCCAAACGTTATCCCGACATCTTTTCGTCATTGTAAACGACCTTTGCATACATATTTTCAATTATGCACAAAACTAAGTGGTGTGATTGAACCTTTTTTTTAATCTTGAAAATATCGGTGATATATTAAAAAGCATGCTACTATAACGTGAGTTTGGAATCAAAGGTAGAAATGTTTTTAATGCTTATTTGTTGATTTGCTTATGTGACATGCAAAAAGAAATGGATTTATATACCGATTATTTGTTGAGCAGGTTCGGTCAAGTAACAGCCACAGGTTTGTCTAATTTGTTAGATGGCAGTATCTCTCATGATAAAATAACCCGCATGTTGTTCGGTAAGGAGTATAGTTCAAAGGAGATATGGCAAGACGGACAGTGTGCCGGACACAAAGAGACTAAATTAAACTTAAACCAATTATCAAGCGGACTTCGCCTGCTTGATAATTACAAATTTTGCTACTTATAAAAAGCATTTTTTACAGAATAATGCTATTTATAAGAAACATTTTTTGTTAATCAGTTAGGTGCAATTGCTAATGTTATTCTTGCACCGCAGGGCGATTTTATGATAGACAACTACACTTTTGAAGTCGGCGGAAAGAGAAAATCTTTTAACCAAATCAAAAATATTTCAAACAGTTTTGTTGTTGCCGATGATATTGAAATTGGACATAAAAACAGGATACCACTTTGGATGTTCGGACTGCTATACTGACAAACACAAGCACAAGCGGCTTCAGGCAAGCGAAGGTGTATGCCTGCTGACAGTTTTGTGGGAATTTGGAGTTAATCAAACAACACGAACAACAAATAAAAGACAAATATTGGATAGTTCCACAGTAGAAATAATACTGCATATTTTTTACAGTAAATTATGCAGTAAGTTTATTTTGAATTTTGGATTACTGCATATTTTTTATACTTTTGCAGGCAGAAAAATATAAAAGTATGAGAAAGTTTGATTATTCATTTTTAAAAAATTCCTTGTTGCCAACCAATTTACTTGGCATTACCAACAGCATTGCCGAACTGAAAGCACTTGACAAAATCCGAAAGCGTGATTTTCAAGATATTTTCACAAAATTGGAAAGTATAGCCAAAGTACAATCGGTAAAAGGCTCGAATGCCATTGAAAATATCATTACCACCGACAGGCGTATTGAAGAGATTGTAAATAATTCTTCCGAACCGCTCAACCATAATGAACAAGAAATTGCAGGTTATCGCGATGCGCTGAATGCCATTCACAGCGGTTTTGAAAATATTTCACTTGACGAACAAACGATTTTAAATCTTCATTCTGTTTTGCTCTCTTTTACTGAAACAGGTGGGGGCAACTATAAAACTTCCGACAATGTAATTTTGGAAATAGACCAAGACGGCAATCAAAAAATTCGCTTTATCCCCACAAAAGCCACAGAAACACAATCGGCAATGCAGCAACTCGTTTTCGCATTTATGGACGCAAACAGCGATAGCGGAATAAACAAATTGCTTTTAATACCGTGTTTCATTCTTGATTTTTTGTGTATTCACCCATTCTCGGACGGAAACGGAAGAATGTCAAGGTTGCTTTCTTTGTTGCTGTTATACAAAGCAGGTTTTGATGCAGGAAAATATATTTCGTTTGAAGAGCAAATCAATAAAAACAAAAATGCTTATTACGAGGCGTTGCGAAAATCTTCCGAAAATTGGAACAATAACACAAATGATTACTTGCCATTTATCGAAAACTTCATTTTTACCCTACTTATTTGTTACAAAGAACTCGACAAGCGTTTTGCCCTAATTCAATTGAAAAAAGTTTCAAAACGGGAACGAATTGAGCAGACAATACTAAATAGTTTGTTACCAATAGGAAAACGAGAAATCAATTATATTTTGCCCGACATTTCGGCAACCACTATAGAAATGGTCATTTCACAAATGATAAAACAGGGAAAAATCAAGAAAATAGGAACATTTAAAGATGCAAAATATATCAAAAATTAACGGCAAGGAAGTGCGATACAAACACCTGACAAACACCAACACGAGCAGTTTCACGCAAGCGGGGAACATACAGTGCGAACTTCTCCAAATTGAGAAAAAAGATTGTTATGAGATTATGCTTGAAGAAATTGCCAAGCTCAGAGAAACATTATAAAGAAAAACTGATTTAATCTTTTTGACCCCGAACTTACGTTAATTGTATTTACATTATTTCACAAAATCGTGTTTTGAAATATTTTAATGATTGATACTGTTCAATTCTTCCCTTTCCGGAATATTTTGCATCTTGTTGTTGTTCAATCCCGAAAGGATACATGATTATAGATAATGAATGACATAAAACAATTAAATCCCGAAGGGATGACAGGGTTATAGATAATGAATAACATAAACAATTAAATCCCG
>QMCD01000891.1_pt1 | contig 23129 bp, 14 predicted proteins | sample 1821841 | NCBI WGS metagenome assembly QMCD01 (sample SAMN01991225, study PRJNA193472) | Termite gut metagenome, whole genome shotgun sequencing project. | isolation source: worker | host: Macrotermes natalensis
GGAGGCCGTGAAGGAGATCCTTTCGCAGAAGTTGGTCAAGCGCAATGCAATAGTCCGCAAGCTGCCGTCAGTGGAAACACTCGGTAGCACACAGGGGATATGTATTGGAAACAGGCAATATCGTCATGGAGGACGCGGCGGATAACCTGTTGAACAACGAGGACGTTAAGAAGGTATACCTTGGCATAAAACCGGTGGGCATAGGCGGCCAGCTGTTCCACGTCGGCCAGCGAGTTGCCGGCCGCTTCGCGGGCGCCGAATCTCGGGCCGGCAATGTATACGGCATCGGCACCGTTGTTTATAGCCGCTATCCCGCAATCTAAGTTCCGTGCCGGGGCTAATAGTTCTATTTTTGTGGGATGCATTTTGGATATTGGATTTTAGATGTTGGATATTGGATACCGGACATTGGGCGAACATCTACTATCTGCCAAACAAAACAGGCAGCAAGCGAAGTGCCTACTGCCTATCGGGAAACTATCTATTGCGAACGATTAGTTGCACTTTAGTTCGTTTTTGATTTTATGGTCGGCAGTGGCTTTGTAGTTGGCGTCGCCCAGTAACTGCTTGTAGTATTCGCAAGCCTTTGCCGTATTCTTCTTTGCTTCGTACGATACGGCCAGCCGGTAAATCGTATTATTCTTATCTTTGGCGTTGGGGTCGGCCGTCAAGGCGGCTTCCAGCCCGGCAATGGCCGTGTCCCAATCTTTCAACTCTACACCTGCAATGCCCATCAGCTTTTGGGCTTGTGCGTTGGTTCCGTCATATTCTACCGAGCGCTTGGCGTCGGCCAATACCTCTTTCCACTTCTTTGCCTTTTGTACTTCTACGGCGCGAACAAAATAAAGGCGCCCCAGCTGCTTCGAGGCCGTGGCGGCATCGTTGGCGCTACCTGCTTCGTCGGCCAATTCTTTGGCGGCAACAAGCGCGGCTACGGCGTTGGCTTCGTCTTTGGCTTGCAGATAGGCCAGCCCTATGCGCAGCTGAGCGGTCGAATTGCCGGGTTCGTATTCCAATGCTTTTTTATAATTGGCAATGGCCGCCGGATAGTTCTTTGCGTTAAAATCGACGGTGCCGGCGCTCAGGTATATTTGGGGAATAAGTTTCTCCGCGTCGCCCTTTACTTCCGTGTTACTATATTTCTCGGCTTGCTCAATGGCTTTTTTCAGTGTAGCCAAGGCTTCGTCGTTGTTTTTCTTTGCGACAAAATCGTTTCCGTAGGAAAGGTAGAACGCCGGGATTACCGCTTCGCAATTCTCTTTCACCGTAGCGGCCTCTTCGGAGTCCTGTATGGACAAGGCGATGGAGTGGGCTTGTTCTATGCTTTGAATAGCCAACTCGTAGTTCTTGTCTTGATAGTCTTTCAGGGCTGTGTTGTATAACTCTATTGCTTCGTTAATGTCTTGCGCAAAAGCAAAACCGCTAATCAATGCGGCACACAAACCGGTTAATAAAATTCTCTTCATGGTATTTACTTTTTGTTATTATTAAGGTTTACTTTGTTTCTTTTTGTTCTTTTGATTGCTGCGGCTCCTCTTCGGCAGCAGGGGTATTATTTTTTTCGTTGCCCAAGTATTTGGGTAATTGCATGCCGGCCATATTAAATAACTCGTTGAGCGGCGGCACCGATTGCATTAAACCCGATAGAAAGTTAGCCGTAGAGGTTTTGCCATTGGCATTGTTTTGCCCGTCCCAAACAGTAATTTTGTCGATTTTAATGTTCTTAATAGCGTCCACCTGTGTTTTAACCAGCTCCGGCAGTTTATCGGAAATCATTAGCAATACGGCTTTTTCGGTATCGTTGTTCGCCGCTTTTACTATTCGGCCAAAACCGTCGGCCTGCTTGGTAAGTATTTCGTTAATACCTTTTGCCTGTGCTTCCATTTTGGCAAAAATAGCATCGGCCTCTCCTTTTGCTTTGCGGCGGAACATTTCGGCTTCGGCCTCGGCATCAATAATCGCTTTTTCTTTATCAATTTCGGCAGGCACCAAAATATTTGCTTTTTGCGAGGCCCGTTCACGGTCGGCACGCGCTGTTTCCGCTGTTTTTTCTGCTTCGTAGGCTTCTGCGAGGGCTTTGGCGCTTTGTACTTTTTCGGCAGCAATCGCCCGGCGCATGGCTTCGGCTTCGCGCTCGCGGCGCTCTGCTTCCGAATTGGCAATAGCCACTTTTGCCACGTTCTCGCCCTGCACAGCAATGGCGTTGGCATCGGCGGTTTTGACACGGGTATCGCGTTGTGTTTCGGCAATACGAATATCTTTATCGCGGTCGGCTTCGGCTTTACCAATTTCCCCGAAACGGTTTTGTTCGGCCACACTCTTCTTGGCTTCGTTGATAGCCTTGGCTGCCGCTTCTTTACCAAGCGCCTCAATGTAACCCGACTCGTCACGAATATCGGTAACGTTTACGTTTATCAACTTCAACCCTATCTTCCGCAATTCCTGCTCCACATTTTGGCTCACGTTTATCAAGAATTTATCGCGGTCGGCATTAATCTCTTCAATGTCCATGGTAGCAATAACCAAGCGCAACTGCCCGAAAAGAATATCGGTGGCCAAATCCTGAATGTTTTTAGAAGAAAGCCCTAATAAACGTTCGGCAGCATTGGTCATATTCTCTGGGTCGGTAGATATACCTACGGTAAAGCGGCAGGGGACATCTACACGAATGTTTTGCTTACTAAGGGCATTTGTTAAGTTACACTCTATTGGGATAGGCGTCAAATTCAAGAACGAATAACTTTGGAACACCGGCCAGATAAAGGCCGCGCCACCATGGATACATTTAGCAGAGTTAACTCCTCCGGCTTTGTTCTTCCCGGTTTTTCCGTATACTACCAGAATGCGGTCGGAAGGACAACGTTTGTAGCGCGATAATATGGCTAAAAACGTAACAAATAATACAATTGCAAATACAACAATTAGTGTGATTGATGACATATATTTTATTTAATGATTTATTTATTCCGGTTTTACTTCTTCGACCAACAGTATATTGCCTTCCACTACCTCCAGGACTTTTACAAGCTGCCCGGTAGAGATAGTATTTCCATCGGTCATGGCATCATATTCGCGCACGGCCCCGTGTACATTTACTTGTATTTTACCGGCCCGGCTGCGAGCCGCCGGAATAGGGAAATAGACCGTAGCTACAAGCCCTACCGATTCGGATATATCTATGTTCCCGCTTTGTATGGTTTTGCTAAGTGCATAGAAGAGCAACATTACAAGCGCTACTAACAGCAGCCCCATAAATGTAGCCAATATAGTAAGGTATAGTTTATTTTCGATAGTCCCGTAAAAAGCTACACCGGTCCATGAGAAGCCGAGCAAAAAGTTAATTAAGTTCCGAAATGTAAAGAGCTGGAACGGTATACTTCCGTCGTCGGTATCGGTTTCTACATCGCCACTAATATCGCCGTCGGAATCCATACCCACAAAGGTCATCACCATTTGAATGATAAAAACAATACTTGCCAGAATAGCAATGCCCCACATAATCTTCGGGAACAAGTCCATTGATTCCCACCACGCTTCCATTGTATTTGTATTTTAAGGGGTTTATAGTTTCGCAAAGATAATTATTTTTATACTACCCTACAAGTTTTACAAATAAATTTGTATTGTAAGAATTTGTTACTATATTTGCAACGTTATTAACGTTCTTTCTAATATTTTGCCAGCTTTTATTCTATCATAAGAAATCTCAACAATTTCAAAACAAAGAGGATAAAAGTGAAGGCTCCACATGAAGAAAACGTGGGCTTTTGCTTATTCTTTGTTAGGTAGTTGAGAACCTCTTATGATAATAAGTATTAGTGCCACGTTTAAAAGTTTACCACAGATTACACAGATTTAATCTTGGATTACACAGATTAAAAACACAGATTTCCCAAACGCAGTACTCCCGAATAAAAGGCTTTGCAAAGTTGCGAAAGCGTTATACATATATAATAGGTATACGGAGTTGCTTTGTGTGATTGTGATAGTGTTTGTTTGTTGGTTGCAAAGTAACTCCCCGTACCTTAAGTCCACGAATTACACGAACCGAGTTTGCGAGCTCACGAAGTAATTAAAACGAATTATACGAATGAGAACATTTAACCGCAAAGACGCAAAGGAGGCGCTAAGAATTATGAAGTATGAATTAGGAATTATGAATGGCGACAAGCGCACGGATGAATAACTACAATGTACGAGGCGCAGCCACGCAGTGGCTACACATTAATAACCGCGGGTGAGCGAAGCGTTACCCGCGGAAAGCAAGCGACGATAACTGCCGGGCGGGCGGTAATGGTACAAAAAGAGAAAACCTACTTCCGCCCGGAACAAAAAAAACAGAACTATGAAAGCAACCGATTGCAAGACATACGAGATGGTTCGACTGCGCGTCCGCTTCGCTCACCATGACGGCGCTATTGTATTATATAGAGGGAGGGCGGGTCGTTGCCAAGAACGAATTAATACGAAACGAATCTGTGCTAATCTGTGGTTCAAATAACCAAATCAACAAATAACCAATTAAAATGATACCATCATGAAGAAACTTTACCTACTATCATTACTACTCCCCCTGTGGAGTGTCTCCGAGGCCGCCGTGCAAGTAAAAACCATTGCCGCCGACTATGCAACTAAAACCGTTACCTTCGCCCTTTCGTGGGCGGCGGGTACGCGCAACGCCACGCACAATTCCAAAGTATGGGTGTTTGTCGACTACCAAGAGGTAACCAACCCCCACGCCACGGGCGCCTGGCAGCGGGCAAACATTGATTTGTCAAAATTGCCGGCCGGTGGCAGTGCCGACGGCGCCAACACCAAAGGCTTTTGGTACCAGGGGCAGGCCACGGCCGCGCAAAGCGCTACCATTACCGTTGCACTTACCAACGTACCCGCCAAGTTCAACTGGTGTGCCTACGCTACCGACTACCCGCCTGTTGTCGAAATTAACTCGGGGACAAATGTTGTATTAAAAGGCACAGCACCATTCTTGGTAACCTATACCGACGGCTCTACAGAAACCCTTCCGAAAACAGGTAATACATTTGCGCTGACAGCAAGTAAAACCATAAATGCCATTACCGACAACACAAATGCGCCCGGTATGGTGAGTTGCTTAACACGCGATAAAATATCGGTAAACGGTTATTGCTGTACAGGGCAAACTATTGTTAACGGCTATTGCCGCGACTTAGCAGCAGACAATGCTATTAAAATTGTTGGGTGCGGCACCGAATTAGAGTTGATAAAAACAAACTATCCCGTTTCTCCCGGTGCGGCTTATTCCGTGGCATGCCCTGCCGGCTGGCGAACAGCCACCATACAAGAGTACTCCTGTATATGGAGAACCTACGGGACAAATAGCAGCATGAGTGCTTCTATCTGGTACATGACCAACCAAAGCCTTACCTCCGGGCATTGGGTCGGTGTATCGCCATGTATGAGCTGTGTAGCATACTGGTCGTACGTTGTACCTCCTTCCGGATTCGTAAATGGAACTTGTAGCGCTGCCATAGATGCCGCAGGTGGTATAATGTATCCGCAATGCCGAGACGGCATGGGGACAACAAGGCATTACAAATGCCTCCGGTAAATATTTTCTAAACGCAAAAAGTATATCCACTACCACTAAAATAGAGAAGCCGGTGTAAAGCACCGGCTTCTTTATTTCTTTTAAAAACCCCTACCAGCCCAAAATGTAGGCAAACACCAGCGGTGCTACAATGGTGGCGTCCGACTCTATAATGAATTTCGGGGTGTCTATATCCAGCTTGCCCCACGTGATTTTCTCGTTGGGCACGGCGCCGGAGTACGAGCCGTAGGAGGTGGTAGAGTCCGATATTTGGCAGAAGTATGCCCAGAAAGGCACATCTTGCCATTCCAAATCCTGGTACATCATAGGCACTACGCAAATGGGGAAGTCGCCGGCAATGCCGCCGCCAATCTGGAAAAATCCCACGCCGGGGCCGCCGGAGTTGGCGCGGTACCACTCGGTGAGGAATATCATGGTTTCGATACCGCTTTTCACGGTCGACGCTTTCACGTCGCCTTTAATAACGTGGGCGGTAAAGATATTCCCCATGGTGCTGTCTTCCCAGCCCGGCACCACTATCGGAATATTTTTCTCGCAGGCCGCCAGCACCCAGCTGTCTTTCGGGTCAATGTCGTAGTACTGCTCCAGCTCGCCGCTCCGCAGCATTTTGTACATAAACTCGTAGGGCAGGTAGCGCTCGCCTTTTTGGTCGGCATCGGTCCACACCTTTAAAATATGTTTCTCTAAGCGGCGGAAGGCCTCTTCTTCGGGGATACAGGTGTCGGTTACGCGGTTCAGGTGCTTGTCGAGCAGCTCCCGCTCCTGTTCCGGCGTAAGGTCGCGGTAGTGCGGAATCCGCTTGTAGTGCGAGTGTGCCACCAAGTTCATAATATCTTCTTCCAAATTGTTGGCCGAGCAGGACACAATATGGATTTTATCTTGGCGAATCATTTCGGCCAACGACAGGCCTAACTCGGCAGTGCTCATAGCGCCGGCCATGGCCAACATCATTTTGCCGCCTTTGTCCAGATGTGCTTCGTACGATTTCGAAGCATCTACCAACGATGCCGCATTGAAGTGGCGGTAGTGGTGAGTAATAAATTGTGAAACGGGTCCTTTTTTCATGTTTATTTTGTTTTTAATAATTGAATAACTGAGTAACCGAATAACTGAATTGCCAACTGTAAACCGGCAACTGCCAACTTGTATCTTGCCTCTTTAATGCGCTACTATTTTCAGCCCGACAATCGAGCCGACGAGTGTAAAGATAAAAAATATTCTCCAAAAAGTGGCCGGCTCTTTAAAAAGAAAGATGCCCGCCAGTACGGTGCCTACCGCGCCGATGCCTGTCCACACGGCGTAGGCCGTACCCAGCGGAATGGTCTGCACGGCTTTCATCAATAGCAGCATGCTGGCGGTTAGTGCCAGCACAAAGCCGCCGTACCATAAACAGGCCGCGGTGCCGGTAGCGGCCTTCGCCTGCCCCAGGCAGAATGTAAAGCCCACTTCGCACAGCCCTGCAATAATTAAGATAACCCAGTTCATCGCTTCGTCGCTCCTTTCCTTTTATTACTGCCACCCCTGCGCCGTCAGCTCAATAGCTTGCTCGTCGGGGGTTAATAGATAGCAGCCTTCCGAGGCATCGACCAGATGGCCGATGATATCTACATTTTGCAGCTCTTTACGGATAGTGTCGTACTTATCGACCGGCATGGTAAACAACAGCTCGTAGTCGTCGCCCCCGTTGAGGGCCGCGGTTACCGCATCAATCTTTATCTCTTCCGCCATTTTAAAGGTTTCGGAAGAGATAGGCAGCCGCTCTAAGTAAATACGCACGCCGCAGTTCGACTGCTTGCATAAATGCAGCGTGTCCGACGCCAATCCGTTTTTCACGTTAATCATGGCCGTAGGCACTATGTGGTGCTGCGCCATGGTGTCGATAATATCTTTACGCGCCTCGGGCTTCAAGTGGCGCTCGAGGATATAGTCGTGCCCCTTTAGCTGCGGCTGTACCGTAGGGTTGCCGTCGAACACCCGCTTCTCGCGCTCGAGCAACTGCAAACCCATATAAGCCGCGCCCAGGTTGCCGGTGAGGCACAACAGGTCGGTCTTTCGCCCGCCGGAGCGGCACACTACCTTATCTTTTGCCGCCTCGCCAACGGCCGTAGCGCTCAAGGTAAGGCCGGTCAGCGAGGCGTTGGTGTCAATGCCCACAAGGTCGACACCGTAGCGCTCGCAGGCTAACTTAATACCGTCAAACACCGCATCGACATCGTCCAGCACAAAACGCTTCGACAAGCCCACGCTAACCAACAGCTGGCGCGGCACGGCGTTCATCGCATAGATATTGCCGATAGCTGCTATCACCAATTTATAGCCTAAATGCTTCAGGGGCGTGTACACCAAATCGAAATGGATACCTTCCAAAAACAATTCGGTGGCCACTACTGTTTCGGCCTTGCCGTAACGTACCACCGCGGCATCGTCGCCAACGCCTTTCACAGTGGAGGGTTGTTTTATTTCAATTGTTTTTGCCAAATGGCCGGCCAGCCCGAACCGGCCTAAATCGGCAATAGCCGTTTGCTTGGGTGTTGTCATCGTTTCCCGGTATTTGAACGTGCAAAGGTAGCGTAATTTTCCGGGGCGTACAAACGTAATTCAAGTTCATGATTCAATATTCAAGGTTCCAGGTTGGCTGACGCCACTAACGGAGCGCCTTGCCCAGCGGGCATACCTATCAATAGAAGAAAGAATCTCCCCATCAAACGTTCCCCGTAGGGGATACAGAGTGGCCGAATAATACAAAATGTTCCCGATAAATCGGGACAGGCTCTAACGGACAACAATACCTACACCTATCCTGTTTCTATTGATATGTATGCCCGCTGGGCAATTGGGAACATCTGTGAACCGAACTTGCGAGCTCACCGAAGGTATTCTTGAATCTTGAACTTGGAACCTGGAATGGCGCACCGCGCGCTATTCGTCTTTTTCTTGTGCTTCGTATTCTTTCAAGAGTTTTTCCTGTACGTCGGCCGGCACTTGTTGGTAGTCGGCAAAGGCCATGGTATAGGTGGCGCGCCCCGACGAGAGGGAGCTCAGCGTGGTCGAGTATTTGTTCATTTCGGCCAGGGGCACGCGGGCTTTCAGCACCTCGAATCCTTTCTCGCTGCTCATGCCTTCAATCATGGCGCGGCGGTTTTGGAGGTCGCTCATCACGTCGCCCATGGCGTCGGCCGGCACCATAATTTCTACGTCGTAGACGGGCTCCATAATTTTGGGCCCTGCCTTTTTGAAGGCTTCTTTGAAGGCGTTGCGGCCGGCCAGCTTAAAGGAAATCTCGTTGCTGTCGACCGGGTGCATCTTACCGTCGTATACATATACTTTAATGTCGCGCGCATAGGAGCCGGTCAGCGGGCCTTCTTCCATTTTTTCCATAACCCCTTTCAAGATGGCCGGCATAAAGCGGGCGTCGATAGCCCCGCCCACTATACAGTTGTAGTAAATCAGCTTGCCGCCCCAGTCGAGCGGGTATTCTTCTTTTGCCCTCAAGTTAAGCACTACTTCTTTTCCGTCTATTTTAAAGCGGTTGTTTTCGGGCGCTCCTTCCACGTAGGGTTCAATGAGCAGGTGCACTTCGCCGAACTGGCCGGCGCCGCCCGACTGCTTTTTGTGGCGGTAGTCGGCCGTGGCTATCTTTGTAATCGTTTCGCGGTAGGGGATACGGGGCGAGAACAGGTCGACTTCTATCTTATGCACGTTGGTCAGGTACCATTTCAGGATATTGATATGGTGCTCGCCCTGGCCGCTCAGTATAATTTGTTTTAGTTCCTTCGAGTATTCTACCAGAATAGTGGGGTCTTCCGCATGGGTACGGTTCAATATTTCGCCCAGCTTCTCGTCGTCTTTTTCTACCTTGGCTTTAATGGCCGTGCGGAACTTGGCGGGCGGGAATTTAATAGTGTGGAATTGCCAGTCTTTTCCGCCGCCGTTCAATGTTTGGTTGGTTTTTGTGTTCTTCAGTTTCACGGTACAGCCGATATCGCCGGCCATCATTTCTTCCAACTTCTCGCGTTTCTTGCCGGCCACGGCATACAGGGCGGTCAAGCGTTCTTTGGTTTCGTTGGCGGCATTTACCAGATCCATGCCTTCCGTAATTTTGCCCGACATCACGCGGAAGTACGACACCTCGCCCAGGTGTTGCTCCATGGCTGTTTTGAAGATAAAGATAGACGGCGCACCGGCGGGGTCGCAAGGCACCACCTCGTCTTTAACGGTTTTGTACTCGCGGGCTTTTTCGGGCGAAGGCGCTACGTTGATGATAAATTCCATCAGTCGTTTGGTGCCGATGTCTTTTTTTGCCGACAGGCAGAATACGGGCATCACCTGGCGGTTGACCAGGCCGGCGCGCAGGCCGCGGCGGATTTCATCTTCGGTGAGCGCCCCTTTCTCGAAGAACAGCTCCATGAGCGCCTCGTCGTGCTCGGCCGCAATTTCTACCAGGGCTTTGTGCAGCTCGGTGGCGCGGGCTGTTTCGGCCGCCGGGATATCCAGGTCTTCGCGCGTACCGTTTTCGTCGGTAAAGCGGTACATTTTCATTTTTAGCACGTCTACAAACGTGTCGAAGCCCGTGCCCGGGTTCACGGGGTACTGTATTAGCGCCACCTTGTTGCCGAACGAATTTTTCAGGCTCTCAATCGAGTCGTCCCAATTCGCTTTTTCGCTGTCGAGCTGGTTCACGGCAATAATCAGGGGCTTGTTGTGGCGCTCGGCATAGCGCGCCATGATTTCTGTCCCTACTTCTACGCCTTGCTGTGCATTGACTACCATCACGCCGGTGTCGGCCACTTTGAAAGCGGAGATAACGCCGCCGACAAAATCGTCGGCGCCGGGCGTGTCGATAATATTCAGTTTGCGCTCCATAAATTCCGTATACAGCAAGGACGAGTAGATAGAGCGCTGGTATAATTGTTCTACTTCGGTAGTGTCGCTCACGGTGCTTTTCGCTTCAATGGTTCCGCGGCGCTCAATTACTTTTCCTTCAAAGAGCATGGCTTCGGCCAAAGTGGTTTTGCCGGAATGGGTGCTGCCGAGTAGTACGACATTGCGGATTTTTTCGGTAGGGTAGGTTTTCATATAGTTGATTACATTTTAAGTTTGACTTTCCCGTTTTGGGGTTTCAAATATACAAAACGGTTTTGAAAAAAGCAAATGGCCGGCAGCAGGCGCGCTGTTTAGCCGGCCTATTTACTGCGTTACCGCCTTATTCCTCAGCAATAAGTTTGAGCGGCAATCATTAAACGCCCACCCGTTTTCAAAAATATTTTAGCTTGTAAATAAAAAATTGTATTTTTGTAGATTGGACATTATAGCTTGTGGGCGATTATGTATGAATTTATAAAAGGAAATATTGAAGAACTGACGCCTACCTACGTGGTAGTAGCGGCCGGCGGCGTAGGTTTCTTTATCAATATTTCGTTACAAACATACGGGAATATCGGGCAGCTGCGCGAAGTGCAGCTTTGGGCGCACCATATTGTGAGGGAAGATGCCGAACTGCTTTACGGCTTTTTCGAGAAAGAAGAGCGGGAGGTGTTCCGGCTGCTGGTGGGCGTGTCGGGCGTAGGCCCTAACACGGCCCGCATGGTGCTCTCGTCGCTGAGCTCGGCCGAGGTGCGCGATGCTATCCAGCAGGATAATATCAACCGGCTGCAAAGCATCAAAGGAATTGGCGCTAAAACCGCCCAGCGTATAGTTGTTGATTTAAAAGACAAGATAGGAAAAACCATTTCATCTGCTACTCCTGTATCCGGCATTGCCACGGCTGCTTCGCACCACGACGAAGCCCTGTCGGCACTGGTGATGTTAGGATTCAGCAAAGTGCCCGCCGAAAAAGCATTACAAGCGTTGTTACGTGAGAATGCAGCCTATACAACCGAAGAATTAATTAAAGCGGCATTGAAACGATTGTAATATGGTTCGTAGCCTCCGGTTTATTCTCTTTATTTGTTTGTGCAGCGCGCTGTTTCCTGCACAGGGACAAACATTATCTGCCTACGACGCGCCTGTAGTGGAATACGACCCGGTAACCAAAAGTTACCTGTACTACCACTCGTACGATATCCGGCGTACGCAACCCTACAAAATACTTACGTCGGAAGAATACCAGCGGGAACAGTTTTCCAACGCCCTGCGCGACGGCTGGGCGCAGCAACGCAGCGAGGGCGACGGCAGCTTATTCGGCGGCGCCGGCGACAACCTGTTGCCGTCGAGTATCCGCTTCGGAATAGGCGGCGATGCGTTTTCAAAAATATTCGGGTCCGGCGAAATTGTTATCAACCCCCAAATGTCGGTCGACCTGAGCTTCGGGGGCAAGTGGAACTATTCCGACAACCCGATTATCGCCGAGCGGTACCGGACGGCTTTCAACTTCGACTTTTTAGCCAAGATGCAGTTCAATATTACCGGTAACATCGGCGACCGCGTGAAGCTGAACTTTAACTACAACACCGAGGCTACCTTTAGTTTTGAAACCAATTTGAAAATAGAATATGCCGGGCACGAAGATGATATTATTCAAAAGTTAGAAGTCGGAAATATTGCTTTCCCCTTGGACGGCTCGTTGATTACGGGGAGCCAGAGTCTGTTCGGTATAAAAACCGATTTGCGTTTCGGGAAGTTGGACGTGTCGGCCGTGGTATCGAACCAACGGGCCGAGACACAAACCGTGGAGCTGGTGGGTGGCGGGCAAACCAGTGTTTACGATATAAGCGCCGACAGCTACGACGCCAACCGGCACTTCTTCCTCTCGCAGCATTTCAAAGACAACTACGATAAATGGCTGGGCAAGCTGCCGCTCATCTTGTCGGGCATTAACATTAAGCGGGTAGAAGTGTGGGTAACCAATAAAAGCGGGCGGTTTGAAGAAACCCGCAACCTGGTAGCCTTTATCGACGATGGGGAGCGCGACGAGATCTACAACCCTATGTTTTCGGGCAGCGGCAATGGCCTGCCCTCGTCGGCACACAGCAACAATTTATATGCTACGGTAAATAAAAATAATATACGGAAGCTGGAAGCGGTTACCTCGTACTTAACCGGCTTGGGCCTGCGCAGCGGCTACGATTTCGAGAAAGTAGAAAACGCCCGTAAACTGGCAACTACCGACTACACCGTAAACACACAGCTTGGCTACATATCGTTGAACACGGCACTGAATAGCGACGAGGTGCTGGCCGTAGCCTACGAGTACGAGGCCTACGGGCAAACATATATTGTCGGGGAAATATCGACCGACGGGGTGGTAGCGCCGGAAGCCTTAGTGTTGAAACTGCTAAAGGGCACCAATTTCTCGCCGAAGTTGCCCACCTGGGGGCTGATGATGAAAAACGTGTATGCCATAGACGCCTACCGAATCAACCAAAGCGATTTTGTGTTGGATATTATGTACGAGAACGCCGAAGCCGGCACGGCATTGCCCTACCTCTCGGAAGGGGCTATTGCCGAGAAACCGTTGCTCCGTGTGTTGAACATGGATAACCTCAATTCGCAAAACGATGCGTCGCCCGACGGCTTGTTCGACTTTGTGGAGGGCGTAACCGTGCTCGCCTCGAAAGGGCGTATTATCTTCCCGGTGTTGGAGCCTTTCGGCCGTTACCTGGAGCAGCAGATAGGCAACCCGGAGGTGGCCGAGCGATATGCGTTCAAGGAACTGTACGACTCCACGCTTACCAAGGCGCAAAGTTTTGCCGAAAAAAATAAATTCCGCTTGGTGGGGAGCTATCAATCGGAAGGCGGCGACGAAATACGGCTGAACGCTATGAACGTCCCGCAAGGGTCGGTGGTGGTGTCGGCCGGCGGCGTAAAGTTGACCGAAGGGGTCGACTACGAGGTGAACTATATAGGAGGTACGGTGCGTATCCTCAACCGCGCCTACCTGGAGTCCGGCGTGCCGCTGAAAGTATCGTTGGAGAATCAGGAGTTGTTCAACCTGCAAACAAAAACCATGGTGGGTACCCGGTTAAAATATACTTTTAACGATAACTTTTACATTGGGGGCACGCTGTTGCATTTAAGCGAGCGCCCGCTTACGCAAAAGGTAAACTGGGGCGAAGAGCCCATTGCCAATACCATTTGGGGGCTGAACACGTCGTTTAAGACACAGGTGCCGTGGCTGACCAAAGCCATAGACGCGCTGCCGCTACTCGAGACAACGGCCAACTCCTCATTTACCTTCGATGCGGAGTTTGCGCACTTCTTGCCGGGGCACTCTACCGCCATAGGGTCGAACGGAGCGGCCTATATCGACGACTTTGAGGGGAGCCAAACGTCTTTAGACTTACGCAACCAGCTATCATGGACACTGGCCAGCATTCCGCAAGGGCAAAACAACCCGCGCACCTTCGGCTTTAACGAAATAAACAATGCTACGCCCACTTTGGCTACCGGCTTCGGCCGGGCGCTGCTCTCGTGGTACTATATCTATCCCGACTTTGTCCGTAGCTCTGCCTACACGCCGTCGTACATGAGAACAGAGTCGGCCAAGTACCAGAAGAATTTCTACGTGTGTGAGATTTATATTAACGATTTATTCCCGAACCGGGAAGAAGTAATAGGGATACCTACCAACCTGTCGGTGCTGAACATGGCATACTATCCCGACGAGCGCGGGCCTTACAACTACGACGAGAGCAATATCCGGGCCGACGGCCACTTGCTTTATCCTGAACGGCGATGGGCCGGTGTGCAACGCGCATTGCCTGTTACCGATTTCGAAACGGCCAATTACGATTATATAGAGTTTTGGCTGATGGACCCGTTTGTGTATAATCAAAACGCCGAAGGGGGCAAGCTCTTATTTAATTTAGGAAATATTTCGGAAGATATATTAAAGGACGGGCTCAAGTCGTTTGAAAACGGACTTGCTTCGCCGGAAGAAGATACCTCCCGCTTTGTAACTACCATCTGGGGACGGGTGCCGAAAGACCCGCAAATTACGCTCACCTTCGATAACAATTACGACAAGCGTATTTACCAAGATGTGGGCTACGACGGTTTGAGCGACGAGTACGAACGCAACTTTTTCGGCTCCTACCTGGAGAACCTGCGGGCCAAGCTAACGTCCGAAGCCTTTAGCCGCTACCGGGACGACCCTTCGACCGATAACTATATATATTACTTAGACCCCCGGTACGACGACGTGCAGGCAACCATCATGGACCGTTACAAGTTCTATAACGGCACGGAAGGCAACTCGCGCCCGCCCGAACAAACCGGCGGCGAAAATACCATGAACACGCCGAACCCCGACATGGAAGATGTGAATAACGACTACACCATGAACGAAACGGAAAGCTACTACCAGTACGAAGTAGAGTTAAAACCGGAGAACTTACGGGTAGGCACTAATTATATTACCGACAAACGGGAGATTTCGAGGCCGGACTTTGAAGGCGAAAAAACTGTTACCTTTTACCAATTTAAAATTCCCATTAACGAAGGAACCGCCATTGGCGGCATTTCCGATTTTAAATCCATACGTTTTGTGCGTATGTTTATGCGCGATTTTAAAGACACCACTTTGCTGCGCTTTGCCACGCTACAATTAGTCCGCGGCGAATGGCGCCGCTACAACCAGTCTTTGATCGACGGGCAAGAAGGCATCTCGCTGCCGGAAATGTCTAATGCCGGATTTGATATTTCGGCCGTAAACATCGAAGAAAATTCGCAACGCACACCCGTCAACTATATCCTTCCTCCGGGCGCCAGCCGCCAAATAGACCCCGGGCAATACCAGGTGCGCCAACTTAACGAGCAGGCCATGGAGCTCCGGGTAACCAGCCTTGCCGACGGCGACGCGCGGGCGGCCTATAAAAATGTTACTTTCGATTTCCGCAAATACCGCCGGTTAATCATGGACGTACACGCCGAGGCTATCGCCGGGCTGCCGCTAAAAGATAACGATGTAAGGTTATTCATACGCATTGGCAACGACTATCGCTACAATTACTACGAATACGAAATACCGTTGGTATTAACCGCTCCGGGCTTCTACGGCGACAACCAGCGGGAACTGGTATGGCCGGCCGACAACAAGCTGGATATTGATTTGGAAGTGCTCACCAATGCCAAATTAGACCGGAATGATTATATCCGGGAGAACGGCGGCGCCATATCGGGCGTGTTTGAAATAGCCGACGGGCGTAATAATATCCGTATTGCCGGTAATCCGAATTTAGGGGAGGTACGAACCATTATGATTGGTGTCCGCAACCCGTCGAAACAAAAAAATGCCAACGACGACGGATTGGACAAGTCCGTTACCGTATGGACAAACGAATTGCGCTTAACCGATTTTAACGAATCGAGCGGCTTTGCCGCCAACGCTCGCATGGCCGCAAAATTAGCCGATTTTGGAAATATCAGCTTGTCGGGAAATATGCAAACGCCCAATTTCGGCGGGCTGGAGTCGAAGATGAACGAGCGTTCTACCAACTATACCTATCAATACGATTTAATCAGTAACTTTGAGCTCGGCTTGTTTTTCCCAAAAAGCTGGGGCGTGCGGGTGCCTATCTTCTTCGGGTTTTCCGAGAACTTTACCAATCCGCAATATTACCCGTTCGACCAAGATATTCTATACGACGATGCGCTAAGAAGCATGTCCTCTTACGAACGTGATTCTATAAAACGATTGGCGCAAGACTATACGCGCCGGCTGTCATTCAACGTTACCAACCTGCGTATTTTTGCCAACTCGACCAACCGCGCCGTATTTAGCTTGGCGAACCTTTACACCAGTTTTGCGTTCAACGAGGTGTTCTCCCGCAACCCGCGCACCGACCATAAAATTGAAAAAACATACCACTTCAATTTAGGCTACGAGTACAATGTAGAACCGTTCTACATAGAACCGTTCAAGTCGGCAAGGTGGGCGGCCTCCCCGTGGTTGCAGCTGATACGGGATTTAAACTTTAACCCCTTCCCGAACCAATTCCGGGTAAATACGGATATTAACCGCACCTACCGCGAAACGCAATACCGGAGTGTTGCTGCACCCGACGTGGTTATTCCGGCTACCGCAGCAAAAGACTTTTTGTGGGACGCCAACTATACTTTTGCATGGGATTTAACCCGCTCGTTGAAAATAGAATTTGATGCTACCAACCGTGCCCGCATTGACGAGCCCGACGGTATCATCAATAAAAATTTAGACCCCGAAGGCTATCGCCACTGGCACGACTCTACATGGACCAACTTCTGGAATATGGGGCGTAACGTGTACTACAACCAACGTATCAATGCGCAATGGAATGTGCCGGTAAACAAAATTCCTGTCTTCTCGTGGATCAATACGACCCTGCACTACCAAGCCGGCTACCAGTGGGAGGCCGCACCATTGCTAAAAGACGAGTCGTACGAACCGGGCAACACCATTTCCAACTCCCGGAACATCGGGGCTACCGGAACGTTATCCTTCGAAAATTTATATAACAAATCGACGTTCTTAAAACAAATAAACGACCAGTTTGCCGGGCGTGTTAACAGACGGCCGGAGATGGTCGACAAAGCGTACGAAAGCGCTAAGATACGCTTCACGGCCAACCAGCGGCGTACCATAAAGCACAACCTAAACACCACCGACCTGCGCACCCAGCTACTCGACGCCGATGGGAAAGTAATACAAGGAACCGTAGAGGTGGTAGACAAAAACACATTGGCTGTAACATTAGACCAAACCACCAATGCCGTAACCGTTAAAGTTACGGGGCGGGCGCCTAAAACAGAAAACCCGTGGAGCGTTACGGGCAAAGCATTCCTGCGGGTAGCCATGATGCTGCGGAGCTTCTCTGTTACCTACAACGAAGCAGGGGCCACTACCCTGCCCGGCTTTATGCCCAATGCAAAAATATTAGGCTGGGGGCAGATGAACAACTACTGGGCACCCGGCTGGGCTTTTGCGCTGGGCTGGCAGGACGAAGACTTTATAACCACCGCCCGCGACCGCCAATGGCTATCGGCCGACACCACCGTTATCAATCCGTTTTTGATGACCGGCACCGAAACATGGCAGGTGCGTGCCACCCTCGAGCCGTGGCCCGAGCTGCGCATAGAATTAGTAGGTACCCGTAATTATTCCGAGAACAACTCGTGGTACAATGTGGCGGGTTCGGGAAACCAGCGGCAATCCAGCGGTAACTTCAGCATCACCACCATTTCCTTAGCTACCGCTTTCGACAAGTCGAATACTAAAAACAACTATGCGTCCAACGCATTTAACAAATTCCTTAACGTAAGAAACGAGATAGCCAAGCGCCGTGCGGCAGGGCGCATATCGAACGAAAATGAGAACTACAACCCTGCAATTATTAGCCCCGACGGATTTCCCGACGGGTACGGGCCCCTGTCGCAGGAAGTAATGATTCCGGCATTCCTGGCGGCCTACACCGGCCAATCGGCCGGTTCTATCGGGTTGTCGAACTTCCCGAAAATACCGTTGCCCAACTGGCAGATAACCTACACCGGGCTGTCGAAAATAAGCGCCCTAAAAAATATAATAACGTCTTTTACTATTATGCATAAATATGCGTCGGTATATTCTATCAACTCCTACATGCGCAACCAAGCCTACGAGCTGGGCGACGACGGGTTCAGCTATGTCCGCAATACGCTGAACGACTTTATTGCCGAGCAGGATATTGCGTTGGTGAGCATACGCGAAGAGCTGTCGCCGCTGATACATGTAGATATAGGCTGGTACAACAACCTGTCGACACGCGCCGAGTGGATTAAAAACCGGACGGTTTCGCTGAGCTTGTCGAACAACCAGGTAACGGAACTCCGCACCAACGAATATGTTTTCGGCGCCGGCTACACCTTCCGCGAAATACCGCTGATATTCCGCTTTGCACAAAACAATAGCAAAAACGTAAAAACCACCCTGCGCCTCCGCGCCGACTTGTCGATACGGGAAGATATTACTATCTTGCGAAAAATTATTTTAGAAGAAACAGATGTGGCGGCCCAGGTATCCAGCGGACAATATACATTCAGCTTGAAAGCGTCGGCCGACTATACGGTAAGCAGCAACGTTACGGTACGCCTGTTTTTCGACCGGTTAATGAACAAGCCTTATGTTTCCTCTATTGCCACGGCCAATACAAATGTCGGATTCAGTATAAATTTATCACTATAATAACTCACTTAATTAAATCAATTAAAAATTATGAACATTCCACAAAATTTAAAGTACTCTAAAGAGCACGAATGGGTGCTGGTAGAAAACGGCGTAGCCACCGTAGGTATCACCGACTATGCACAAGGGCAGCTGGGCGACATCGTATTTGTCGACGTACAAACCGAAGGGGAAACCTTGCCGCAGGGCGAAGTATTCGGAGCTATTGAAGCCGTAAAAACCGTAGCCGACGCCTTTATGCCTGTTTCCGGCGAAGTGGTTGAGGTCAATGCCGCTTTAGAAAGCGAACCGCAATTAGTGAACCAAGACCCTTACGGTAAAGGCTGGATTATACGTGTGAAGCTAAGCAACCCGGACGAAGTAAATGCACTGATGGACGCCGAGGCTTACGGAAAACTCGTATAATTTAAAAATATTTTAAACCCCGGTTAAACCTTTTTCAAAAGATATAGTCTTATTATCGAAAATAGGTTTTCATAGGTTTAGATTAGGCGGAAGCGGGTGGTTAAAACCACCCGCTTTTGTTTTTCCACGGCCCTGCCTCCATTTGGTTTAAACGAATTGAACCTGATTTAAATTCTTTGCAAAGGCATGAATGGAGTGGTCAATTTTTTGAATGGTTTGCTTGCTCGGATTTCGTGTGCCGTTTACATAGTGGCTTAATTGTCCTTGGTGAATACCGGTGAGGCGCGACAGTCCTGCTAATGAAAAATAAGTTGAATAAAATTGAAGAAACGAAGCCATATCGTAATGGTATTCAAAAGTTGCTTCTACAAATTCTTTTCTTTTTTGACGATATAATGTTTTCATTGCCTTGTATGCCGACGCAAAATCTTCAACCGCTTCTTTTACGGTATCGCCTGTTCCATGAATACCATAATTTAAAGTATTATCTTCCAAATCTACATACACGCTGTAGGTACCGTCTGTTCCAACTTCTATAAATGCTTTTACCGTGTTCGTAATTTTTAAAATTTAATTCCCGATGCTTTTTAAATACTGTTTAATGTTCCCGTGGCTACCTCTTTATTTTTGTGATGGCCCATCTTAAAATACTGCTTCGTTATAGGACTAAACCAAGTGCCCATCTATTTCACCATCTTCATAACACCCTGCTTTTTTCAGTTTCCGTTCAAGCTCTGAGTACTTCACTATTTTGTCTATTTGTTTTATTACGGCATGAAGATAATGATATTAGTTTTAATATCAAAATTTATTAAAATAACTACACTTCAGCATAGCGCCCCACTGCCGAATAAAATCTTTCACCTTGCAACCTTGTAAGTTATAATCCATTGTCAATATAAACGTTAAATTTATTTTTACAATTCCGCAAATTTATATACCTTTGCAACCGTCAATTTAACAATAATATATACGCCCCGGCTATTTTATTTATTTTTTCTCGTATGGAGCAAAATTATTTAAAGCAAATAGTTATTTTTTTGTTGTTACTCTTCCATTATTCTATCCATGCACAGCCTTCTGTTGTCCCCATTGGGGCACGGGCAGCGGGAATGGGTGGTATTGCCACCGTACACACCGACGTTTGGTCGGCCGTCAATAATCCCGGAAGCCTTGGCCTGCTTAATACATTCAACGTTGGTATTTTTCACGAGCAACGTTTCGGCATGGCCGACATGGGGGTCAGCTCCGTGGTAGGCGCCTTCCCTTTATTCGGTAACGGAGTAGGCCTTTCCCTTAGCAACACGGGCTTTCGAGATTACGGAGAAAACCATTTCGGCATAGCCACCGGGCGAAAGCTGGGAGAGTTTATTGCTATCGGCGCAGGTATTAACGGATATATGCTGCGCTTCCCCGAAAATTACGATAACCTGTTTGCCGTTACCGGCGACGTAGGCATATGGGCAAACCCCATTGGGGCGGTAACCATAGGGTTGCACATTGCTAATATTACCTTTTCCAAATGGAACGACAGCGAACATTCCAACCTGCCGGTGGTATTCTCTTTAGGCGCCGGCTACCGCATTACCACCACCATACAGCTACTGGCCGAACTGTCAAAAGATGTATACGAAGACGCCCGCCTGAAAATCGGCACCGAGTTTTCGATACTGAAAGCGCTACAGCTACGCATGGGGGTTACCACACAGCCCTTTCAACTACATTTCGGGATAGGCTATGGGTACAAAAATTTTCAATTCGATGCAGCGCTTAGCCGGCACCCGGTGCTGGGCTATAGCTACCAAGCAACCATAGCGATAAAAGTTTCATGAGGCACATTGCAATCGCGCTATTGGTAGTATTCCTCCCCCATGCCTTAGCGGCGCAACGGCCGGACAGGGAACTGCCCGACGTAATACGGCAAGCGATAGAATCGGTGGCTACCACGGCCGAAGATGAAGACATAGACCTCCAGGCGCTGTACGACACCTACGAATCGCTGTTGGAGAACCCCGTTGACCTCAACACCGCCACGGAAGCCGACTTACAAGCCCTTCAGATTTTGACCGACTTTCAAATACGGAGCTTGCTGGACTACCGGAAGGAGTACGGCGCCCTATTTACCATTCACGAGCTGCCGCTGATTCACGGATTCAGCGAAGAGCTGGCCAACCAGCTATACCCTTTTATCACCGTGGTTCCTATCGACGACGGCCAAAAGGTGGCGTTTAAAGACCGCTTCCGGTACGGGCGCCACCAAATTATAGCCCGTGCCGGCCGCACACTGGAAGGGCAGCAGGGCTATCGCCCCATTACGCCGGAAGAGCTGGCGGTAAGGCCCAACGCGCGCTACCTGGGCTCGCCATGGGCGGTGCATAGCCGCTACCGCTACAACCACAAAAACAAAACCCGCTGGGGATTCACCGCAAAGAACGACGCCGGCGAACCCTTCTTCGGCGGCGGCAACAAATATGGCTTCGACTTTTATTCCGCCCATTTCCAACTGTCGGACATAGGCATTATCAAACAAATGGTGGTGGGCGACTACCAGGTGCAGTTCGGGCAGGGCCTGGTAGCGTGGGGCGGCTACTCGCTGGCTAAGGCCGGCGAGGTATTAAACATTAAAAAGCAGGAACGGGGAATAACCCCCTACACGTCGAGCAACGAGAACCTCTTTAGGCGGGGCGCGGCTATCACCTTGCAATATAAAAAATGGAGCCTCTCGGCCTACGCCTCCCATAAAAATATTGACGCCGGCGCCGACAGCAGCGGGTTCAGCAGCCTGCAAACCACCGGGCAGCATAACACGGCCAGCACCATGGCCAATAAGCACACGCTGCCCGAAACGGTTGTCGGGGGCAATGTGTCCTACCGTTTCAAATATCTTAAAATCGGGTTAACCGCCTTGTGGCACCACTACGGGAAAGACTACGTGCGCGACAGCAGGCCCTACAACCAATTTGAACTGGCCGACGCGCAAAACGCGAACGCCGGCATCGACTTTTACGGCGTGTGGCAAAAGATTAGTATCTTCGGCGAAGGCGCCGTGAGCGCCAACGGCGGCCTGGCCGGCGTGGTAGGTGCGCTATTCGATTTAGACAACGCCTTCCGCCTGTCGTGGCTCTACAGGAACTACAGCAGGCACTACCAGGCCATGTATGCACGAGGCTTCGGCGAGGCCGGCAAAACCAACAACGAAACGGGCATGTACATGGGCCTGCAATGGGTGCCCCACGCCACCGTTACCGTGTCGGCCTATGCCGACGCCTTCTCGTTCCCCTGGCTGCGCTACCGCACCTATGCGCCCTCGCGCGGCTTCGAGTATGGCTTGCAGGTAGACTACCGGCCGGCGCCAACGGTGGGCATGCACGCCCGGATAAAGCAGGAGGTGAAAGCCGAAAACCTCACAAACAGCAGCGCAGCTATCGCTCCCACCGACGACAAAAACACGCTGCACGCCCGCTACGAAATAACCTACGAGCTGCTCCCCGGCTTGAGATTAAAAAACCGCATCGAGCTATCGTTCTACCGGAACAAGGCGCCCCTTAAAGAAAATGGGCTATTGCTTTTTCAAGATATAAAGTATAAATCGCCGGCCTATCCGTTCGACATAGCCGTCCGCTTTGCCGTGTTCGACACCGACAGCTGGAACACCCGCTTCTATGCCTACGAAGACGATGTGCTATATACCTTCTCCGTACCCGCCTACCACGCCAAAGGCAGCCGGTGGTATATCAACACCCACGTGAGGCCACTAAAAAACATAGACCTCTGGCTGCGGATAGCACAAAGCTATTACTTCAATGCCGACAGCGTAAGCAGCGGGCTGAACGAAATTAACAAGCCCCACCAGACCTCCGTAAAGATACAGGCGAGCATAAAGTTTTAGAGTTCCAGGTTTCAGATTTCAGGTTTCAAGAACTGTGTTAATATGCAAATTTAATTGATAAAATATTTTCGTTATAGGTTGTTTTGTTTTTCATAATTGCAAAAACTTGT